>Ga0209203_1000416_pt1 | contig 36848 bp, 62 predicted proteins | sample AD_UKC109_MetaG_FD_184423 | JGI IMG/M metagenome (GOLD analysis project Ga0209203, IMG submission 184423) | Active sludge microbial communities of municipal wastewater-treating anaerobic digesters from Hong Kong - AD_UKC109_MetaG (SPAdes)... | ecosystem: Engineered > Bioreactor > Anaerobic >... | reverse complement strand
ATCGCAAAAGCGGTTTATCTTGATGGGGAGTTAATTCGTGAAATCTTGGACCTAGATGACTGATTTTTTAGGGGGCTGGTTTATCAAACCAGCCCCCCTTCTACTTAGAAAATGTCCAGAAAATGATCTGCCAGTGCCATAGCGATTATAAGCAAAATCCCTAGCCAAGGTAAGATTATTTCGCGGTCGAATTCTCTGCGGGGGTCATTCCTTCTTGACATAGTAAGTCTCCTACTTCTGGAAAGTGTTCAACCAGTTCTTGCAAGGTGTAGCCAAGGTCGAACCAGTCTGTGATGTCCATTTTGTTAGTCAGACCTGGAAGGGGCCATATCTTGTGTTTTCTGGCAGCTTCTATCTGACTAAATACGTATTCTGCATGGGCCAAGCCGGGTGCGTCGTTGTCAGCAAAAATAAGGACAGCCTTTCCCCTAAATAACTGGTTAAATGCTTTGTCCCATTTCGCCGATCCATCTGAAGCTGCACCCATGATGTTGCACGTGGCTACCAATCCTTTGGCGGTGAGCGTGTCCGCATCTTTTTCTCCTTCCACAATACAAACCACATCGGCTTTCATAACTTGAGGTAAATTGTAAAGCAGGGGCTTTTCACCCCCAATCCCCCAACTACCATTAGCCCTGCGTATCATGAAGTCCTTGCCCACAAAGCGCACCTTTTCAAGGCGCGGCTTGCCTCTTTCATCGTAGTAAGTATAAACCTTCTCTATTTCCCGCTCCCACGGCGGAACGTCTTTGTGGGTATAGGGAACGTCATTCGGGTTATAACGACACGTCCTGTCATTGATGGCTTCCCATATACTGCGCCGACTACACCCCGCGAAGCACGTCAACACCGCCCGGCCATTTTTGTCAATAACCCCTAAACTAGGGGAGCGATCCGGATGGACGGGACACCTGCCCTTGTAGCCAAGAGAAGTCCGCTGATATTTATGCCCAGTGATTTGTTCAAGTATGGCGATGACTTCTGAAACTGGCAAATTTCTTGACATGTACGTCCTTTGTGGTATACTACTATAAGATGATAACACATTGTTAGAAAAAGTCAATGAAACCAATACAGATTTCGGTAGATGACGACTATAATTTGAAGGACTTCTATACAATCAAGCAAGTTCACGGGCTGCTAGAACTGCCGTGGCGAATGCAGATTCACCGGCGTTTTGAAGCCCGTGGTATCCCATCCTACAACTTCTCTAAAATGACGTTGTTCAAAAGGGCACAAGTAGATGAATATCTTTGGGAAAATTGTCCCAATAACTATAGAGACAAAGTTGCACTGCGGGAAAGTCTTTTACGGACGCCCGCATTCAATATCCGTACTAGGGAATGGTGGCCCAAAGCATGGGCTGTTGAGTATGCGGGGGTATACTTCCAGACGATTTATAATATCATAAAGCAGGAGGGGATATACCGCAATATCCGCAATATAAAGTTCTTTAGTATAGTTTTATTTAATAAGGAGGATTTATTCAGATGGGAAAATCGGGAAATACCGGAGAGGTTCCGACAGTAGGTATGCTGTGGCAACTCAAAGCGCCAACGGCGGACGCAATCCAAGACGCGCTAGCGTATGCGCGTGAAAAGTACGGAGAGCCAAGAACAGCAATGCTAAACCCCGCTGTTAAGGTAGATGCAACAGGTTTGGGGGTGAATGTTGTCCCCTCCCCGGTCATTGCGCAGGGATATGTTTTTATACTAGGAGAAACAAATTATGCTCATAATCGTTGATGGTTCTTCGTTGTTGTATCGTTATGCGGTAATGGGGGCAGTCATGGGGGCCATAAACAAAGTCATTCAGGTTGCCGAAAAAGTGGGGGCAACCGATATTGTGTTTGTTTTCGATACAAACGGGGAGTCTTTTCGATATAAGATATACCCCAAATATAAGGCAACCAGGAATGGGAACAATGAAGTGAAAACAACAATCCGCAACTTTTATGAGTTACTCAATAAGGCGGGCATTGCTGCTTATTTACATGAGGAAGCGGATGATTTAGTAGCGTCTATTGCCCGCCAATACTCAGGCAAAGTGATTATCATTACGGGGGACAAAGATTTAATGCAGCTAGTCTCAGATAGGGTGGGGGTATATAATCTGGCAGACGGTAAAATTTACACGCCAGAAATGGTACTGGCAAAATGGGGTGTTCCCCCTGAGAAGATTGCCCATTTCTTAGCAATAGCAGGGGACGCATCCGACAATGTTCCTGGGGTACGCGGGATAGGCAGTAAGGGAGCGGTCCAGGTTTTAACAGGCAATAAGAAGCTGACCAAAGAGCAAGAAGAATCGTACAGGTTTTTCTTGCAAATTACCACCCTTTCTCCCGCAAGAGTGGACTTTACAACCACAGAATATAACGCCAGCATCTTTTCGGAAGTGGCACAGGGGGTGGCGCGGTGGTAAATTTACTGACAACCAATATCCAAGATAAGCTAAAGGTAGCGGTGACTATCGCTACTGCTGATAATTTACCGATTGGGCTTCTGGTAGAGCCTGCTAAACCCGCCACTATTTTTGTGGCAGGAACCCACGTCCGCTATTGGGCAGATGTGGGGGCAAAAGCGGATGAGCCGGAAACATTTGTCCTTCCTTTGGACATGGCTAAGATGATTTTAGCCCTGAAGAAAGGAAAAACTGTAGCCCTGACTAATCAGGGTGGCTTGCTGCACCTTGAATCGGAGGGGGTTACTTCTGAAACCCCTATAATTGGTGGTTTTGTATTTGACGAAAAGCCGAAGCTGGTCCAGCGGTTGAATGGCTTACAGCGTTTGCTTGCCCCCAGTGTGGGCACAAATGTAGGCATAGCTTCAGACGGGGACGTTGTATTTAGTGTCTTTGATGACGAAGTGCGGGTCGTTATGGTGCAGGAGAAAGAGCAGTTGCCGCAGTTCTCTGTCCTATTGAACAAGGCGCACGTAGATTTTGTCCGGCGTGTTGTAACTGGACCGGCTTTGGTCAGTTTACGGGACAGTCTGTTCACAGCTTCCTGTAATGATGCCATTGTAGCTATCCCTTACGAGACGGCTCCCATAGATAAAATGCCCCCAATGTCCAAGAAGCTAGGGGAGTTGGGGCCGGAATTAACGGACTTCCTGCGCCTTTCAAAAGAGCCGCAAACCCATATTTATGCTGGATTGCTGGAGTCAGAGGGGCAGTCGCGTATTCGGGTGGAAGCGCCGAGGGTGTCTGCGGGGTGCGATGTGTGGTTAACGACCAACCACATAGACCCGCGTACCTACGGATTAAAGCCGGGGGTAACAATCGGGGAAACACAAATGGCATTCTCCGTTGTCATTCTGACGGACGGAACGACATCTGTTTACTTGGCCCCCCACGTTGAATTTAAGGTTTAGGGGGAAAGCAAAATAGCCCGGCATGGTAGCCGGGCTATTTCTTGTTATTTTCCCAAGCTAATTGTTAGCTGGGAATGTTGCTCCACTCGTTGTACAGCGTGTCGGGGGAGTACCCGCTGCTGTTACCACCGTTCAGGTAGTATTGCTGCCCAGGAATGGTGTCGCGGAAGTGGCGGCTCACGCTGTAGGCAACGTTCTGTAGACGGCCTGCCAGTTGCGGGGTCTCCAGGCGGACCCGTATTCTGGTTTCAGCCTGCCAGATCATGCACCCGTTTAGCGGGGGTTGCTTGTGCCACAGGTAATGCCCACCATCGGTCCAGAAGTCTGTTTCTGAACGACCATCCCGAATCGCGGGGACAGTGCCCTTGCTGTAGTCGAAGTATTCCCAGTACAGCGCGGGGCGGCCCCCACGAATGGTCATGGGTAGCAGGTAGATGTCGCTGGAGAATACCAGTTCACCCAGGTCCGTTTCCGCAATTGCGTCGTCCTGAATGACCGGAACTGCAACATCGTCAATCAGCAGGTAGGAACCCTGCCGCATCTGACTGCGCATATTTAGCTGAGACTCGGCATCCACAAAGATAGTGCTGCGTTCGCTGTTCAGTTCACAGCGCCGGGTCATGTACGAGCAGGGCCACACGTCGCTGATTTCGTTGAATGCCTGCGCCTTCATGGCGAAAGCAAACTGTACGGGGTTGAAGCCCATACGGTCAGCGTTATGGCGGGCGATACGTACCATCGAAACCAGCTCTGCTACGATAGCAGCAGCACCAGCGGCGGAAGTGATATTGACATCGCCAAAGTCCCGCACATCCGAAGCCAGCGCGGCGCACAGTTGGCCAGTCTTGGCGTCATAGTGGTTTTCCACAATCAGCAGGTCAAGGCCGGGAAACTCATTTGTGGTTCCAGTACCAACATATAACTGCTTCATTAGCAGGTCTTGGAAAGCAACGCCAACGTCATAAAAACGGGTCATTACTTCTCTGCCGTAAGCCAGGACACCATCGCGGGAAACGTTGGGAACGAAAGCGCCCATCATTTCTACCATTGGGTCATTGACAAACCGCAGGTCCGTGCTTTCACCAGCATTTACCAGCGCACCCAAGCGGCTGATATTTAGCTCGCGGGTCCGAAACTTGTAGGTTCCGAACTGGGCCGTTTGTAGACAGGTTTTAGCGTTACCTGCGATAGGGCCGTCCGCACATTCCGCTTCTGGCTGACTGCCCGTTGGGGCAGTGTACCCAGTGATATAAGGATACAGGGGATATTCGGTCACGCCCCCCATTGCTGGAATAGCAGAAGCCAGGCCCTTAGTAGCCATGCGGGACGAGATGATGTCTCTCTCCAGACCGGGCACGCCAAACATGCTATTGGGGCCATGAACATTTGGCCCTACGGGAGTGCCCGTGGGCGCTTTTTGCAGAGCTTGAAGCTCCTTGATTAGTGAATCTAATACCATCTCGTTCTCCTAGTCCTTGGTGGCGAGTAGGCCCGCCAGCCATTTGTGATCCTGACGAAGTTCTGATACAGCCTTCTGGTCTTCCTCCGTCAACTCGTCCTCTTCTACTACGGCGGCGTCGGCTTTAACAGACCAAGCCAGCGGTTTGCGGGGGGTGAAGAAGTTGCTAATACGGGTGTCGTCAGTTTCCTTCAACCCGGCAACTTCGGCGGCTAGTTTATCGTTTGCTTCCCGAAGTTCTGCTACCTGTTCGGCACTTGCCTTTAGGGCTGCGCCAATCTCGGTCAGGGCTTTCTGCAAACCTTCAACGTCCAGCACCTTGAGGACATGATCTACGATGTCCACCCGCTCTGCTTCTTTCTGGGCTTCGGTCTCCACGACTTCAGCTTCGGCCAGCGATTCCTGATAGGCATTCCATTCTTTTTCCAATTCCTTGGCGGACGGAATACCCAATTCGTCCAACAGCGCCTCCATTTCGGATGTGGCGCTTTCTAGTTTGGCTACTTTTTCCTCCCCGAATAGGGAAGTAAGCCATTGCCTTTTTTGTGCATTCATATTTCTCTCTCCAAAAACATCAAATTGCGTAAACGGATTGCTGGCCGCCTGCGCTGGTAGATCGGATATTTCGTAGGTCCGATACTTGACGATATATTTGTTGTCCTCCGATACATTAGCAATAAAACCGTGTGATACCCCTACATCAAACGTTTTTACCGCTTCGTATTGAAGGGCTTCTTCATCCGTCAATGGACCCGAAAAAATTAAGAAACCGTTCGTATATTCCCACCAGTCTGCCCTTTCCTTTCGGGCAGTGCCGGGGGTGTGCCATGTCCACAATTGGGGCGCTTTGGTCGGATTCTGATCTAGCCAGGCAACAAATTCTTTATGGGCGCTGTCAAGAATTATCTGCCCGTCCCTGTCCATCCACCGATTAGATGTTATGGCGATCCATCTGCTCCGCCCCTGTGCGTCTTTCTCAATCTGGAATGTAGTGCCAGAAAAGTCTTTGGCATAATTCAGCCAAAAACCCTTATCCCCCCACACAGCACCGCTAGCGTAAGCTGCCGCAGCCTGGGCCGGACTAGGACAGCCTGTGGCTAAAATGGCTTTCGCCAACGCCACGTCCTCTTCAGAGCCTTTAGCCACCACCGCGTTTAGACGGGCGGTTAGCTCGTCTGGCTCCTCTTGAGTTTTCCCTAATAGTAAATCAAGCAGTTTCATTATTTCCCTATGTGGTAAATATTGACAAAATCGCACTTATGAATATAATAATAGATAAGTGTTTTGGATATGCAACTATGTTATGTAATCAAGCTATTTGTAATTCTTTCTTTATACTGCGAATAGTTTATGTAAAAGCAGTCGCGCAGGGAGGTATAATGGAAAACGAAGAGTTTCGCTTAGAAGATGACAATGTGGGAATCAACCGTGTATCGTTAAAAAGGAAGTTGTGTTGGGTGCTGTTTTTTATCTTGGCTGTTATTTCTTTATACCTAACATATGTTGATTTTTGTACACTATATTGTAAATAGTTTATGTAAAATCAGTTGTGCGGGCGGGTATGATGGAAAATCAGGAAAGTATCTACCGTGTACCATTGAAAGAGAAATTATGTTGGGCGCTGTTTTCCATCTTGACTGTTTTTTGCATTGTTTTAGCTGTTTTGTTCATTGTAATGGGTGCAGATAGGGTGCTGCATTTTTTCTTTGCAGTTTCATAATAAAAACGAAAGGTTAAGGAGAGAAAATATGTCAGATATGTATACGGACTTGGCGGAATACTTTCAAAATAAAAGGTATTTGCCCCTGATTTTTGTGTCGTTCATTATTGTTCTTGGCGTAGCTATATATTTGTCATACGTGGACTTTATGACATCGGTAGAGGGATACCGTATGTTGGGGGTACAAACGTATGGTAAGTATGAAGCATACGCCGCAGGGTTCATCCCCCAAGCGTGGCAGATTGTTGTGGGGCTTTCAACCGCTGGTTTAATTGCTGTGAATAAGGACAGCTATATCGGTGGTGTGCCCATTAAGATGTCTCGCGTTATGGGGTTCGCTGCACTTTTATTGTTCTTTGTAGACTTCGGGACAGATGTCTACTATAAGGTAGGTGGTAATTTTAACAATATTCCGCTGGTAATTTCCGCCGCATTGGTGTCCTTTGTTTTCTTTACCATCGGGAGTGAAGTAATGCTCGTGTTTTCGTTCTCGATGACGCTTGCTCTATGGCGTGCAGGCGGAAAAAGTGTCGGAAATGTTATCGGAACGTTTGTAGATGGTATTCTCGGTGTGTTTGCTGGTATTGGCGCTGCCCTTACGTCTATTATGAAACTATTTGGGGGCATGTTCGTTAATAAGAGCGCAGTTAAAGGCGGGCAAGCAAGTGCGCCCAGACCACCCCAAACTAACCTGCCTATTGCTGGGGTGGGTGGGGGCGGTTCAAGGACTCCGCAGGCAGGTGGGCCAAAGCCTCCGCAGGCGGGGAATCCTCAGATTCGTAATGCCAAAGACCTTGAGGAGATGGTGCGTCAGCAACAGCAGGCTCAGTCTCAAGAAAGAGGCGGTCGCCGAAAGCCTCCGAAGAGGAGGTAGCCCGCAGTAGGCTGTATACGACGGGGTGATCTCCGTCGTATACAATCAAATAGTTTCTAGGCTGGTGGCCAACCAATAGGTCGGCCACCTTTTTTATTGCCCCGACGTTGGGGGTGGGCATAGCAATCTGGACCCCAACTAATCCAGCACCCCCATCCCCTTCGCTGCTAATGAGCATGTGAAAGTCAAGTTGGGACTCCAGTAATTCTTCCAGCAAGCTTAACATGCTGAGTACCCGCATGATGGGCATTTTTTACATCCTTCTACCATAACCAGCTTTTCGCTACAAGTGGGACAGTTGCCGCCCTTTAGTTGAGTATCTTCTGGCAGTATGCTACTCAGCACACGACTAATAACCTTTGTAAATGAAGATACCGCTGTATTTGTTTTTCCTAACTGTTCCACAATAAACCTTGCGGGTATTCCGTGCCGCAAAGCGGTGCTGATCAGGCGTGCAACGGGTTCTTCGTCTGTCCCGCAATCTTTAGTAATGTCCTTTACAACCAATGCCCCGGCACGAAGCGTGTATATCCCACTGCCTTCTTTTACCAAAGTGCCCCGCTCTTCTTGTATTGGCGGGTGCTTAAAGGCAAACACCTCAAAAGGCTCCCCTTTATATTCCCCAACTACAACAAGCCAATCCCCATAATATTTAATAGGGTGAATTGAGCATGGTAATTCTGGGGGTCTTTTTGGCGCAAGACGGGTTGGTTGTATATCTTCCTTCGCCGCCAATACCTGCTTTGTTCTCGATCCGTCCCGATAGACAGTAATTCCCTTACAGCCAGAATTGTAGGCTAAAAGATATGCGCCCCAAACATCGTCCACTGTAGCACTGTTTGGTAGGTTGACTGTCTTGGATACCCCACTATCAACGTGCTTTTGGGCAACTGCTTGAATGGCTATATGCTCTTGCCACGTAGGGGTTTTTGATTCATCATCGTTTAGAATAGAGACAAAATAGGGCTTATCAGCATGGGGGTGCGAAAAATGGTATACTTCGCCCCTTTCATCCGTCCTTGTAAATTCTGAGCCAAACACAGGCTCTATGCCAGAACTGCAATCAGCGATAAATGAAATGCTACCAGTAGGAGCAACCGTTGTTACAGTGATGTTTCGTCTATTAACCACTTTACAATGTTCCGGTATACCCCTTTCTTGCCCAAGTTTTTCCGATTCTTGCAAGGCGGTTCTATACATCGCCCCCATAACCTTATCTAGCAGGGTTAGGGATTCTTCGCTTCCATAACGGATACCTAATTTAATAAACATGTCTGCCACGCCCATTGGGCCAATGCCAATAGGACGATGTTTTTCATACCACGTTGAAAACTTAGAGTTGGGGAAGGCATTAACGCTGCCCACATTGTCAAGGAACCTGGTCATAACACGGATTACTAATTCAAGGGCTGACAGGTCTAACTCCCCCTTTTCTGTATACAGGTAGGGGTGGGCAAGGTTGACGCTGCCTAAATTACACGATCCATAAGGGGGTAGGGGCTGCTCTCCACAGCCGCGTTGCACATAGCCATCGGTAATCCAGGTATCTGACTCTTCACAGTAAAGGTCATAAACGTCAACGATGTCGTGGGGGGTTATGTCTAGTATTCTAGCTTCCCAGGTATTGTTCACGCGAACGGTGTTATCATCCAGAATGTGCCCGTGCATTCCTTGGTACAGCAGCATACTACGGATTAGTCGGGCTGCTTTTCTGTTGCCAGCCTTCCACGTTTTTTCGTCATCATTTTCGCCATCAAAAGCACCAAGAAAGCCCTCAATAAACGAACTTGTTAAATCAGTGTTGCCCAGGTCAAGCGTACCGCCCTCCTTTACACGCACGCCAGCAGAATTTCCTTTAAGGTAATCAGAGTAATTACCTTTAGCCTTTACCCGTACTTGCGAAACTTGGATATAGTCGTCCTCTACCAATTCGCTAAGTCTATAGGTATTGTACGCCTTAGCCTTAGAGTCACCCTTTCGATACACGTGGTAGATGTGGTCTTTGGTGACAAATTGCTCGCCGCCATCACTGAGTCTCACCCTATAGGTCTGGACAGCATCGTGTTTCTCTATAGATGTAACTTTCTCAAAACCTATAACGGTACTTACCAGATCGCCCACTTTTATAGTTTCTACGGGGCGCATTCCGGTAATAGTGTTTACCAGCGTCCCTCTGGCACAGCATGGGTTCGTAGTATATATCCTACATCCGCAGGTTTTATAGGGTGTATTGTCGTTTATTCTGTCCGCAAACAGTAATCCGGGTTCCCCATTATTCCAAGCATTAGCAGCCACCCGCTTTAATTGAGCGTGCGCCTTGCTTTGGGGGTACAGCATGGCTTGCTGCATCCAATCATCGGTAGCCATGATTGACTGATTGAAGTTAGTCATATGGGCTTCGTCCCCCTGCTTTAGATCAATAAACTCATCCAGGTCGGGGTGTTCTGAACCCAGGTCGTACATCAATGCCATGCCCCGAAACCCGCCCTGAGTCATCATGGACAGGTAGTTACTGACATTTCTGGCATACGCATTGGGGCCATAAGCATAGCCGTGGGCTGATCCGGCAACGGGGCTGCCCTTTGGTCTAATTGTCGTTCCAGAAAAACCGCAACCCCCCGCGGCACGGGCAACGGCGGCTATATCCGCCAAAGCTTCTAAATGTGCTTCTAGGGAATCTTCTTCAGGCCCCACAGTGAAGCAAGCGAAAAGGCCATTATTATGTCCGCCAGCATTTACTAGCGCGGGCGAATTAGGCAGGAATACCCTACGTAGAATTAGCTCCCTAGCAATGGGGGCTAAATCAGGATCGTCTTTACAAACATAACTAACTACCCTATTTACTAGGGCTTCCCAATCTTCCCCCGGCTTGTAATATCTCTGCTTTAGGAGTTTTTCTACATGGGGTTCAAGCATTATAGTTTATCCCTGCCTTGCTAATTAGTTTTATACCCAATGCCTTCCTGTTGTGGAGGATTGGTCTTACTTCTTCTATTGCGCTTTGAAGTTCGTTGCCCGCCAAGCTCCTGCCTAGTGCTAGTTGTAATGCCCCAATATAAGCATCGCCAACTGGGGTCTGGGCATCTTCAAGTAGTTTGGTTAGCGGGGTGTTTGTATCGGGAATGGGTAAGCCCTGTGCGTGCCTTTCGCACAGATAATTCTTGCCGTGTGTTGGGATACTGTGCAGTATACCATCTTCCCCACAAACAATACATTCTCCAGAAGTCTTTGTGCTTTTTTCAGCTACAACTACAGAAGGGACTCTATAAATAACATCTGTGCCCCTAGTTATTGTTTCATTCCCTACTGTTAGCATATGCTCGTCTTTGAGCCTGTGCCTAATGCTGATTGGCGGAATACCAGCTTCGACAGCCGCGTCAATAAGTTGCGCCGTCATCCATCCCGCGTCAGTTCCTATTGTACCACACTTTAGGTTATTTCGCAAGGCTTGTTCAAAGATAAGGAGTTTCTCTTCTGGCAGGGGTGCAACTGCATTGACCCTGCTAGTCCTGACCATCTTTGTCATATATTTCGCTGCTTTAGCGGCGACAACTGGGTTGGGCGGTTCTGCTTCGTCAATAACTACATTAACTTCGGGGCTTTCTTCGGCGGCATTGTCGTCCACTGTCACGGACGGCTGTTCGGAATCGCCCATCATTGCCAGATATTCATTCTTTAAGTCCCCATCGTCTACCGCCATTAAGCGGGCAACTTCGGGGGTAATCTGTTGTGACTCCAGCATAATCTTGCGGGCATTGGCGCGGATGGTTCGCAGGTTGGCTTGCTCCAATTCTGCCAATGCGTCTTGGGGCTTATACCTGAAGGACACGTTGGCGGGCAAAACATTGTGCAGCCGCATCTTTTGTTCAATTAGCTTGATCCACATCTGCGCTCCCCTTGTGCGGGATTTGCGGTCAAGCGTCTCCGACTGAGATGCAGTACCTAAGTTTCCACCTGGCAAAGGAGCAAGGTCTTGGAAGTCCCCGCCAGAAGCGAGTGCTAACAAAGTAATGTACCACTTCATTAGGGTATCTTCGTCAAAATTGTCTGGCAAGGAAGCAAGGTCGATCTGGACGTGGCTTACTTGGGCGTTCGGGTCCAAGCTCGCCATCATTATAGGCTCCATATACCGATGTAGCCCCGCATTGTCTGCTTCTAGTTGAGCGATTACCTTAGCGTTATCTAGTTCGTGTTGTGCAACACCGCCTACTAGATGCAGTGCTTTTGAGAAGCGTCCCGAAACCTTCTCTTCCTTGTATTTTTGGACTTCGCTAATTACCCTAGCGCCTTCCAGCACCCTAGAAACAAAACAAATCTGTCTGCCACGATAGTCGTCCGATGGGTGGGGCATTTCTTCGATAGTCATTACCCGCCACCACGGCAACTTTTTAATTTCATTGTTGTCATCTATGTATAGAACCGGGTACATGGGGTTGCCGGTCCGAATACACCTATCCGCGGATAAATGGACAACGCCCAGTAAAGGCCCTGTTTCAGGGGGTCTGCCACGTAATGGCTTATCCCGCACAATTTCGATGAAGCCCGCATTGTCCTGGGTTAAAACATCAAAGGCCGTTTTCATAATGGTTGGAATCCAGTCTGATCCCAACAAAGCCTCCTGAACGCGCCTAGCAGTACGGGGCGGACCATCAATCTCCCACGGCAACGCTGCACGAGATACGGCAATGTTAAATATCGTTGCCTTTAAAAAAGGCTCTATGTTTATGAACTCGCGCAACTGCCTGTCTCGCCGAACCCAGTTTGCCCCCCACGGCTCTATCTCTGAGCCAATTGTAGTAAACATAAAGGTGATTGAATTGGCTAAATCCGGGTCAGGCATAGCCCTTATAGAACGTTGATATAAAGTATTGTCCATTTTAGATATTTAACCTCATACACTCGTAGCAGGCCATTGATAGTGCAACTGCTGCGTCTATTTTGTAGGAACTGATTATTTTAACCAATCTACGTTTCTTTGAATCGTCATCTATCTTTGACCCTGCATTAGAAATATGTTCTCTCAGTTCTGGGTCGCCAGAGTGGGCCAGTTTCTTTTGGATGATGTAGTCATATAAATCTTGGTCAGCAATTGCTCGTAGATTTTGTTGCGAGAAAGGCGAACACCAAGCCACCCCCTCTCTAAACAACCTGGACATCATATCATGTAACTGGGTGACATCGTAAGCTATCTCTAGTACATTATACTGTTTGCATATATTACGTATAAATAGTTCTGGACCAGGGTCTCCTTCAGTCCCTAAGAAGTCTATTTTGCCATTGTCTGGAGGTCGCCAGATTTTACAAAAGCGGACAGCCAGTCTTTTTCTATCATTAGGGTGGCGTGTAACCCCGACAACGGCGAAGTTGTCCCGGCTTACAGCGCCGTCAACCCCTAACACAACCGCATCCGCCCAGCCGCCCTTGCCTTTAGGGGCCAACGGGGGTAGGGATTCTTCTAGTGAATCCCATAAGAACATATTTTCTATAAAGCGGTTGTCGTTTTCGCCATCACCCCATTCTCCTTCAAGGCGGATTAGCTTTTCTTGCTCATTAAGGGGCGCACCTCTAGCTTCCACAAATTCTTCATCAAGGTTCCCTGCGGCAACGTTGTCAATAGTCCGTAGGGTTATAACTTTGGCCATTTGCTTAAATTCAAAGTGGGGGTCTTTTTCCTTTATGGGGCCAAAGTAATCATACATAAAATGGGGTCTGGCAGGGGTGCTAGTAACAAATAGTTGAGGCGGTTCGCCTTTAGGGCCAACCAAACGAGTACGACCAGTCAGCACCCGAACAACTTCTGGGTCTGCCATACCCCTCATTTCATCCACATAAGCGAAGTGCAGGTTTGGACCTTCAAAGCGGATAGGCTTATCAATCCCACCACAAATTAGTTCGGAGAAGCCCCCATACATGTTGGATATTACCAGAGAGAATGTGGCTTCGTGGGGCTGCCACTCCTTACTTCTCCGATGCTGTTGGGATGGGGGGACTAAATCCCACGGACACCAGCGCCGGAACTCTGCCCATGTGGATTTCTTGAAATGAGGTAGATTATGCGAAACCATGACCCCACTCATGCCGCGTCGTAGCCTTTCAAGCGTTTTTATAATGCCAGCGACGGACTTCCCTGATCCTTCGCCCCCTTTTATTAGGCAGTATCGGGGAGTGTCTGAATAAACCCAGTCATATTCTTCCTGAGTATGCGGGGTGTATATTCGGCCTGTATCAGAATTTATATATTGTTGGGGCCATTCAGGAGCAACAACAACCGCATCAATGGCTTTATCTAAAATCTTTTGCAGTTTGGCGTCCATTTGATACATGCTAGACCCCGATCTTTATGCGCCGCAATTCTGCCAATACACGCTCCCTTTCTTCGGGGCTGCTTATATTCGTAGTTACTATATGCAATAGTTGCCCAATCAAGGTTTGGACCTGGTGTTCCGTAATCATCTCCGACGCTTTCTGCCGCCTGCGTATTTCGGAATCCTTTGTCTTACGAATTATATCTAGCAAAGACATTAGTTGTCGCCATGCAGAATATTCGTAAGTGTAGCCTTCGGTTAATATTCGTTCAAGGTCGTCTCGCGCTTTATTCATCTTAATCTGATCGCTGGTACGACCGTAGGCATCAAAATCCTTGCGTGCTTCGTCATATCTACTATAGGCATCATGGGCGTCTTTCCACCGCTGCGGGTTATCGTTTTCCGCCATGCGTGAAAGAAGGTCGTCCTTTCTAGCAGAAAGTAACTCCAATTCGTCCCGATGCTCAACGGCTTCACTGCCATCCAGCCTGCGGTAATATTCAGCCATTCTGGCAGGAAGCTTTCTTTTTGATATTGCCATAGTACATAATGATACCTTACTGCCCACTATTGTCCGTAGGCTATAATATAAATATGTCCTGTTTCTGTAGGACATAACATTGCGAAAGTTAAACAGTAGGGGATAATTAAGTCAAGGAGATAAAACTATGCCTACACAAATAATGTTAGTCGCAGGTGCGGCAATCAGTATTATATTTGAGTGGTTTCCGTGGGTCAGCCAATGGTTCGAGTCCCTAGCCCCTAATTATAAGAAAGCGGTTATGGCGGGCGTTCTATTTCTGGCAACTGCGGGTATTTTGGGGGCAGCTTGTCTAGGTAAGACGGACATTGTTGCCTGTAATGAAGTTGGGGTTTGGGACGCTATTGGTGCATACGTTGTTGTCTTAGCGGGCAACCAGGCTACCCACCTGTTGACAAAAAAGGTTGAGTAGTGAATTCTACCGAAATTGTAACCATCATGGGGGTGGTTACTGCGCTTGGAGCTATGCCTGTAATGGCGTGGCTAATTTCAAAGCTATATCGCCAAAAGCCGCGCCAAACAGCTTTGTTATTGTTTTGGGCGTTTAACTTTATGTTGAGCGGCTTGCTTTGCTTGGGCTGGTGGTCAGCTTATTTGGGGCATCCCCCCGCGGGCACGTGGTTTAGGCTGGCCGGGGTTTATATGTTGCTCGCCCTAACGTTTTTGGCGACGATGGACACGATAAGGCTAAAGTGATGAACGCTGTAGATATTGCCACCCTTCTCGCTGCGTTTGGCGGTTTGATAACCGGGCTAGCTTCTATTTATAAAGCATATAGTGATAAGAAAACGGCTATTGATTTAGGGGCTATCCAACAGCAGGAAATAGAAGATAAGGTCCGTGCTAGCCTATGGGTACAAGTCCAGGGGACAATAGATAGACAAAACAGACAAATTTTAGAACTAACAGGCCAACTCGACAAACAATTTGCCAAGACTACAGAGCTGTCCGATCATGTAGATGAACTGTATGGTAGACTTAGAGAAGTAACCACGGAAAGAGATGGGCTGCGGAAAGATATAGGCAGACTAGCCCTTCAAGTTGAGGAATTAACTAATAAAGTAAGAAATATTACCGAAGAAAGAGACTTGCTGCAAGTAAGGGTGTCAGAATTAGAAAGAGAAGTTGTTCTGCTTCAAGAAGAGAACAAAAAGCTGAGGAAACAAGATGGCAAGTGAAGCAGTTGGCGGAACCCCAATGACAGTTTATGTGGATCAGCACCGCAAAGTAGAAGGCGGCTCTGCCACCCCCGTCTACATAACGAATCTGGCGGGTGCAGGGCCGGACCCAACAGGTGCAACAGACGGATTCGTGTGGACCGCCGATGGGGCGGGCGGTGCTGGGTGGGAAGGCGTGCCCGGTGCGGTAACGCCAGACGTGGATGATTTGACCACTACTACCGGCGTTGCGAACGATATGCTACGAGTAGGCGCGGGGGGTGGGCTGGAGTACCGCACACCAGCAGAAACGTTAGGGGATATTGGCGCGGAACCCGCACTCGGCAACCCAGGCACGTCGGGGTATTTATTGAGCAGCACGGACGGTGGGGTGCGCTCATGGGTAGCACCCGCGAGTGGGGGCTTGCTGGCAGCCAACAACCTGAGCGATTTGACCAATGCCACCACCGCACGAGACAATCTAGGCGTGGAAATTGGCGCGGATGTGCAGGCGTATGATGCTGGCCTGGCAGACATCGCGGCGTTGGCCGTAACTGACGGTAACATTATTGTTGGCAACGGCGCAAATTGGGTAGCGGAGAGCGGGGCAACGGCACGGGTCAGTCTGGGCATACAGGACAATATCATTATCGCTTGTTCCAACGAGACCACCGCCCTGACGACCGGCACAGCAAAGGTTACATTCCGAATGCCCTATGCCATGACGTTAACCGCCGTGAGAGCCAGTGTGACCACAGCCCCCACAGGCAGTCTTTTACAGGTTGATATTAACGAGGGCGGTACAAGTATTCTATCAACTAAACTAACCATTGACGCTACCGAAAAGACCAGCACGACAGCGGCAACCCCCGCCGTAATCAGTGATTCGGCATTGGCGGATGACGCCGAAATAACAATTGACATTGACGCGATAGGCAGTACCGTTGCAGGCGCGGGCCTGAAAGTGACCCTAATTGGTAATAAAGCATAAGGAGATAAACCATGTCCGTTCCCAGTGTTTTGATTCGTATTAGTACCGGAGAAATCATTAAGCATGACATTCTCCCTGTTGACCCGTCCATCCCCGTTCCTGGTCTTGACCCAGACCTGAAATGGCTCATCAAATACGAACCATTCGCATCACCACAGTACGACGCACGGATTTTCAACCTGGAGCGCACCGAAGAAGTTACCACGACCGTGCACCCAGACTGGCCATTATACGACCAGTACCTTATCACGTATGCCACCCTGCGCCGCCCGGTTGAAGAAATAGAATTGGAGATTGTCAATAAGGAACGGGTTGAGTTGCAGCGCCACATTGATTACGCGGATAAGTTGTCCATTCTCGGTCTGGCCGTCATTTTCCGGCAGCTTGACGGGCTGCAACTAACCCCGGTCGAGCAACAAATCCGGGACCGCATCGTCCGCAACGGGTTAAAGATTTACCGAAATTACCTGCGCCGGAGACAACTGGAGCAAGAAGCCGCCACAATCCAAACACCCGACATTGACGCCGGGTGGGAAGCGCCGGATGACGACCCCCCTGTGTAATGGCACGAATAATCCTACCACCCATCCTGGCATGGCAGGAGGACATTATGCCTACAATATACATTAACCCTTACATACATGCGGCGGCTGACTGGTGGGTCGTGCCGGGCAAAACGTGCGTGGCCGCCTATCAGCCCATCGGCGCGGCATCGCTGGCGGCATCATACGTCAATTTGGCCAACCCCGGCACGTATGACGCTGCGCCGGGGGTTGCACCGACGTGGGCCAGCGCGACGGGGTGGACGTTTAACGGCTCAACGCAGTATTTGACGACGGGAATAACACCGCCACGAGACCAAACATGGTCGCTATTGGTGCGATATGTCGAGCCAAACTGGAGCAGCACAGATTGGGAATCTCTAATGGGTTCGTTTTCCACGTATGGCGGGTATAGCGGATTTTTGGTGCAGGGACGCGACGCGATTGGTTTACATTTTTGGACAGGAACAACATATAATAACGCCTTTAGCGTTCTGCCGTTAACGGGGGTTTTTGGGTTTGCCGGAACAAATTCATATTTGGACGGTGTTCCGGGTCAAACTACTGCTAGTGGGCCAGCCACTGGAAACCATCTATCGTTATGGATAGGTGGCTTGAATTTTAGTGGCGCATTGGCGCAGCCTGTTGGCGGCTCTATCCTAGCATGTGCCGTCTACTCCGACACCCTGACCGCTGGCGAGGTGGCCACCCTCAGCGCGGCAATGGCGGCATTATGAGCATAGACAGACAGGCCTCGCTGCAAACGCTGTTGGCCGGCTACGCCTGGCACAATGATACTGTGCCGGTGACGTAGAAATCAGGAAACCGTATGCTAACTCAAGCACAATTACAACAAATACTCGACCAGAATGCGTGGACAAATAAGGAAGTGGAGTTGCTAGAACCGGTTACTCTAACGGGACCACAGCCTTTACAGATAAATGGTTGTTTTCTAAAAGGTTGGGTTCCTGTTAATACTGCCCACCCCCAAGTGGGGGTACGCGGTATGGTGAAGGTAACGAATAGGGTAACTTCTGCCATTAAGATAAAAGGACCCGGTGCGGGGGTAATTGGGCTAACAATAGAGTATCCAGAACAAGGTTCTGCGGGAACAGTAGTATCCCCCGCAGAGCTAATGTCTTATAAGACTAAACAAATTCCATTGCCGGAATCAACCCAAGATGTTTTTCGATATAAACCAACAATATTAGGAGAAGGCCCAGTAGTTGTTAAAGACTGTACTTTTGTTGGGGCTTGGGATATGGTTGATCTGTATAACGCGGGGCAATGTATACTGGACAACATCTGGGGGCAAGTTAGGAACATTTCTATCAGAATGAGGGATGGTAGGGACGTGTCTAAACTTAGCAACATCCACCTTTGGCCTAATAGTGACATAGGAGCCATAAAGGACGCTTATTGGCCAAGAGGCAACGGGCGGGGTATTGTGCTTATGGGAATGGACTGGGTAGACATCCAAAACGCCTTTATTTTTGGCGCACATGTCGGTGTGCAGATTTCCCAATCGGGGGGAGTTGGTACAGGGCTGCAATGTGGCTTACTACAATGTGACGCAGTAAATGTTCCTTTAGATGTCTATGCCCCCGCTGATACGGTAATGGTTTCTATGCTAAAAGTTGCCGGAAATACCTATTATGGTGGGGAACCAACAACGGGCATTATTGCCAGAGGCCAATCCCCCGGCACGGTCATGATCGGACAGTACCATATGCACGGCAACATCGCCAACCCCTACATCATAGACGGGGGAAAACTTAAAATATCGCAAATGGTTCGGGAGAATTTCTAGTGCGTAAAATACTTGTAATGTTAGCAGTTGTGTTTGTGCTTATGGTTTGCATGGGGCTTTTTATGTACCTTAATCCTCCAGTCCCTAACCCCGTAATCCCCACAAATACCCCAACCGTGACTTCGACAAAAGTAATACCGCCTTCTCCTACTGCCAGTATTACTCCCAGTAATACCCCAATTAAAGAAACTGCGACTGTCCCTAATATCCCCACAAATACCCCTGTAATAATTACAAACACGCCAACCTTAACGCCTACTGCAACCGCAACTGCAACCGTTTCTCCCACGCCTACGCCAAGTTTAACACCTATTCCGCCAACAAGACAATTTGTAGTGCCTACCCCGACAACTACTCCAACCAGATATATGCCCCCACCAAAGGCAACCACTACGGCTACGCCAGTTTGTACCATTGAAAAAGTATTTGTTATCTATAAGTATTGGTACTTTATAGCATGTCAAAAATAGGATTTTTAATTGGTCCTGGCGGTACACGGGACGGATTAGGGGAATACATAATTAAAGTAGGCTGTTCTGGCAACAAGCCTATTATTTTTGCCAACGATTTAGACGGGGAAATAATTTCAGCATTGGAGTATGCGTCCATTGTTGCCTTCAGGGTGGTTCGGGACGGATCAGAGCAATACTCTGTGCCTGATTACAGCCTATCTCCTAAAGAAGCGGCAATCAAACATTGGAGAACAATCAGCCAATATTTTCCTGTAAGCATTATGGAGAATAGGGGAAGGGTCTGGATTTTCCCCATCAATGAGCCAGACAAAAATAGGGCAGATTGGCTTGGGTATTTTTCCTATGAGTTAGCTATTATAGCTAATGCCCAGGGCTATAAAATAGCAAGTTTAGGGTTCTCGGCGGGGGAGCCTGAGCCTGACCATTGGCACACCCCCGGTATGCAAAAGTATTTGCGGTACTGTGGGGCGAATCCAAACAGAGCGGGCGTGTGTCTGCATGAGTACAGCTTATCCATGGATCATTTAGTGGACAATGGTTGGATGGTTGGGCGCTTCAGGTTTTTACACTATGCCTGTGATCAGCTAGGAATGCCCCGCCCTACCATTTTACTAGGGGAGTTTGGCTGGACAGATCGTGCTACCCCTAGTCCGGAAACAGCCCTGCAACATATCCTTCAGGCAGACTCTTTATATGCCCCTCATAGAAATATTTTAGGAGCTGGTTTATGGTATTTGGGGTATTATAATAACACAACCATAGCCCAACAGGTACAGAAATTGATAGCTCCCATAACTGAAATAAGCAAAGCACAAACCTGTCCCGGTACACCCCGCACCCAGTACCGAAGGGAATACTGGGTATTGCCCCAAGAAGCCAGCCTGGAAGAAACCCAACGCATAGTGGCTGAAGCCTATGAGAAAAAAGTCACAATGGGCTGGTCCTTTGATGATGCCGGAATTGGAGATTTAGGGGATATAAATGCTGTGCTGTGGGGCATTCCCGAAGCAGCCAAAAACACCTATAGGACGTGGTACGCTACATACTACCCATCCGTCAAAGTATCTTTCAGAAACCTTGACTAATCCCAAACTCGTGCTATACTTCTATAAATTAAGAACAAGCCAACGAGCGGCTTGTTAAATTGTCCTATGTTGGAGGAGGCATGAAGTATCATAATCTTTATTTAATGCTGGAAGCTGGTCAGGTTGTACTTGGGCAGCGAGATTTGTATAATGGCAGCACCTTTAATTTAGGGGGCGCTATTTGTTACCTGCATGGGCAGCAAACTGGTTGGGGGTTTGTTCCAACCCTGTGCGGGTTTGTTTATTTTGGAAAAAAAACTACGCCCCCACAAGAAGTTATCGGGTGGTTTGGGGAGAGCGTCTATAGCAAACTCAATGGACAGCCCCTAGCTGTTGTAAAAGAGATTCTTTTGCGACAACAGGACATAGAGGCTCTGCAAGCTCAGGCTTTGGATGCTTCTTGGGGCTGGTAAATAAATGCGAGAGATAAAGAAGCATCTCGTAGCTTATCTGCTACAAAATCCGGACCAGTACCCAGAATTTGACGGGTTTGAGGCCGTTGATTTTGTGGACAATTCTGATAACCCCGCGCCTTTTGACAGGTTGTTTGCTGCTGCTATAAGGCTGTTAAAAGACGGGGTGCGCCCGGATAGTGTGCTGCTGGCTAGTGAGACAAAATTGGGGCCTGACTACATCAAAAAGTATTTTGATTTAGATGTCCAAGCAGAGAGCGTTCCTTCCTACATCGCCGCTTTAGAAGATGAAGCAAAGCTACGCAGAGTAAGGGAAGCCGGGCGTAGGCTACTTAGTGCAAGCGCCAACGACTTACCGACAGCCATAGAAATGGCTGAGAAAACCCTACGCCAGATGGGGCACGAGCCTGTTAGGGCGGATATAGGTGGGGTTATGGCGGGCTATCTGGAAAAGACAGCCAACATGCTAGGGGTTCCTGAAAAAGATAGGGTCATCCGCTTCAAAATGGACGTTATGACTAATTATGTTGGCGGGTTATACCCAGGAAAGATGTATCTGCTTGGGGCTAGGCCGGGCATGGGAAAGACGACCCTTCTGTCTCAGTGGCGAGAAGATTTACTACGGGATGGATACGGGGTAGTGTCCTTTGCCTTAGAGATGGGCACTAGCCATCTGTTAGAAAGACTGCTAGCGGGCAGAATGCGAATCCCAGTCCGGGATATTATAGAAATGCGGCTAAGAGAAGATCAATTAGGCGAGTTCTATAAAGTAGCAGCGGAAGTTGGGGGCTGGAATTGGCGCATATTTGATTCAGAATATGCCGATTTTAGAAAGATGCGGAGTGCCTTAGAAAGTATCTTAGTCAATAATCCGCCCCATCTTGTAGACATTGATTTTATCCAGCAAGTGCGGGAAGGGATGGGTACAAACTCAGCCGAAAGGCTGGCTAGTGTTGTGGGGGAATTGATTACAATGGTCAATAATTCCCCCGCCGCGCTGATAATCGCCTCACAAGTGGATCGTGGGTTAGACAAAGCCCTAAACCATCGTCCAGACCTTAGCTCGTTCAAGGGCAGCGGTGGGCTTGAAGAAGGTGCGGACGTAGCAATGGCTTTGTATAGGCCAAAGTTTTATGACCCGTCAATGGACGATAGCGCAGAACTGATTGTCCTTAAAAACAGGCTTGGCCCATTAGGGACTATAAATTTAGTTGCAGACTTGGCACACTTCAGGTTTTTACCTGCTTCCACTTTTTAAGGAGCAGCAGCACAGTGACCAAAGCCACCGCAATAAGCCCAAAGTATAAAGAAGGCGGGGGCATTGGCGTGCCCTTAAACCCCGATAAGCCCACCGCTGTGGGTGCATTACCATAGACAACCACGTGACTTACATCGTGCCCACTTAGGTTAATCCAGGTGTTGGGATTTACGGTGCTGTTGAAATAAAAGGTTTCTGTCCCTGCTTTTACGCAAATGCCCGTAGGCTGGTAGGGCGCGTAAGTTTGATACCAAACGGCAGGCTCAAAAACAATAACTTCTCCATATTCAGCACCGTATTCATAGCCGCTTCCGACTTCGTATTTAATGAGGCCGGGGGCGCACACCGCAATTAAAAGTAGTAGAATGTTCATTTTTATATTATAACATAGTGACGAAAATGTTGACAATTATTGAAAATGGGATATAATAGAAAAATGGCAACTAAAAAGACAGGGACAACGCTAGAACAACTGCTAAGTGCAGGAAAGATTACAAAACTTACCGGAGAAGTGAAAAAAATTCCCGCTATATCAACGGGGAGTTTAATGCTGGACAAGGCAATTGGCGTAGGCGGTTTTCCGCTAGGGCGCATAGTGGAACTATATGGCCCGGAATCCAGTGGAAAAAGTACCGTGTGTTTATGTACAATCGCCAATGCCCAAAAAGACGGCAAAAAGTGTCTTTTTATAGACATGGAACACGCTTTAGACCCCAGCTACATGGAGAAATGTGGGGTAGACGTGGCAGGGTTGTATGTTTCCCAACCCAATACGGGCGAAGAAGCTCTGGAACTGGTGGCTTTATTTATCGAAGCGGGCGGGCAGGTAGTGGTGGTAGACTCTGTATCCGCATTAGTCCCACGTGCGGAACTTGAAGGAGATTTTGGGGACGCGCATGTTGGGCTTCAGGCCAGACTCATGTCCCAAGCAATGAGGAAGCTAACGGGCGTGATAAGTGCGAATAACGCGCTTGTCATTTTCACCAATCAGCTACGTAGCAAAATAGGCGTCATGTACGGCAATCCAGAAACCACCAGTGGGGGCAACGCACTGAAGTTTTACGCCTCAATAAGAATTGACTGTAGGATTGCGGAAAGAAACTCAGACGGCTCTGTAAAAATTAGGGCTACTGTAAAAAAGAACAAGGTAGCGCCCCCCGCCCAAAAAGCGGAGTATACGATTACAAGTGAAGGTGTTGACTTAGGGTTTGATTTGATCCAGATGGGGGTGGCTCTCGGTATCATTGAAAAAACCGGGGGGTGGTTGTCCTGGAATAACATAAAAGAAAACGGAAATGCAAATTTCTTGGCTAAGGTAGATTTGGATGAGCTTAACGCCACGATACGCAAGGAGGTTGGGTTATGATTCCCGCTGAGAACTATGTAGTACAGTGTGATTACCCCATAGTAAATGCCGCTATGGGGGATGATGTTCTGTACGGAAACCGGTTAAATTATGTATGGGTTTCTCTGAGTGGCTATGTAGTTAGGGATTACCGGAGTGCCTCGGTGGATTCCTTAAAAAATAAGGAACCCGTGGATTTTAATGGATTGGCGTTTGTTGTGCCTGGGGACGACCTGACTTATCCTCATTTGCCGAATGGGATACGCCTGATGGAACCCATAAGCTGGCATGACGCCACCCATTGCCTGCTAATTGACAAAGGCATGAGGCTAGAGCCTATCGAGGGAGAGTGATGTTCTTATTCATTCCAGTTGTGGCTTTAATCGCTTTAATAGTCGTTGTTTGGGTAGTTGGCAATGAAGTGCATAGGTACTTCAACTACGGTAGAGCGCCTTTAGCCGACGACCCACAAATGCAGCCAGACGAATACGATTGGTGGACCGGCGAGCCGATTTGGCACAGCGATGAAAGCTACCAGCGCCAACTAGAAATGGTTAGTAGGGGCAAGGGTTGGGCAGAGGAAATATATACCTGGGATGAGATGAACGCAATGTACAAGGGTACGGAAGCGTATTATGCCCAGTTGGACAATATCCCCGCTGAGCCGGGGGATGGGCTGGATGGGCTGCGTCGTGCCGCTGCTGAATCAGCGCGTCTTATTGCAGAAGAAAGAAAGTATGCTCCAAACATAAAAGCAACCGCGTTTTCGGCGGTCGTATTCTTGGGGGTTATTGGCATTGTTTTGGCGCTTATTTTTCTTGTAGACAAAAGTGGAGTTGCCAGCACAAGCAACTTTGTGCAAAGCGATTTCGGACTAAGTACAAATACTGTAGTGATTGGCATATTTTTCTTTATTATTTGGGGCGTTCTTTTGGGGCTGGCGGTAGCGGCGACAAGTGTAAACGGTTTTGCAGGAATGGTTGTGTGTTGTTTCGTGTTGGGGGGTTTGTTTCTGGTCTTTACCGATCCAAGAATGGGACCAGAAGGATCATTTGTGCGTTCTATATCTACAATTGCAGCGTTGGCGTGCGGCGGGATGTCTTTGTCCTGCGCAATTGGTTCCATAATTTGTTTTGTAAAGGGCATCTAATGTACATTGACGAGCAGGTCGTCCGCAGGCTAAATAAATTACTAATTCATTTTGGGGGACTGTCAAGTTTCATTGGGGTCCTTGACCAAGCGGCTCAACAAGACCCTGTTGGAATTAGGGACATGCTAGAACGGGCGTTCTATAGGTGGGTATATGGGTAAGCTCGGCGGTTTTATTTGGGGAATAATGTTATTTTCCGCCCTTTATGGCGCATTCGTGGCAGGGCTGGGGGCGGTGCTTTTTGTGGCGGTGAATGCTACCCATATATTTTGCTCTGCCCCTGATTGGGAAAGCACCTTCGTTGGTACAGTTGTCGGGCTTGTGTTTGGGTTTAGCGCCCTGCCCATTTATATAATCTATCAGAGAAGTAAGGAGACGGGACATGGCTGATCTTTTAGCTAGACTTAAAAGGCTAGAATGCCTGAATGATTTATATTCGTCAGACGAAAACCTGTTTATTATGTTCGCAAGGGACGTTGTTGAATTGGGCGGGGAGCTAAGTGATGAACAACTGGAAGTGGTTGGGGCACTTCACGCCCGGTCCCTGCGGCGGGTTGTGTGGCTAGCCTGTTCTTGTGGTGGGCGACTAACGGACAGCATGTACTGCGTGCAGTGCGGTGATTTTTGTACAAATGCCGACTTTGTGCCTGTCGATCTGTGCGTTAATTGCTTCAAACGGCCCATTGGGGACGTTTGCTCTTGCACGAAAACATATCGGCTTGAGTGGCTGTGGGGGACGGAATATGTCTAATAGAAAAGCAACCTTAATTGCAGTTTTGTTTTTTATCATCTTATGCCTGTGCTTTACAGGCTCTATATTGGAGATTGTCGGAAAATGACAAGACTAGAATACTAGGCAAGTTACTTCGGAATACCCATTCCAGAAGTAACCAAAACCAATTACTTCGTGGTAAAGGACACGGTTACAGCGGCGATGACGACGTTTGCAAATAAAAACTTAGTCGCTATGGCAGAAAAGGAGATAAAGGTAGAAGCGAATGTACAAAAGAATCTATAGGCTTATTTACCCAACTGTACCAGAAGAGCTTGTCCCCACATTGATCAAGGACGCCTATACTCTCAAACGCACAATAGGCTTTTCATGGGATGATGGGGGTGCATACAACAGCGGCGGGAATGTCGTAGAAGTTCTTGGCGCACCCGAAGAGGATTATGCCTTAGTAGAGGAATGGTTCCGGGACAAATACCCACATGTGGAAGTGGAATTCATTGACCCCCCATTTGTTGTGTACAACCCATTGGCTAGAGCAATATATATTACTAGCAGGTTTAATGATCCCCGCTCATACGGCCCCCATGAAGGCATTGATTTTGCGGGACTGTTGAACGGAAACCCTGTAGAAGTACGCGCCGGGCAGATTGGACACGTGTCCCATATTGGGTATGCCCCAGAGGGCTATGGGAATTACGTTGTGCTAACCCATAACTGGTTTGGACATAAATATAAGACGTGGTATTGTCATCTTAGCGAGGTGCATAAAGGACTGGCGGTGGGCCAGCAGGTCGCAGTGGGCTACCCATTGGGGACTTCAGGCTCAACGGGTAATTCAACAGGGGTTCATTTGCATTTGTCAGTGCAGTGGGTTGGGCATGGTCTGAACGGGTACTTTCTGCCAGACGTAATTGACCCCCTGCCATTGTTGAGGGAATGATGTTATATTTCAGGGACATAAATCACTGTGAAGACTGTAGTCCAGAAGCGCCGTGCATGGGCTGTCTAAACGCCGCAAAAGAGGGCTTTTTTATGGACTGCATTGTAAATTTAGGGCTAATTGACAAGCGGCTAATATTTGCAATGGCAGATGTCTGTACTTTGGATGCTGCGTGCCCTTATTGTGGGGCGGGGGCTGGCTTTCATGTTTGGGGCTGTCCTCTCGGATACCTCTCGGATCGGATGGGTCTGAGTGATTTTACCTATATTCAGAAAGAAGAACTACCGTTCTAAGGAGAAAAAGATGAAGCTCGTATTTATGGATCACACAGGCGATACAGAAGTAGAAGTAGACAACCTTTACTTGGCAGAAGAGTTGTTTCATGAAGCACTTGATGGTGGAAGAATGGCAGTAAAAGTAAGCCCAGATGGCAGGGACCATCTGAGGGAGTTTGACCCAACAGCTAAAGAAATACATTTCACCGGGCGAATGGTGGGGGGTTAAGTGCTTTACTACCCCACCGGGGCACACTTTTACACCAATAAAGTCAGCATCATCGCCCACATTGCTGAAAATACGCTGATTCCGTTTTCGGTAGCAATGTTTCTATGGCCATGCTCATTAAACGTATTTGATGCTGACGGCTCGGTAACTCTAACTGTTTCCCTAGATAGATTTAGGGTCAAAGCGGAGATATGCTATCTCCGTGAAGATGAAGTTTGGCAAAGCCTGGGGGAGAAGTTCCTGGAACTAATCGTTAGTCTAGGGGTGGTTATTGGGGGTTATCAAAGCCCCTATGAAATGCTTGCCGCAAGTGCTTTTTATAGGGGGCGCGCAGAAGAATACGGCTTCTTGGAGTGTGTGGCGGAGTGGAAAGAGGCATACAATCTAGGAAAAGGGGCTGCTGCCTATAGGCGGGCAGAAGCCTTGTTAAAAAGCCAATTACAACAATGGCAATTGGACGAGTACAATAGCCAGGGAAAGATTACGGTGTTCGGGGGTAGAACAAATTACAGGTATGAAATCCATAAAGGCGGATCGTACAATGTATTGTGCTATCAGCCAAATGGGGTATACCGCTTGTGCGTGACAACTGCGGAAAGAGGCATACCCGCCCCCGACAAAATGCTGTCCCAAATGTATATGATAGAGTTAGATGAGGATAAGTTTAGGAAAACGGCCAACTGGGCAAAGGCTTAGATGTTGACATGTCCCCTATTTGTGCTATACTTAGATAGCAGTTAAGAACGGAAGTAAGGAATAGGGAAATGGAAATGGAGTTGGTAATGAATAAAACTTTGTTTGTTGAACTACTAAACGCTTTGATTGAAAATAGAAAAAAGCAGGACGAGTATGCTAATGCGGTTTATGCGGTCTTTAGGGAATATCCCATTGACTTGACCGGGGACTTCGTAACTGCTGTAATAGAAGCTATAGAAAAAGAAATCGGTCAAGAAGATTTAATTGGCTGGTGGCTGTACGACGCTCCAGATGCGGGTAACTATGATGGGAACGTTTTATGGGAAACAGATCATACCCCAATCAGCGTCAGGAATGCAAAAGAACTGTGGGCTTATGTGCAAAGCCTGAAGGGGGAGAAATGATTAGCAAAAAACTATGGAAAAATCTTGGAGACACTATCGCAGAAAGCGCGAGAATGACAGGGGAGTTTAACAGAAGGGTAAGGGATATATACCCGCATGGGTATACCATAGACTTATCTAGTAGTTCAGAAGACTATTCCGAGCATTTTGTTGGACGTGTGTTAGACATTCTTGCAGAAGAATACGGTGATACAGCAGTAATGAAATGGTGGGTCTATACCGACACCCCTTTCCATGTCATTCTTGACGACGCTAGTGAAGTTGTATTGACGACGGCAGAAGAAGTTGCCGAATTTGTTCTTAGTCTTAGTAAAGAATAGGTATAAGAAAATTAAAGTTAGTAAATTCAGCGGGGACTGTAATGACGAAACCTGCGCCGAGTGCATTTATGCCGAGAAAAATGGTTTATAATGAATATTTATATTGTTTTTGGTAGTTGCGGCGAATATGAAGACTACAATGTGTGGCCTGTTAAAGCGTTTTTTAGCGAGAAGAATGCGAAAGCTTATGCCAGAATGGCGGAGTTTCGTGCAAGGCAAATAGAAGCCGTGCATGGGGATCAGGACGATAATGAATATGACCCGCCAAATGGAATAGGGCGCTATGCCCCCGTTGATTACGGTTATGAAGCGGTGGAGGTTGGCGATTCCCCGACACAAGAAGCAATGGATTTAGAAGAAACGGACATGCAATTGTAAACGAAAACAGAAAGAAACTGATTAAATTGTTAAATATGGATAAGCCAATAAGGCTTGTTGTTGAGCATAAGGACAGGTTAACCAGATTTGGGTTTAACTATGTTAAACTTATTATTGAGAAAAATGGTGGAGAAGTAATTGTTGTAAATAAAGCGAAGGAAGATACGGAGGACTTGATTCAGGACTTAGTTGCAATCGTCTATTCCTTTTCAGCTAAACTCTATAGTAAACGCAGGGCGAAGCAGATCAAGCAGGCTGTTAAAGATGCAATTAGTTGAGAAGCACCTTGTTAGAAGCAGCAATGCCAATTTTCTAGAAATAGAGTGGATAACTTTTCACTCAAAGAACTTGTACAATGCCGCAAATTACATTATGCGTCAACATTTCTTTGATACGGGCAATGTTTATGGAAACAACGCCCTATACCATATAGCAAAACACCTAGAAGAGTATTCCGCTTTACCGAGAAAGGTTTCTCAGCAAACATTGAAGGTTTTATCAAATAACTGGAAAAGCTGGGTTAGCGCATTAAGGGAATACAGAAAAGCACCAGAAAAGTTTAATGGTAAACCCAAAATTCCTAAGTATCTTGATAAAAACGGAAGGTTTGTAGCTGTCTACACGGATCAGGCAATAAGCTTTAGAGACGAGAGGTTTATCCGGCTTTCTGGTACAAATATTTATATTGAAACACAGGTTGCTTATGAAAAAATAAACCAAGTTAGGGTTATCCCCAAAGGGTCATGTTACGTAATTGAAGTTGTGTATACTGTAGAGCCTGAGGTTAACTGCTTGGATTATAGTCTGGTTGCGGGTATTGATTTAGGACTTAATAACTTGGCTACTGTAGCTTCAAACAAAGCGGGACATTCTCCGTTCTTTGTTAATGGCAGACCCATTAAAGCCCTAAATCAATTTTACAATAAACAACGTGCCTATTTCCAAGCTAAATTACCAAATGGGGTATACAATAGCAAGAGACTTCAGAAGATAACGGAAAAACGCAATAGGCGCGTTGATCACTATATGCACATTGCAAGTCGTCTTATTGTTAACTACTTGGTTTATAGTGAAATAGGAAACCTTGTAATTGGAAAAAACGACGGCTGGAAACAGAAAATAAATATAGGAAATAGAAACAATCAGAATTTTGTAAGTATACCGCACGCTAGATTTATAGGTATGTTAACCTACAAAGCTGAGTTGGCAGGAATCGTCGTTTTTCACCAAGAAGAGTCCTACACAAGTAAATGTAGCTTCCTTGATATGGAGCCTATTTCAAAACACGCTAATTATGCAGGCAAGAGAATTAGTCGTGGGCTATTTAGGGCTAGTAGTGGTGCTTTAATAAACGCAGATGTAAACGGCGCTTATAACATCATTAGAAAAGCATTCCCGAAGGCATTCGACGGGATAGGGGGTGTTGTAGTGCATCCCGTGAGAATAAATCTCCGAACGTAATGTTTGTTAATAAACATTACAACTATGCTTAAGGCAAACATTCTGTTATAATGTAGCTATCTTAAAAAGAGGGACTTTATGATTAAAGAAGAACTAGCGTCCGTTTCAATCTTAATAGCCGCTTTAACCAATCCCCAGTGTCATTGGGACTTGGCGGGCATGGCTCCTGAAGAGTTGGAGCTTCTACTTGCGGAAGCAGAACATCATTTTTATTTATTGCTGCGGACTGGGGCAGACAGTTAGAACCGTCTTTTGTGGAAGCACTATTGCGGGGTAATTCCCCCGGCGGCGGACAATAACTCGCCCGGCAACCATAGCAACGGCAATGCCCGATTCAAGGCTGGCGTTGCTGTTGATAAAAGCAATCCTGGCTCCTTTGGTGATTTTGTTGCCTAAAAAGTCAATCATATTCGACAAGCATGTCCATCGCTTCAACTACTTTGTAGCCATTACCGTTCATTGTGGTCAAGCCCACCAATTCGCAGGTAATGACTTCTTCGACCACTCCGCGATGTAGCCTGCCGTCTTCAGGGTCAACAAAAGCAACAAAATCGCCTTTTTGAATACATGCTCCGGTGAAACCTAGCGCCTTCATCATTGTGCCATCCTTACATATGCGTCCATTCATCTAGGGGCTTTTCAATCAAAGCCCTTCTTTCTATTTCCCTGGCGATGCAACTGAGGTGGTCCATCGCGCACCTATATGCGCCCCAAAGACCATAGTCGTCTAGGTCTTTCAGGACATCCTCAATTGTGCCACACTTTTCCTCAGCACCCACACAGCTACCTTTACAGTCCATTTTTTTCCTATTACCCGCCCCATATCTTACTCAGCGCCTTTGCCAATAAGAGAATGGAGCCTTCCATCACCTCCATGTATAAAACAATCGCCAATAACGCCCACCAGATTGCTGCCTCTGTGTCTCCCGTAAGGTGGGCTATTCCCGAAAGACATAGTATGGCGACTGCCACCAGTTTAACCAACTGTGTTCGCATTGTTAAGTCTCCTTGTATTATATATTGCCTTTAGGATAATGCAAGTGGCTGGAATTGCCCATACAAACAGGACAGGGTAGTTTAAGGAGATCAGGATGAACGCTAACGCTACATATAAAACAACCCATGTCCCTTTCATGTCAGTCAACCAGCCTGCTAATAACCCCTTCGTAGTAGGCTATTTTTGCCTGTAGGGTGTTAATGAGACCTTGCAAGTAGGCCGCGTCATATTCGTTATCCTTTGCCAGGTATTCAGAAACCCCCAGCATAACTTCTTCCCTGTCACTGCAATAAAGTAGGCTACTTACGTCTTCCTTAATCATGTGAACCAGTTCTGAAGGAAGCTCCCAGTTTGGTTCATAGGGCAGAATATATCGCAATATAACTTCCTTATCCCGCCGGATAGTCACTGCCCAACCATAATCGTTATTGGTAAATGAAAACTGACCTTTGTTTACGCTAACTGTTATTTTTGGCATGTTTGCACCTTCTACAAAGATTGAATTGTCCATGTCTTTAGTATAGCCTATATTCTAAAAAAGTCAATAGATATGCTTGACAATTCCCTATTTTATGTTATCCTTTAGGGGAGTTTTGGTTAAAAACATATAGGACAACGGGAGATAAAAAATGGAATGGCTGCAACTGTTATTTTCAGGATCAGAAACAGCGGTGTATGGGCAAGACGCAGTTAGTCTATATTTGGCCTATGCGGCAGCGGCATGTGTGCTTGTCCCCGCCGCTATCCTGCTTGGGGGGTTGGTCGCTGCGCTGTTTGTTAAAGGGCGGGTTGAAGGGTAATAAAATGTCTTATTGGCAAGATGCTGTTGGTAAAAAAGTTTCTCTGTACTATACCGAAGTTGTGCGGGCAACTAGCCAGACATCTACGCTTCCCGATTGTAGGGGGGTGCTTACCCAAGTAACCCCCCAAGGGAATTACGAATACACTTTAAGGCTTGAGGACAGTGGCGGGGCTTATATTTTGGACACGGCGGGTGAAGACCTTGTGCGGGGCGTCTCATGGTTCAGAACCTATGTGCTAGACGAAGATGCCTGAGCGTAGTATTATGCAGAATTCGCAATTTACATTAAATTTTCGCAATTCTTTAAGGTTGAGGTAAAATATGGCTAGCAGAGAGTTTAGTTGTTATGGTTGTAGTGCTACTTTTGTAATAATAGTGGTTTGTTTGGTTTACATATTCTTGATGGCTATTGCGGACCATAATGGGCTTATTGGTTTTGCGGAAAAGGGACAGATAGCTAGCTTGATTTACTTTATGGTGAGGGCATAAATGAAAACCTATGCATTTATGGAAGAAGCAGAGGCGGATTACACAAAAGAGTTTCTGCCTGAGCAAATGAACCTAGGCGATGTCTTCTTGTTCAATGCTGGGGACGTTATTTCCGTAGTGGATAATGGGCTTTATTGGGTCCACGTCAAGCCCTTTGACATCTATGTGGCGGGGGCATGGATTGATGCCTGTATCAAGGACGGGACACTAGAACTTTTGGTGCTGGATGACGGAAGATGACAAGACAACATATAACTAGCAGAAATGACAAGCTATTATTTGGGAAACACAAAGGACATACCGTTGCAGAAGTTTTAGACAATGACTGGGAATATATCCTTTGGCTTTATGAAAACGACGTTGCTTCATTTCCGCAAGATATTATAGACGACGCTTATACTAATGACGCAAATAGTTCTCCGCCAGAAGATTATTACTGGCAACCAGACTAAACGATCTGACACAGGAGACGATATTATGCCCACCCGAACCGGGACCATTCACGTGCAGGTTTACGGCCTGCGTGACGGTAGCGGCAACAGGAGACAGAAATGAGCATAAATGAGTTAACCTTCAACATATTAACGGGGGTTGCTTTGGAAATAAGGCAAGCAATTGTGAAATATGGCGGAATGGCTAACAAATCAGCAGTTGAGGACGTAATGCTAGCCATGTTTGCCGACTTGGCCCGCGATGATGTCCATGAGATTCTTAATCATTGCGAATATTACATGCTAAGTTACAAAGGCAACGATCCCGCCGAAGAATTATTGATGCGCTACGCACCGTATATGCCTGATGCGCACATCAAGTGGTATCGGGGCAATCCACTGAGCGATAGTTTCCGCAGGAGAATGAATCTACCAAATAGTTGACAAGGGGGCGATCTGTGCTATACTTTCGGTATTACTTTCTGAAAGTATAGAATATAGACACCCATAGACAGATTTTAACAAAAAGGCGCAATCATATGACTACAATACTTGACACTATCACTACAATCTGTTAAAATAAGTTTAATGTTGAAGCTAAACAACTATAAAAAGCAACTTAAAGTATTCCCTGTTAAAAGGGATAGAAGATGCTGTAGTGTATCTTGTTGGAATAATTTCCACGAACGTAAGATTTGTTAATGAATTTTACAACTATTATTTCATTCAACCAGATAACAACAGATAGGAGCGACAATGAACACCATCACCATAAAGACACTTGAAAGAATGCCCTCCGGGGCGCGTGCCTGCAAACCAGCGCGGGAATGGTTTGAGGAAAAGTTCCCCGACGGCGGGGAGCGGGCCGAAGTTTGGGACGCCTGCCCTAACTGGCAATGGAAAGTATGGTTTGCGGTGCATTCCGCAACCACGGAAGAAGCCGTGGCGTTCGCACAGTCATGCGCGGATCGTGCGGCGTTTTACGCCAAATACGCAGTAGCAGTAGCAGCAAAAGCCGCCGCCGCCGCCGACGCCTACGCCGCCGAAGCTGCTGACTACGCCGCCGAAGCTGCTGACTACGCCGCCGACGCCGACACCTACAACGCCGCCGCCTACGCCCGCGTCGCCGCCGCCTACGCCGAAGCCGCCGCCCGCGTCGTCGCCGTCGCTCACTACGAAGCCGAGGTCCAAGCGCAAATCGCTTGGGCGCACAAGGTTCTGTTCGGCTAATCTCCTCCAGACTGGACGTATGTACGGTGAAGGATAGTGATATGAGCAAGCCTATTTTCGGCGACCATGACACAATCACCCGCTTAAAGCGGGCGCGGGCGGAGGCGGACTTTCGCGATGCTGTTTCCCGCTTGTTTACAGATTTCCCCCTCGATCCATACCTGGCCGGCACGATCATCGGTCGCACGGTTGCGAAACGGGCAAGAGCATCCGGGGAACTCGCCGACCCGGAAATGTTTGAAATGGGGGTAGCGCGGGGGCTGTACGAAAGACTGCGATGACTGCCTAAAAACGGCAGGTTAGTATGGAGGTGGAACAATGACAGGATTATATGCAGGCGCAGGCATGGCAACATTGCGCCGAGATGGGTCAAGAAACACTGTTCCGATGGCGACACTTGCCGAAAGTGACGCAGAGGCTATCGGTAAAATGGGGGAAATTGGACTATGACGAGCTATCCCCGCGATGACATGACAAAAGAAGAACTAGCATCTTATCGCAGAAGGATGTTGGCTTGGGAAGAGGGTTCTTGGGGTAAGGGTAAAGACGAACTAAAAAAGGCCCAAGCTAAAAGAAGGGCAGAAACGGGAGTTGAAAGGCTGGCTTTGAAACAGAGCTTAGAAGAAGAGAATGGGGTTGTTGGACATCCGAAAAGTGACTACCTTTTTCTACAGGCATGGTCAAGGGGTCATGCTTTAGGGGACACCGAAGTAAAGATGTGCTATAATGAAATGGTTTGGCTGATCAAGGAGTGATGTCATGGGTGAAAAACTAAAGTTCACTGGGTTTCTAGCAGGCGAAACAGACTCCCCTATTTTTGTTGGGGATACTGTCAAAAGCCTAAACACTGGCTACACAGGTGTTGTGGTCGAGGTGGGCGGCGAATATCTGGTTATGCTGGCGGATGTTTGGAACGTAACCTGTAAATTGACGGATGGCAATTGGGAAATATTAAATGCCCATACGGGGGCATAGGCGGGAGAAATGAATTCCCCAATTTTTGTTGAAGGCATAGTTTGGAACCAGAATGCGGGATTGGTTTTACATTATAAAGGAGGGGTGTATTATGGGTGAAAAAGTTTACGATATAGGCCATAAGCATATTCAATACAGCGAAGATGATGTCGAATTTATGTGCCTGTGTACTTTCCCGCACAACGACCGGGGGCAATTGGAACTAGACCGTTTGAAGTCGTTGGCTATTTTTGGCGCAGTTGTTCGGCTAATTCATGATGGTTATTATTCAGAACATGGTGAGTACATCTACATTCCACGTGATGTACCAGAGTGGGTGCTTGAAGGCGTGCGCCGTCTAACAATGCTTGCGCCCGATGCAATTACGCTTACCGAAGTGGGGGAGTAAAGGTGTGGCCACGGAACCGATAGTTGTCTTAATCGTTACTATGCTTGCGCCCATTATCCCAATGGGCATGGTAGTCATGCTCCCCGGTTTGCCCCGGCGACCTTTGGCTCTGGCAACTGGGACATGGGGTGCTGTCCACGGCACGGTCTGGCTTTTAGCATTGTACTTGTTTGGGAAGGGTGATGCATTAAGTGTCTACACCTCGTTTAATGCTTATATAGGCATGGCGGTCACAGGGGTTATCCTAGTTTGGCCTCGGAAAGATTTTTGGAAAAAATTATGGGGAAGTTGTAAATGGACAAATGGAAGCGAAGGGACGCCAAAGAAAAAGCAAAAAAGCGCAGAATGCCCAAACATGGGCGAAGCATCTTCTTATTACTCAGACTGGAAAGGGAGCGGAGCGAAAAAGCCAAGAAAGATGCAGAAAAAGAAAAGGAGAAATAAACAATGTGGAGTTATTATGGAAGTAAGTCAAAGATAGCCAAGCTATACCCGCCACCTATGTATGATCTAATAATTGAACCTTTTGCTGGGGCAGCTTGGTATAGTGTAACCCATAGGTACAGAAATGTTTGGCTAAACGAAAAAAATAATGTTGTTTATAATATATGGGACTGGTTATTGACAGAGGCGACGCCTAGTGATTTATTGGACCACACAGATTTTTTCTTGGGACAGAACATTAAGGGTTTAGATGTTTCCACGCCGCATAAAGATTTAATAGGCTTTTGCATTAACAGGGGCAGCTCAGCCCCTAGAAATATAGTACAAAGGTGGAGTTGTCAAAATAAGACAAAGCCTAATTGGGCAAGCACGACATCTTATCAACTAAAAAGAATTGCACGGTTGCTTCCTGAGATACGTCACTGGAAAGCTTCATTTGGGGACTATACGGAGTTACCAAACATAGAAGCAACCTGGTTTATTGATCCCCCATACCAGTTTGGGGGCAATAGGTATGCAGTAAATGATGTAGATTATACCTACCTTGCTTCTTGGTGTAAATCTAGGAAGGGGCAGGTTATAGTGTGTGAAAACACAAACGCGAAGTGGCTTCCATTTGTGCCATTAACAGAGATTACAGGACAAAGGAAAAAAACCACTGAAGTTGTGTGGCTTAAATAAATAAGGACCACTACCGTTAGTGGTCCTTAAATCCCTTGCCCGGTTGCCCAGGAGGATTAGCCTTATTATAGCCTACTGCCCAAGTAAGGCAGGGGAATTGCCTTACCGTTAAACCTGTCTGGCATAACATAGGCATCCATTATCTGACCTCCTTTACCTTGCAAAGTCCTTGTATTTTAGTTTGGCAATAATTCTATTGCCGTTTCTTGAGAATAGAGATGTGGTTGGGCGAGCGATAACCCCTTCAGCAGTGAAGTTACCCCATGCAGAATTGAAGCCAGCCCTTACCAGTTCGGTGGCGTCCCATAGATTGCCATATGTAACAACAGGGACTCTAGGGATTGCAAGGTCGTCAGCAACCTGGTACACCGCATCGCGCTCCAGCCACCAATCCCCTACACGAACGTCAAACAGGACAAAATCTTGGCCGTCTGGAATATAGTTTTTACCGGCTGCCTGGATTTTATTCCCAAAGCCTTCG
>Ga0209203_1000413_pt1 | contig 36975 bp, 33 predicted proteins | sample AD_UKC109_MetaG_FD_184423 | JGI IMG/M metagenome (GOLD analysis project Ga0209203, IMG submission 184423) | Active sludge microbial communities of municipal wastewater-treating anaerobic digesters from Hong Kong - AD_UKC109_MetaG (SPAdes)... | ecosystem: Engineered > Bioreactor > Anaerobic >... | reverse complement strand
CACAGGAGATCCTCTTGCTTTCGTACTTGCGTTTGATCTGGTCTTTATGACAGGTTGAATCCCCTTTTCCAGGAGGTGGTTGAAGATCTCTCGCCTGTCATATGCCCCATCGCCAAGAACTTCCTCGATCTTCCGGTCGGAAAGGTTCTCTTCTGCCTGGTCAATAAGCGAGTTGAACTTGCTTCCATCAGATACTCGCTCATCTGTGACTTCGATTGCTACTATCTCTTTCGTCTTGACATCGACTGCCAGATGGACCTTTATCCAACCTCGATGGATCTTCCATTTCTCTCTCATCCACTCGCCGCGGTTGGTTACTTTGATCCCCGTTGAATCTACAGCTATCACAACAGGTTCATCGCTGGCCGATATTGTCTCAGAAAGATTAAGCTTCAGCTGGGTACCACGTCTCCAGATGTTAGTATAGTCAGTAGGTTTGACTTCGGGAATCAGAGTCGATAGCTTTCTCAATAAGCCTTCTAACTGCCGATATGGGAGATGAAAGATGACATGAATCAGCATCAGAAGCTCGATAAAGGCCCAAGGATATGCAAACCTTCTCCCCAGCTTGCCACGATTAAGCTCCTCAAGATCTCGTTGCCAGCTCTCCAGAAAGTCGAAGGTTAAATAATCTCGCCGCGCTTAACCAAAGACTCGTTGTATTCATGCCAATTACGGCCTTTTTGTGCTCCATTTCCCTTCATCGCCACTATCCCCAATCAATAATAGTAGTGATGGAATATAAATATTATTCAACACAGCAAGTATTATCAATAAATGTCGATTGTCATACCGGCGTGGTGGGGCAGGTGGCAAAAGGTTTAATAGCAGTCGAATCCAACACATATGAAAAAGTATCTGGGTGAATAAGCCCCTTTGATAGCTGATCAAAGGCCATTCGATCTAGACGGATGGATAAAACTATATCCAACTCAGCATCGATGTATGAATTGCCCAATATCGAAAGTTCTATGAGGCTTTCAAAATAGCCTGGATTTTGCGCGAACCTCCACTCAAAAAACCCATCGATATCAGCTGACACATTTAAAAAAATCGTACGTGCAGAGTATCTGCATATCGATTATGGCCCAAAATGGGGCTCTCTTCTGTATAGATTCCTAGAAGTTCGAAGAGGTTCGCGCAAAATGGACTTTTATCGCTACGCGTCGAGGTCGCAAAATGCTACCTCTTACCATGACCTTCGGGTCGTGCCCCATTGAAACATTCCACGATATTCCATTCACTGTCAAACTTGTACCCATCTATCCATGGCTGAAAACTCGTGACCCCTTGAAACAGGACCATCGTGACCCCTGAAATGCAGTCGATCACCGGCGATCTAATGCGCGCCTTCAATCCCTTCGGTGATCAGTCCGCCCGCCGGAAACGGCCAGATCGCATCCCCAGAACTTTAGCATAAAAGCCAGCCTTCACCCATCTCTGCCTGAACCTCAGATCCCTTCCCTCAGCCCGATCCGGATGTGCTTTTCCTCCATGTACTCGTAAAGGGCGGCCCGGCACCGCTCGCGCCCGAGTCCACTCTCCTTCCACCCGCCGAAGGGGGCCGAGGGGATGATGGGGCTCGTCGTATTGATCCCGACGCTTCCGGCCTCAAGCCTCTCTGCAAACCAGAGCGCTGTCGTCATGTTTTCAGTGAAGACGTAGGCCGCAAGGCCGTACCGGGAGTCGTTTGCAAGCCTCAGGGCCTCATCGTTCGCCGAAAACCTCATCATCGGAGCCACAGGGCCGAAGGTCTCCTCCCTCATCATCCTCATGGAGTGGTCCATATCGTCGAGGACCGTCGGCATGAAGAAGAAGCCCCTGCTGTACTTTTCGCCCTCGGGCTCGCTGCCGCCGCAGAGGACGGCGGCGCCCTTGGCGAGGGCGTCGGCGATCTGATCTTTCGTCTTTTTGCGCTGGGCCTCGCTGAACATGGGGCCTAAGTCGACGTCGGGATCGAGGCCATCACCGATCCTGAGCTTCCCGGTCATTTTCACGAGCCTTTCGGCGAACTCCTCGGCGACGGCTTCGTGGACGTAGATCCGGTTGACGCTTATGCAGATCTGGCCCATGTTCGAAAACGCCCTCTGGACGCACGACTCCGCCGCCTCATCGATATCGGCGTCCTCGCAGACGATTGCGGGCGAGTGGCCCCCAAGCTCAAGAGAGAGCCGTTTGACGTGTCGGGAGGCCTTTTCCATGATCTCCTTTCCCGTCTCCGTATTCCCGGTGAAGGAGACCTTCCGGGAGATGGGGCTCTCCACCAGCTCCGAGCCCACATCCCGCCCGGAGCCGTGGACGAGGTTTAAAACCCCCGGGGGGATGCCCGCCTCGTGAATTGCTCTGATAAATTCAGTGGCCGCCAGAGGCGCTTTGCTCGAGGGCTTGGCGACGACGGTGCAGCCGGCGGCGAGAGCCGGGGCCACCTTCCAGGCTAGAAGGTCGACGGGATAGTTCCAGGGCGATATGACGGCGGCCACCCCCAGAGGCTGCCTTACGACGAGGCTTCTCGTCCTTTCGCTCGACGAGGGGACGATCTCGCCGAAGTTCCTCATCCCCTCCTCGGCATAGTAGTCGAGGGCCTCTGCCGAGGATAGGACCTCTCTTCTCGCGTACCTCAGGGGCTTGCCCTGCTCCATCGTCAGAAGTCGGGCGATCTCCTCGGCCCTCTCTCTGACCAGGTCCGCCCCCCGGCAGAGGAGATCCCCCCTCTTTTTTGGATCGGTTCTCGCCCATCCGGGAAAGGCCCTCTCGGCGGCTCCCAGGGCGAGGGCCGCATCCTCGCGGTCGCCCAGGGAGACCTCGGCCACAGGCTCCTGATTTGCCGGGTTTTTGATGACGGCAGCCTTCTCGCTGGCCGATTCGATTGCCTTTCCATCGATCAGCATCTTGAAACGCTTCATCAGATCCCTCCTCGACCTCAATTTTGAAACTCATCGATTTAGACGTTCCCGAGACTGGATTTGTTAACATCACCAAATTTAGTTAGCGCTTGTGAAAACCTTATTAAACCTTCCAACTCCAAATAACGTCCTGGTGGGTTCTTTGCTCGGAGGGCTGCCAAAACCGCCTCTCGTTCAGGTTTTGCCACCTGGTGATAAGCGGCTTTGCTGAAGCCGGCGCAGGTGGATCGTGCCGAGAGATTGAGCGGATGGACTGAGCTGGAAACCGTGCTGAATGATCGATTTGACGGGGATTTGATGAGAGAGGTACTGCTGGAGCAGAGGGAGGATAAGTCGCACGCATATTTTCCCGATAAGTGCATCGGGTGTGCGACCTGCGTTGCCGCCTGCCCCAAGGGAGAGCTTGTGATAGGCTCCGTGGGCGCTGTGGCGCGAGGGCTCATAGACAAGGACTTCATCGAGAAAAAGGCCGAAGCCTGCGTCTTCTGCGGGATCTGTGCCAAGGTCTGTCCCACAGGAGCCCTGGCGGTCAGAAAGGACGAAAAGGACGGGGCAAAAGATAGGGCTAAAGGAGCAAAGGAGGGGCCGGAAGAGAAGGAGGGGGGCGAGGCCTACCTTCACAAAGCCATCGGACCGACGACCGTCGACGATAAATGCGTTCACTGCGGCCTCTGCGCCGAGGTCTGCCCTCGGGGCTGCATATCCGTCGAAGACCGGAGGCTTGCCGAGGACGGGAGCCTCAGGGTCGAGGGGAAGACCGTCGTCGACCAGGAGGCTTGCGTTCACTGCGGCTGGTGCGAGGCGGTCTGCCCCGTCGGGGCCATCACCGTGAAAAAAGCCTTCTCGGGCACCTTCTTCCGGGACGAGTTGGTCTGCCAGGCCTGCAGGACCTGCGTCGACACCTGCCCCTGCAACGCCCTCTTCAACCGTGATTGGGGGCCCGGCGAGATCGTCGAGAAGGTGACCCACAGACTGGACGCCTGCATCTTTTGCGGAGCATGCTCCGTCGCCTGTCCCGTGGGGGCGATCACCGTCGAGAAGACGGCGGTCCTGCCGGAGATGAAGAAGGGGCCATTTAAGAGGGTCCTGGGACCGACCGCGAGACCCGCCCTGACCTCGGTCTTGAAGACGGATAGGAAAGCCTGCCTCGGCTGCGGAAACTGCGTCATCGTCTGTCCCGTCAACGCCCTCTCCGACCCGTACCTCGCGGCGGGCCACCTCAACGAGCTGGATAATAAGCCCCTTCTTGAGGTGGAAAACGGCGCGGTCGTGGTCGTAGACCAGGAGGCGTGCGGCTCCTGCGCCACATGCAGCCTGATCTGCCCGACCGAGGCGATATGGCTTGAGAGAAGGGAGGTGGTCTGATGCCGAGTATGGTCATCATGAACGGGCACGTCTTCGATCCCCTCAACGGGATCGACGGCGAGGTGATGGACGTTTTCATAAAGGACGGCAAAGTTGTAAAAGACCTGTCGAGCGCCGATCTGAAAAGGGCCGAGGTGATCGACGCTCGGGGCAAGACGGTGATGCCGGGGGGCGTCGACTCTCACGCCCACGTCGCAGGGGCGAAGGTGAACGCAGGAAGGCTGATGCGCCCCGAAGACCACATCGGCTCCGTCCGACCGAGGACGGATATCACCCACTCCGGCTCGGGCTACACCGTCCCATCCGTCTACAAGCAGGGCTACGACTACTCGGCTATGGGCTACACCACCGTATTTGAGGCGGCGATGCCGCCCCTCGAAGCCCGCCACACCCACGAGGAGATGAGGTCGACTCCGATGCTCGACATGGGAGCCTACCTCGTTCTCGGAAACAACTGGTTTTTGATGCGATACCTCCACCAGGGCGAGATCGAGAAGGCCGCAGCCTACGTCGCCTGGATGATGAAGACCCATAAAGCGTACGGGATCAAGTGCGTCAACCCCGCCGGGGTCGAGAACTGGGGCTGGGGCAAGAACGTCCATTCCCTCGACGAGCCGAACATCCACTTCGAGGTGACGGCAAGAGAGGTGATCCACGGCCTCGCCGAGGTGAACGAGATGTTGGGTATGCCGATATCGCTCCACCTTCACGCAAACAACCTCGGCCACCCTGGAAATGCGGAGATCACAAAAGAGTCGCTGGCCGTCGCCTCAGACGTCAGCTCCTCCCAGAAGATGGGCGTCGAGTGGACCGAAACGAAGGTGGATTCGCATCGGGCCCAGAGCGTCTACCTCGCCCACGCCCAGTTCAACGCCTTCGGTGGCACGAGCTGGCGCGACTTCAAGTCTGGGGCCGAGGACCTGGCCAAGTACGTCAATAAGGTCGACCACGTGGTCATCGACAATGGGGCCGTCCCCTTCGGCCCCGCCACCTGCATGACCGGCGACGGGCCTTCGATCCACGACCTCTACGTCCTCGCCGGGATCGGAGGGCAGAAGTGGTCGAACACTGACGTCGAGTTGGAGTGCGGTTCGGGGGTGATACCTTTCACGTACCTGAAAGGAAGTCCCATCAGCGCGATCCAGTGGGCGATCGGCCTGGAGATGCTCCTTCTGGTGGACGACCCCTGGAAGACGATCATGACCACAGACCATCCCAACGGCGGGGTATTCACCAAGTACCCCCAGGTGATCGCCTGGCTGATGTCGAGGCGAGCTAGAGACGCGACAGCCGCCGAGTGCCACAAGTGGGGGTACGACAGGTCCAGCCTCGGCGGTGTCGAGAGGGAGATGAGCCTCTTTGAGATAGCGATCCTCACCAGGGCGAACGCCGCCAGGACGATCGGGATGGCTCACCGGAAAGGCCACCTGGGTGCCGGAGCCGACGGCGACGTCGCCATCTACGACATCGACCCCGAGAGGTTCAACCCCGACGATTACGAGAAGATCATCAGTGCTTTCGGGAAAGCCGCGTACACCATAAAAGACGGCCAGGTCGTCGTCCGGCAGGGCGAGGTCGTCGCCGTCCCCGAGGTGAGAAGATACTACTGCGAGCCGAAGGTAGACGAGGGGCTGGCAAAAGACATGATGGCGGACGTCCGGGAGTGGTTCAAGTACTACACCATCGGTTTTGCAAACTACCCGGTGCCGGATAAGTACCTGAGAAACCCGGAGCCGATCGTCGTCAACGGTGCTGAGGGGGGATGCTGATGGCTCTGACAAGAAAGGTTAGGCTCACCCCCAGGAGCGAGATCGGGATCATGATCGAGGCTGAATCGATCACTCCAGACACCTTCGCCGGAAAGTCGGAGTCGGAATTGTGTGAGATAACGGTCTGGCAGGGGCCACGAAAAGTCCCCCTTGCCGAGTTCTTCGATCTGGAGGTCTGGGACGAGGTGGGTCCAGAAGAGGGGGATGGAACCGTCGAGATCCTGATTGATGGGGACGTCTCAAGGGTTAAGAGGATCGGCCAGAGGATGACTAAAGGAAAAATCGTGATCATGGGCTCCGCCGGGATGCACCTGGGCTCTGAGATGGCCGGAGGCGAGATCCTGGTGAGGGGGAACGCCGGCCCCTGGGCCGGGATGAACATGAGAGGCGGCAGAATCGACGTCGGAGGCGACGTCGGAGACCACGCCGGATCCGCCTACCGGGGTAGCTGGCGCGGGATGTCGGGCGGAAATATTCTGGTCCACGGGAACGCGCGAAGCCAGCTTGGCGGAGGCATGAGCGGAGGCGAGATCGTCGTCGAAGGGAGCGTCGAGAACTTCTGCGGGATTCGGCAGAACGGCGGCCTGATTCTGGTGGGAAAAGATGCTGTCAGGGGGGTCGGAGCCGAGATGATCGGGGGATCGATCGCGGTTTTGGGAAAGATCCACCAGTTCACGCCCGGCTTTGTCGCTTCAGGCACCGAGCGGGACCCCGTCCTCGGCGAGCGAAAAGTCGAGGGCGTGTTTGCCAAGTTCGCGGGCGATTACGCCATCGCCAAGAACCCGAAGGGCACTATCCTCGTCAAGGAGGGGATGGTATGAGCCTTGAGGTCAAGCTGAACACCGGTAGCACCATCGACGAGGGGAGGCTCGCCAAGGGCGGAGACAAGCTCACCGAGGATTACAAGATGGAGTGCGCCGTCTGCACCATAAACCCTGAAGATTTCGAGGCCCTGGGTCGGCCCGAAAAGGTGATGGTCTTGACGAAGGACGGTGTCCGCTGCGTCACGGTCCGGGCTCGGGAGGACGGTTCAGTCCCACCGGGTCAGGTCTTCATGCCGAGGGCGATCTGGGCGAACGTCGTCGTCGACCCCGAGACCTTCTCGACGGGCTCTCCCCTCTACAAGGGAAGCCCCGTCCTGATCGAGCCCACCAACGCTGAGGTGCTCGGCGCCGCCGAGATATCGAAGATGATGCTGAGGAGGGGGTGAAAGTGGTCTATAAGAACGTCGTCTGTCCCGTCTGCGGCGCCTCCTGTGACGACGTCCAGGTCGAGCTGGATGGCGGTCGCTTGACGGTCAAGAACGCCTGCAAGATGGGAAACGCCAAGTTCCAGGAGCTGGTGAGCGGACACAGGATACGCGAGCCCTTGATGATCGTGGACGGCGAGCAGAGTATTGTTGTCTGGAAAGAGGCGATCGATAGGGCAGCCGAGATCCTGGTCGAGTCGAAGCGACCCCTCCTATTCATGGGGAGCGAGACCTCCTGCGAGGCGATGGAGGTCGGCCTCCACCTGGGCGAATACTTGGGAGCGGCCGTCGACTCGAACTCCACCGTCTGCCACGGTCCCACGGCCATGGGGATCCAGGAGGCGGGAAGGGTCGGGGCCACCGCCGGAAACAGCAAGGTGAGGGGAGACCTCGCCGTCTACTGGGGGTCTAACCCCCTGGAGTCGATGCCGAGGCACATGTCCCGGTACGCTATCTACCCCAGAGGCCACTGGACCCGGCGGGGGAGGTTTGATCGGACGGTGATCACCGTCGACCCCCGGAGGTCGCCGACGGCCGAAAACTCCGATCTTCACGTCCAGCTGAAGCCCAACTCCGATTATGAGCTGTTATCGGCCCTTCTCACCCTCCTCCATGGCAAAAGGCCCCACTCCTCCGTCGAAGAGGTGACGGGCGTTCCCATATCGGTCATGGAGGAGATGATCGAGATGATGAAGGGGTGCAACTTCGGGACGATCTACGTCGGCCTTGGCATCGCCTCATCCTACGGAAAGCAGAGGAACGCCGAGCTCGCCTTCAACCTCGTAAAAGAGCTGAACGGGCACACCAAGTTCGTCATCGGAGCCCTGCGGGGCCACTGTAACGTCGCCGGGTTCAACCAGCTGGCCTCCTACCTCTACGGCTACCCCTTCGGCCTCGACTTCGCTCGGGGCTACCCCCGGTACAACCCCGGCGAGTACACCGCCGTCGACCTCTTGCGGAACAAGGACGTGGACGCGGCCCTCGTCCTCTCCGCAGACCTCGTCTCCCACTTTCCGGCGCCCTGCGCGGAGTACCTCGCTGAGATCCCGACGGTCACCATCGACATCGCCCCATGTCCCACGACCCTCGTCTCGGAGGTGGTGCTTCCTGGGGTCATCGACGCCATAGAGTGCGACGGGACGTTCTACCGGCTCGACGACGTCCCCGTCTACTTCAGGCCGTTCGCGTCCTCCCCCTTCTCCTTCACCGAGAGCAACGAGGACACCCTGAAACAGATCTTCGAGCGGGTGAAGGAGCTGAGGTGAGATGGGCGGTGATCTGATGACCGGAAAAATGGTGGCTTCAATCTGCCCATACTGCGCCGTGGGCTGCGGGTATTACATCGAGGTCGTGGACGATAGGGCCGTCGGCATCGGTTATATGCCAGACCACCCAACAAACGAAGGGGCCCTCTGCCCCAAGGGGAACGCGATCCTGGACGTCTTGAATAGCAGAGATCGGCTACGCCACCCCATGAAACGGGTCGGAGACGGCTGGGCGAGAATATCCTGGGACGAGGCCCTGGACCTCGTGGCCAAAGGCCTAAGAAACAGCCTGAAGAAGTACGGTCCCGCCTCCCTCGGCTTTCTCGCCTCGTCAAGGTGCAACAACGAGGAGAACTACCTCTTTGCGAAGATGGCGCGGATGCTCGGCTCGCCGAACGTCGACAACTGCGCCCGGCTCTGCCACGCCCCAAGCGTCGTGGGCCTGGGCGGGTCCCTGGGGACTAGCGCCATGACCAACAACATCGCCGACCTGGCAAACTCAAAATGCATCTTCGCCATAGGCACGAACTTCGCCGAGGCCCAGCCCTTGGCGTCGAGATGGGTCCAGAGGGCGAAGGAGAGGGGCGCAAAGGTCGTCGTCGCCGACCCGAGGGTAACCTCCACCTCCTGGATGGCCGACCTCCACCTCAGGATCAGGCCCGGGACCGACATGGCCCTTCTTAAGGGGATGATGAGGGCCGTCATAGACGAGGGTCTCGTCGATCGGAAGTTCATCGCAGAGAGGACGACAGGGTTTGAGAGGCTATCGAGAAGCCTCGACGGATTTTCAGTTGAGTCGGCAGCAGAGGCCTGCGGTGTCTCGGCCGCCGATATCGCAAAAGCTGCGAGGCTCTTTGCAGGGTCATCGGCCTCGTCCCTCCTCTACTCCATGGGTATCACTCAGCACGTCTGCGGCACCGAGAACGTCAGGGCCTGCACCGATCTCGTCCTCCTATGCGGCCAGGTCGGAAGGCCCGGGGCCGGGATCATGCCCATGAGAGGCCAAAACAACGTCCAGGGAGCGTGCGACGTGGGGGCGATGGTGGAGTTCTATCCAGGATACCGGAGGTCTAGAGATCCTGAATCGATCGAACTCTTCAAGGCCGCCTGGAACGTCCCGGATCTGCCCCTGGGACCGGGGCTCACCTCGACGGAGATGATGGTGGCCGCAGTCGCAGGGTCGTTGAAGACGATGTACATCATCGGCGAGGACCCGGTCGTCTGCGACCCGAACGAAAGGAAGACGCGAAAGGCGCTGGAGAACCTCGAATTTTTGGCGGTCCAGGAGATCTTCATGACCGAGACCGCCGAGATGGCGGATGTGGTCCTCCCGGCCGCGGCCTGGGCCGAGAAGGACGGGAGCTACACCTCGATGGAGCGGCGGGTCCAGTGGATCGACCGGGCGATCTCGCCCCCGGGGGAGGCGAGAGAAGGTCTCTCCGTGATCTGCGATGTGGCAGACCGGCTGGGCCTGGGATTTGGCCGACGGGACGCCTCGGAAGTTCTCGAGGAGATCAACCGGCTCATTCCCGCCTACGGCGGGATGACCAAAGAGAGGATCGGAAGGACCGGAGGTCTCCTCTGGCCCTGCCCGAGCCCGGATCATCCCGGAACCGGGATCCTTCACACCGAGACCTTCCCGACCAGCGACGGCAGGGCGAGGATCGAGTTGGTGGAGGAGAGGCCTCCCGCCGAGGAGACGAGCCCCGAGTATCCGCTGCTTCTTATGACCGGAAGGATCGTCCTTCATTACAACAACGCTTCCATGACCTCCAGAAGCTTCCCCCTCCTCCGGAGGGAGGGCGACCTCTACATCGAGATGAACTGCAGGGACGCGTCCGGCCTCGGCATATCTAAGGGCGATACTGTGATCGTCGCGACCCGGAGGGGCGAGGTCGAGGCGAGGGCAGAGCCCACCGATAAGGTGAAGCCCGGGGTGGCATTCATGCCCTTCCACTTCAATGGTGCGAACGTCGTGACCTCCGACGCCCTGGACCCCGTATCGAAGATACCGGAGTACAAAGTTGCAGCATGCAGAATATCGGTGAGATCTTGATCTAAGATGTATCGGAGACGAGGGATGAAAGAGAGCTGGCACGCCGACAGGATCGAGGAGGCGGAGGAGTTCTGGAGAGAGGAGAGGCTCGATCCTGCCGCCGCCTTTGACAGTGTGAGGTGCGTCGAGATCTCGGGCTTGGGTAGGTGAAGCCTGGAGGTGGACGTCGCCGTCGAAGAGAGGATCGAGATCGTCCTTGACGAAACGACCGTGGCGGACCTGTTCTGCCTTCCCTCACAGCTCGAAGAGCTGGCCTTCGCCAGGAGGCCGAACCTCTACATCTACTCCGGCGCTGAAAGGATCTTGGAAGACTGAAACTAATTTTTTTGGATATGAGGTTGGAATATGAACCGTGAGAAGGCCGGAAGACCAGATCTGCTGGAGATCGCAAGAGGGCGGTTCGTCGCCGAGCTGGACCGGTGGTGCGACGAAAAGGGTGTCGAGAGGAGCGAGCTCGATGACCGGGTGGTGGCGACCCGGCCCCTCAGCACCTTTGAGGCGATCGGGTCTCCTGAAAGAGACGACTTCCCCCTGCTGAGGGGGAGAGAGGTCCTGATGGAGGCGAATTATCGGGGGTCCCTGGGGCAGGCCTTCACCTCCGCTGCCGGCGTCTTCAGCGGGACCCTCGAAGAGGTGCTGGGTCTCCCCCTGAAGAGCGGCTTCGAGCGGGCCGTCCTGGTCTCCACCATCAACGCCGTCCTTCGGAACCTGGGGCTCGTGGAGAGGACGGTCCACTGCAGGGATGCCGGTCCCGCCGACTGCGCCGCCGCCCTTGGTCGGTGGCTGAAGGAAGAGGGCGCAGACCGCGCTGGCCTCGTGGGGATGCAGCCCGCCCTCCTCTCGTCTCTGGTCGGGATCCTGGGGCCCGAGAGGGTGATGGTCTCCGACCTCGCCTGCTCTGGCGAGGTCCGTCTCGGGGTCAGAGTCCTGGACGGATTGAGCTCCGAGCTCCTATTCGAGAGGGCGCCCCTCGTTCTGATCACAGGCACCACTCTCGTCAACGGCACTATCGACGGCCTTCTGGATATGGCGGATCGATATGGTTGCAGGGTCGTATTCTACGGCACTTCAATCGCCGGAGCGGCTCGTCTTCTTGGGCTTGAGCGGTGGTGCTACTGTTCTGAGTGATCGTCTTCTACAGGCAAGCGACACGGTAAAATCCAACTTCTAGAAATCCTGGAGCGAGGCGAACTGAGTTGATCGAAGATAGGTCCATCCTGGTGACGGGCGGCGCGGGGTTCGTAGGAAGCCACCTCGTCGACCGGCTCATCGAGTCGAACCGCGTCACGGTCCTGGACAATTTCAGCTCTGGAAAGATGGAGTTTCTCGAGGGTCACAATTCAGACACAAAATTCGGCCTGATCGAGGCGGACCTTCTGGACCAAGAAGCCGTCGAGGCCGCCCTCGTGGGCAAGGACCTCGTATTCCACCTGGCCGCAAACCCCGACGTCAAGATCGGGGCCGAAGACACCCGGACCCACCTCGACCAGAACGTCATCGCCACCTACAATCTTCTCGAATCGATGAGGAAGACTGGCGTCTCCGAGATCGCCTTCACCTCCACCTCCACCGTCTACGGCGAGGCAAAGGTCGCTCCGACCCCCGAGGACTACGGGCCTCTTCTCCCGATATCCCTCTACGGAGCCTCGAAGCTCGCCTGCGAGGCCCTGATATCGGCTTTCTGTAGCACCTTCGAGATGAGGTCCTGGATATTCAGGTTCGCGAACATCGTCGGCGAGAGGGGGACTCACGGGGTCATCGTCGATTTCATCAAAAAGCTCGAGAACGACCCGAAGACGCTCGAGATCCTGGGATCGGGCAGACAGAGGAAGTCGTATCTTCTGGTCGATGACTGCGTCGACGCCATGATCTTCTCTCTCGCCGCCGCCAGCGATCGGGTCAACGTCTTCAACATAGGCTCCAAAGACTCGGTGGACGTGACCGAGATCGCCGACGTGGTGGCCGAGAAGATGGGCCTGGAGGGCGTTCGGTACAGGTATACCGGCGGGATCGACGGTCGCGGCTGGAGGGGGGACGTGAAGACGATGCTCCTCTCGATCGAGGCGATGGAGAGGCTCGGCTGGACGCCCCGTTTCAACTCCAGACAGTCAATCGAGGCGGCTGTGGAGGCGCTCTTGAACCGCCGCTGAAATGGGAGCTTGCCGAAAAAGCCAATTTACGCGTAAGAAATTAAACCAGCGTTCGACTTAAAAAGAGGCCTTCAAGGCAGGACTCTGATCCTCAGCTTTGAGAAGTCCTCTTTTATGTCCACCTTGATCCCCATCCTGGAGAAGATGTCCACCAGCTCCGTCTTGACGAACTTCTTGGGGATATCGTATCCGAGGAGGAGGGTGAAGTCGACGTCGGAAGTTTTGCTGAGCTTGAAGAGGTTGCATAGCTCAAGCCTCCTCAAAACCGCCTCAGCCTTGTGATTTTTCTGCTTGAACTCCTCGGCGTGGGCCTGGGATACCTTCTGGTGCATCTCCCAGAACTTCTCTTTGTCCGGATGGGTCTCGATGAAGGTGAGAAATAGGATCCAGTGGTCGATGTCGAGGATTATGTGTTCGCCGATGGAGAGCATCTCGGAGTAGGCGTAGATCCTCTCCTCGTCGACCGAGTCGAAGAGGGCCTTGTGTTTGCTGTAGAACTTCAGAGCTTCTCTCATCAGCTCGCTCTGAGATATACCAAGATCCTCCCTCATATCTCGGAAGAGCTTTGCGGTCTCTTCATCCAGGGCTATCGTGACCCTCTCCGGCGCTTTTGCCATACCGGAAACCACTTCCTACTTGATTGTATTTACCTTTTTTGTGCATCCGAAAACATATCTAATATTCCTCAAAACAGCATCCACTCACAATTTTTATGAATACCTCCTAAACAGATATAAATAGTTTTTGGGCCTTCCCTCTCCAAACCGGTTGATTCAATCTCAGTTGGCCGGACTCGCCCTCGGGCGATATGTGTGGGTCAGCTTTTGATTCTCCGGAACGCCTTTGCACGTTCTGCGTCTTCTCTTTGATCCGCCACCGAAATCGGTGATGAGACATCAGATCTCCTCTGCGAGGCTCTCGGCCTCACAGAGCAGTTCGGATCCTCTCTTGTTGGGGCGATTGCTGCTAATTCATGCGCAGTTCAACATCTTTATACTGTCTTCACAAACGCTCAAAGAGCTCCTCATCCGACCTCTTTGAGATGCTCCGAGCTATCTCCTCCAGGGAAGGGTAGCTTTCTCTCCAGCTTTTTATCTCCTCTACGATCTCATCTCTGACCTTTACGATCACTTTTTTCTCTGCTGTTGAGAAGTCCGCCTCTGCACGCCCTAGGGGTACTGTGGCGATGTTCCCCTTGCCCATGGTGCAGCCCGTAGAGACTTGGATTCCGTCCAGAAGGCATGATAGGGACGGAGTATTCCCGGTCTTGACAAGGGCCTCTAAACCCTCGTATCCCGACGAGCTGAGCTCTTTGAGGGCGAGAAGTCCCATCCTGATACCCAAAACGAGGAAGGGGCCGAGGTGGCCGTGAAACTCGATGGCCTGATCAATCATCTCTTCGAGGGAGACCTCATCGGGATCGATAGCTTTCATCTTCAAGGAGATCACCTGGATGAATCAGTTGGAAGCTGCTGAAAAGGCCGATCAGCTCCCGTCTCTCGGTTCCGATAGCCAGGAGCCTTCGCCCTCGATGACGGCGTTTTTGTAGAGGATGGGTCCCAGGTCGAGGACGGCGACGATCTCTGGCTTATATCCATACTTTTTGGGGACCTTATTCAGCCATCTGTCGGATCGGAGGTACTCCTGAAGATCCTCATCCGAGTCGAAGATGTACATCGCCCCCCACTCGCCCCTCTCAGAGTTGCACCACCAGACCTTGCTGAAGAGGCCGGTCATATCTCTAAAAGCATGGTATGATACCAAAAACTTCTCTCGCATCGCAGCGACGCTTTCCGGATTTTCGGGTCTGAATAATACCCAGAGGGCTTTCTTTTCAGAGACCATAAGACACCTCCTTAGGTACGAAGACGATCTTCGTCCTGATATTAACCTTGCCCGAATGCAGTTTGCCCTTTTCCTGCCGCTTCCGCCCCGAATCTTATCACGAAATCGATCGGATAGTAGGTGTTGGTGTAGCCCGTCCTCTCCACCAGCCTTCTCGCCTCCGATGGGCAGGTCGAAACGCAGAGGCCGCAGCCGTAGCATCTCCCAGGATCGGTGGCGATCTTTCCGTCGACTAGGCGGTTCGCCCCGAAATGGCACCTATCTACGCATCTGCCGCATCCGCTGCAGCTTTCAAAGTCACAGTCGATGATGTCTGGGCCAGGGCTCAGAACGCCCCCTACGAGCTGGTGGGCCCTGTTGGGAAGACAGATCTTGCCCTCGCAGTTGCAGATCACCACCATCCAACCTTTTGACTTGAGGCAGGCATAAAACGTGGGCATACACCCCTCTTCGTGGAGGTCTTCGAGCAGGCACTTCGTCTCTTCAGGGCTCATCTCCCTGTAGCCGCCTTTCGCCCCTTTCGTCCTTTCATACACCTCGGTGCCGTAAAGGACAGTAATGTCCTTTTCGAGGATCCCCACCCTCCTCCCCAGAGCTTCCTGGCATACGCAGGGGCAGACGGCGATCTTTGAATCGCCCGAGTTCGATAAGGCGTCCACGAAATCCTTCGCTCTCTGGGTGCTCACCACCTCCCCCCGCGGGAGGAAGTCCAGCCTTTTTCGCATGAATACGAGAATCGGCTTTCCCCTTCCCCTGAAAAAATCCGTTTCGATCATCCAGTTCAAGATTCTGAGGATGACAGGCTCGTATTTCGCGAAAAGGGTGTGAACAGAAAGCTGGAGCTGCCCCACTTCCTCCAGGTTTCCGTCTTCAGCGATATGGTGGGCCATGGCAGGACCGTCCTTTATTTCGGTGGGATGAGTCAGCTCCGATCTGATTGGTCAGGGTTTCTACAATCAGGATATCTATTTATCCGTATCATCTCGAAGATTCATCATGCTCAGGGCGGGAGACCTTTTTCGTGCCGGAAGGCAGGGCGGAGTTGTGGGCGCTTTTTTCAGAGGAAGAAGAGGATGCATCGGAGTGACGGCCTACCACATCGTAAGGCTAGCCGGAACGAAGGACCTCACCATCGGAGACGCCGAGGCAAAGGTCGTCGCCGATTGGAAAGCCTTCGACCTCGTCTACTTCAAGACCACCGGATGCGAGCCGACGCCTTTGGCGGCGCCGAAGCTCGGACCCGCCCGGCTCGCCAGCGCCATGGGCGCGAGGGACTGCAGCATATCCGACGTCGGAGACCTTCTCGCCGTGGTCATCGGCCACTCGGATATGCCGGGGCCGGGGGAGAGCGGAACTCCTCTATTCCAGGATGATAAGGTGGTGGGAATCCTCTCTTCCATAAATCTGAACAGCGGCAAGGGGACGATAATCTCATCGAGGGTGATCGAAAAAGGTGCTGAGGGTCTGATTTGAAAGGGGGCTTTCTTCAAACCCGGCTTGACGGATGGTGCAACCCTCGATATAATATCATCTCTCCATCGCCCTTCGCCGAAGCTCCTCCGGCATCTTCTCGATGGCGTACCGCAGAGCGGTCCGCGGCATCTCGCCTTTCTTCTTCATGACGTACTCGAAGACCTCTTGCTGATGCGTTTTGCTCGCCTCCTTCAGCATCCAGCCGTAGCCCTTCTGGACCAGGTCGTCCTTGTCTCTCAAAAGGAGGTCCGATATCTCGAAGACGTCATCAAGAAACTCGCCCTTCCGGGCCGGGAGGATCAGAGTCACCGCCGAGGCCCGGCGCAGCCACCTGTTCTCCGATCTCGTCCAGCCCTTAAGGTTATCGACGTATTCTGGATACATCTCAATGAAGGAGCCAAGGGCGTGGTTACAGAGGGCATCGCACTTGGCCCAGTTGTTTACGTAACCAATAAGCCACCTCTCGAAGACGAAGAAGTCGGAGGGCTCGTATTTCTTTCTCAGCGAGTAGGCCCACTCGAAGGCGATGAAGGCCTCCTCGCCAAAGTCCGACTTCAAAAGCTCCTCGCATATCGAGAAGATCGCCTCCTTATCCAGGTCCTTTATATCTCGATTATGCCTCTTTGCGATCTCCCTCACGACGGACGCCTTGACGCCGTGAAGCTTGGCCTCCTCTTTGAAGAACCGCTGGCTGCTCTTCCTCGTCTTCTCGTCCGCGTTCTCCTCCAGCTCGCGCCTCACAGCGGTGATCACGTTGTCCTTCATATCATCTACCCTCTAAAGGAGACATTCGGGCCTCCTCAACGGTTCTGTCCAGCCACGGAACGGAGACCTTCGGCCGTCTTCCGATCCAACCCGTAAATCCGCTCATAGAAGTCCAAGACCCATTCCCCGAGATCAATGTCCTCAAACCTCTCAGGATACGCGGCCCGGGCCATAACAATCAAATCTACGATCCGGACCGCTTCCCAGAAGGGTCGAGATGTCGGGCTCGGGCTTGGCATAGAAGTTCGTCCCGTAAAGGACGACCGTCGGCATCACCAGGGACTCGATCTTCTCCACGGCCTTCTGGGTGATCTTCCTTCTCAGACGACTTATTGACCTTTTTCTTTATAGCCGTTATCGCCATTCGATTCATGGCTACGGGCTCTGAAAGCCGATGATCCTCGGCCAGAGCCACCCGTTCTACTCCTACTTCCTCCCACCAAAAGCATTTAAGATGGGATGAAGACTATAAAATGGAGTTTTGATGGCATGAGATCAATTTTCCTCAAAACCGCTCATAATTTCGAGCTCGCCTGTGGAAAAAGAAGATCGACATGTTCCGGTGTATTGGGATCTGATTTTCGAGATCAAATGGGGTTGGGATAGTTGAATTCGAGTAAATCGATCTATGTCGTGCTGGCGTTCACGATGATCTTTTCAGCCGCGGTTTACGCCTCTGAAGCACCGTCCACACCGACCTCCGGGTCTGAATTTGAGACCGGGCTCGACCATCCTGACGTATATGTCAGCGGACCGCAGTCCTCAGGAGAGCCGACCTCGTCCAGGCCCGTGCTGAGTTCGCAGCCAGAACTTACCCCGTCGGCCTCCTCCGGAGAGACCATAACCCAGCTATCTCAGGGAGAGGCTCTCACATCCAGCCAGGCCAGCTCCTTCGGCGGTGGCGATCGGGCTCTTGTCACCATGCCGGGCATCCAGGCCTTCATCCTATATAACGGGGCCTGGAGCATGGACGCCTCTGGCTTATGGTCGGGCCAGCGAACAAACCTCCTCTTGAACAACGACCATACACAGCAGATCTGGTATTACGAGATGTATCCGGACGGCCGCGAGGAATGGACGCCTCTGGGATACGTGATGGCGGGGTACATCAACAGCTGGTTTGAGGCCAGCGATCCTGGATGGCACCAGCTGGCTTTCTACGGTGACGGCTCCGGATGGAGCAACGTTCTCTGGGTCTACGTCTGGCCTTACGGACCCTCAGGTGGAAGGCCCGACCTTCAGATCGTGACTCAGGCCGTGGACCCCGCGACGAACAGAGTCTACTACTCTTACAACTCCTACGGAAGGCAGGTCTTCATGATCAAGGTCCTGGTCACGGGGCTCGACAAGTTCAACGTCAGATCCGTCCACTACCAGCTCCACCCCACCTTCAGCCCCTCCGAGTACACAAGCTACGACCCCTACAGCAACTTCGAGCTGGAGCTTTGGACCTGGGGCGCTTTCGATATGCCCATCACCGTCACCATGAAGGACGGAAGGGTCTACGAGTACGACTACTACTTCACCTTCGGAGATCTGCTGAGAGACGCCCAGTGGAGAGGGGTGCCTTTCGTCTATGTGAGCTGAGCCGCCCCGCCTTCAGCCTGCAGATCGGTTAATCGGGGACTTCCGACCCGCCCCTATGGAAAGGCGGCTGGGGTCCCCTCTCATTCACCAGATCCTGCACCCTCTTCGACCATGCTTCTCGAAGTACCGCTGGTGGTACTCCTCGGCCCGATAAAACTCGGATGCAGGGACGATCTCGGTCACTATCTCCCTTTTGTAGATGCCGGACCTCTGGAGCTCATTCATTTTGGCCAGGGCCGCCGCCTTCTGTTCAGGGTCGTGGTAGAAGACAGCCGAACGGTACTGGCTCCCGACGTCGGGCCCTTGTCTGTTCCTGGTGGTGGGGTCGTGAATCGACCAGAAGAGGTCGAGGAGCTCCTCGTAGGTGACGACATCCGGATCGTAGACCACCTCCACCGCCTCGGCGTGACCGGTCCGGTCGGTGCAGACATCCTCGTATGTGGGATCTTTCGTCGACCCTCCGGTGTATCCTACCGACGTCGATACGACGCCCCCTACCTCTCGGAACGCTGCCTCGACGCCCCAGAAACAGCCTGCAGCAAAGGTGGACTTCTCTGTCTTTGCTCCTTTTACATCGCCAGTGTCCTTTTCACTCAAATCGCATCACCCGTCCAAAATGCATCAGCGAGCTGCTTCCCTTAAATGTGGTGGAGATTTAACTTAGAATTTTCGCCGGTCAAAATATTTCAGCGTCCCGGCGGTGTCTCGCCTCGCAGCCAGATTTTGGGCGTACAAGTTGGGGTTGGTCGAGCCGCCTTTTCTGGGCCGTTTCTTTTTTATGGCCCGCCATTTCAGCTTGAACCATGAAACCCAGCACCTTCGACGTCGCCAGGCGGCGGACTAAGATCACCGTTTTCAGAGTCGGAAGGATCTGGACCTTCAAGCACTTCTTCGGAGAGAAGGAGATCTTCAAGGAGCTGGCCGACCATTACAGCCGCGATAACTACCGCTTCGAGTTTCTCACCGAGCATGAGAGGGACGAGGCCTTCAAAAAGCTAAAGAACCGAGGCTTCGACTTTCACGTCATCGAGGACCTGGCCGGGTACGTCGTCAGCCTGGACAGGTCCAGCAAGTACGCGCCAGTTCTGAAAAACTCCATCGAAAATGTCGAAACTCAGAACGAGCGGATATTTTTGATGAAGGATCTCGTCTCGGTGGAGGAGGCCCTGGGGTTCGGGGCCGAGATCTACGATGGGATAATACCCTTCTGACCCCCTGTGGTTCCTTCTGATCCGCCCGAGGCGAGCTGAAAGCTGGGGCCAGTTGGGGGCTCCGGGAACGTAATTGCAGCCCGGCTTGAGCAGGGACAACTTATATACAATATTTCATCCCATCTACTTATCATGAAAGAGAGATTTCTGGCGGTCGTCCTTGTCGCTTTCATCGCGATCGGTGCCGCCGTGGCCATGCAGCCTTCCGAGCGGGGCGCTCTTCAGGACGAAAGCAGCGCCACATTCCTCAACGTCGTCTCCATCCGAGACGCCGTTGATGCGATGCCCAAGGAGGATCTCAACCAGAGCGAGAGCGAGGGCATCCTGTACATGAGAGAGGAAGAAAAGATGGCGAGGGACGCCTACTGGACATTCGGGGATCGATACGGTCTTCCGGTCTTCGAGAACATCGCTGAGGCCGAGGAGACCCACATGGACTCGGTGAAGGTCCTAATGGACAAGTACGATCTTACTGACCCGATCCTCGAAGCCGGAGAGTTCGCAAACTCCGACCTTCAGGCCATGTACGACGACCTGGTGGAGCGGGGCAACTCGTCGGCAGAGGAGGCCCTCCGGGTCGGAGCGGTCATCGAGGAGACGGACATCCAGGACCTAAAAGATAGGTTGGCAGAGACCGACAACGAAGACATAACGATGGTATACGAGTCTCTGATGAGGGGGTCGAGAAACCACTTGCGGGCGTTTGTGAACAACCTTGAGCGGCGCGGGATCGATTATACCCCAGCGGTCCTGAGCCAAGAGGAGTACGACCAGATCGTCGGCACACCGATCGAGAGGGGCCTCTATCAGTCTTAGGGGATTTCATCCTTTTTTGAATTCGCTACCATCTCCGGAAGGAGTCCCTGAACCTCTTTTTGAACTCCCAGATCTCCCGTTCCGAGACGTTCATCCTCCACCCCAGGTCGTAGAAATCCTTCTCCCGCTCGGTCCCGGTCAGGATCGGTCTCAAGAAGCATTCGCACTGCCTGCCGTCGAGGCCGCGCTCGTTGCACCTCCAGCCGTCTCCGTCCTTGAGGTGGTTTGATAGAAGGTGGCCGCAGACGCAACAGATCCCGCTTCGATAGTCGGGGCGGAGCGCCTCATGCCGTCCTTTTGTAAAGGATGATTCCACAATCGTCAACTCCTCTTTGAAATGCAAAAATCCCTGGAGGTTCAGCAGGAGATCACTCTTTCCTCCCCCGAAGGAAAACGCCTTTGGTGATGCCGCCCAGCGACATCTCCCTCGCCTCTCTCTTGAGACGGTCGAGGTCGCCCCCCTCCAGGGCCTCGCCGTAGATCTCGGCCATCCTCTGGGCGTATCTGGCCGTCCTGCCCCGGGCGTCGATGGCTATCGACTCGACGCCCAGATCGGCGAGCTTCGGCGCCTCGTCTATCAGGGAGAGCTCGACAGCGTTATAGACGTGGGTCCTGCACTCGCCGTCCCTCCGAACGGGAAAGACGCGGCCGGTCTCGTCCTCGATCCCCCAGAAGGCATCCCCTTCCCTCACCGCAACATCGCATCCCAGGGCCGAGGATAGGAGGCAGTTTTCGGCCACCATTGCCTCGACGTTCCCCTGGACCAGCACCTCCAGGTCAGGACGGTTCGAGATGGATCGGGCTCTAACCGACAGCTCCACCATCTCCTGGTACGAGAGCTCTGGAGATAAGGTCAGCCTGCAGAATTCTGGCGCCAGCAACTCGACGGCCAGGCTGTTCCAGACGTTCAGGCCAAAAGAGCCCGACACCCTCATCTCGGGGACTTGAGCCCTCACAGCCTCTGCGAGACCCACCCCTTCCACCATCACCTCCTCCACCTCCGACCTCGTCAGCAGCGGCCTTGCAAAGTCGAGAAACCAGCGTCTTGTGATCCTCGGCCACTTCCAGACGAGGTCGGCGTTCCCGCTCCCGCAGATCTCTTTTGCTCGGCGGAGCGACTCCAGGACCTCGCCGGGACCCGTCTTCCCGGGTCGGCACCTTCTGCCCTGGGCGATCCCGACCACCGGCTCGAAGTAGACCCGATGGCATCCCCCCTCCACAGCTCCAGAGACCGCCTCGATGGTGCTGACGTAGACAGAGATCGACGGCTTTGACTTCGCCGAAGGCGGTCTTCGGGGCGCCGCCTTTCTCCTCTCAAAAAGCCCCTCCAGCCTCTCCCTCGCCTCTTTCACCACTTCATCGGACGGCCTGAAGGAGGCGGCGATCTCTTTTTCGGCCACCTCCAGAAACTCCCGCCTCAGCCTGTTGATCTCCCCCAGGGGGGCGAAGAGGCCGCCCGGATAGTCGATCTCGATCTTCCTGATGAAGAAGGGAGTGCCACCGGTCTTTCGGAGCTGGGCCTCGATCTGACCCTCAGAAAAAGGCCGCTTGATGGCCGGCTCCATCGAGAAGTCCGCCTTCAAGCCAGCTATCACCACTTTTCCGCCGGGGAGGGAGACCTTTCCCTCCAGGATGGGCCTCCCCTCTTCCCATCGGACCAAGAGATCGATGGGGATCTCTGGCTCAGTCCCCGGCCCACAGCTTTCGCCAAGCCCCGCCCTCCGGGTGAGAAATACCTCAGACCCCACTTCTACAGCCTTGGGAAGAGAAAGTCGGATCAGACCTTCTTCGACGTGGGGAGACGGTCTGACCACCGCCCCCAGCTCGTTCTTCCCCGAAAATATGACCAGGCCGTCCCTCTGTTCTGGGACTAGGTCGCCCTCGACCCTCACGGCGGCCACCTTCCGGCGATCGTCCCAGGAGACGACCTTCCCGAGCCGAAGGCCCCGGTTATCGGGCCGTTCCGCGCTCACCAGATCTCCACGGTCAGCGCCGCCGATGCAGCCCACTGTGAACTCGCGGTTGAAGGCGAGGGCTAGGTCTCTTTCGTCCTCTCGGGACGGTGCCCAATCGCCCCTGGATATGGAGTCAAGAGCCCTTCTGTAGATCGATACGACGGCCCTTACATACTCCGGCGACCTCATCCTGCCCTCGATCTTCAGAGCCTCGATGGGGACCCCCGCCAGCTCTTCGAGATGGGGGTAGACGGCCAGATCTTTTGTGGATAGGAGGTACCTTCCTCTCAGGAGGATCTCTTCTGTCTCCAGAGGCCTCCCGTAGGCGTCCTGCTTTCTGCCCCGGAGGAGGCGGTAGGGCTTTCTGCAGGGCTGGGCGCATAGACCCCTGTTTCCGCTCCGGCCGCCTATTATCGAAGAGAGGAGGCACTGGCCTGAGTAAGAGTAGCAGAGGGCGCCGTGGACGAAGACCTCGACGCCTATGGGAGCACCGTTGGCGATCTCCTCCACCTCGGCTGGGGATAATTCCCGGGCGAGGACCGCCCGTTTCAGCCCCATATCGGCGGCCCGCCGAGCCCCTTCGAGGCAGCATATCGTCATCTGGGTGGAGGCGTGAAGCTCCAGGTCCGGAACGAGCTCTCTTGCGAGCCGAACGACCCCCAGGTCCTGGACCAGGACAGCGTCGGCGCCGACCTCGCGGAGCCAGACGAGCCGGCGGGCTACGTCTTCGACCTCCGCCTCGGGGATGAGGGTGTTCACGGCTACGTAGACTCTGACGCCCCTGAGGTGGGCGCGCTCGATCGCCTTCTCAAGCTCTGGATCGTCGAAGTTTTTGGCGCTCTGCCTCGCACCGAACCTCTTTCCTGCGAGGTAGACGGCGTCGGCCCCCGACTCGATCGCCTTCTCAAGCCCCTCCCAGGACCCGGCCGGGGCGAGGAGCTCTGGCACCTCTCTCGATCGTCTCACAGCCAACTACCTGGAAGGGCGAAATATATCTTTATCCCATTCCGTCACTCGTCGTATTGTGGAACTCGTCTACGTCCTCGCCCTCGTGATCGCGGGAGCCGGTGCGGGCTTCGCCTCCGGGATGCTGGGGGTGGGTGGCTGCTTCATCATGGTACCGGTCCAGTTCTGGGTTTTGACCTCCATGGGGGGCGAGCCTACGCTGGCCACCCGGATCTCCTTTGGGACGGCTCTCGCTGTGGCCTTTCCCACCGCCATCAACGCTGCCTATGGGCATCGCCGGAGGGGCGCTGTCGATTCGAGGGCCGCCCTCCTCCTCGGCACATCGGGCCTCGTCGGCGCCTTCTTCGGTGGCGCGGTGGCGGCCCATATGCCCGGAAGCCTTCTCAGAATCGTATTTGGCCTGGTCATAATCGCCGCCGCCGTCAGGATGGTGATGGGCTCGGACCCTGGAGGATGTATCGGGGGTGGATGCAAAGAAGCCGGTGGCGTTGGGGGTGGTTTAGAGCCTGTGGTGAGAAGCGACTCCTGCTACCTGCTATTTGGGCTTCCCCTCGGCTTTTTATGCGGCCTCATCGGAATAGGGGGCGGCGTGATCATGGTCCCGGTCCTATCGATGGCGATGGGCTTTGGGATGCACCGGGCCGTCGGAACCTCCACCGCCGCCATAATCCTCACATCGTCAGGGGGCGTTATCTCCTACGTCTTAAACGGCCTGGGCGTCTCGGGGCTTCCTCTCCACTCCGTCGGCTACGTCAACCTCCTCCAGTGGGGGCTTCTCGCCGGGATTAGCATCCCTATGGCCTGGGTCGGGGTCAGGGCAGCCCACCGTCTTCCCGCCGACCGGCTGAGAGCGGTCTTTACTCTTCTGATGATCTATATGGGCCTGAGGATGATGGGGGTCTTCGAGCTGCTGGGCCTTCCAATATGAATTTGCTCCTCGACCTTGACAGACCACAACTGGTCGTTGAGGGAGCTGGGACGGCTGCCCTGGATTAGAAGACACCATCCGACTTTGATGACCCCATCAGATACCCACCAAACCCGACCGTCCAGAGGACGACGGGATAAGCCACCCACCGCTCAAGCCCGCCGATCCCAAGCTCCGAAAAGGGACTATCAAGTCCGAGGGCGAAGAAGAGGGCCAGGTTCAGGAGGGCGATCCCCCCGAGTCCCGCCGATAGTTCCCGAAAGAGCGGCGTCACCAGTCGGCCAGAGGCGACGGCTGAGAGCCCACCGGCGACGAAGGCCAGGATCGAGAAGATCGGGTGCATAGTCGAGTTATCGCCGGGGAAGATCCCCACCCCCAGGACCCCGACCCCGAAGAGGCCGACGAGGAGGGCGAGGATGGCGAAGCCACGACTCCGGCCCCGACTCCGACCCCCGGCGGCGCCGAAGAGGAGGAGGGCCCCTGCGGTGACCAATAGCCCCGTGAGGATCATGGTGGCGTTGAAGATCGTCGCCGAGGGCTCGACGATGATGCTTTCGGGCGGCATCGAGGCCCCCAGGTCGCTGATGGCCTTATCTCGGGTGCTGCGGCCGGGGCGGAACGTCTCGGCGGTGTCACCATCAGGGCAACCGTCCCGGCGGCGAAGAGGAGGGCTCCGGTGAGAGGCTGGTGGTGCATGGTGGGGTGGGTGTATTTAAGATTTCAGTAATGTTTGGAACCGATGGCGAGAAGGATCGTTCCTTCAAGGGGATTTGATGGACACAATATTGTAGATCCGGAATTTAAGTTAGGGAAGATTCTCGAAAAGGAGGTGGTGAAGCAGGCGTGGGTATTCTCCTGGGGTGAGAGGGACGACGGGAGATTATATAACTAACCTATCGCAATTTGGAGATTCGTGACCCAACAGTATAAAAATATCTTTTGTCCTAGAATTAAGCTACCGGTAACGTGCGAGATGATGCTAAAACGCAACTAATTACGATTTTAATATTATATTTTGATTTTAGTATCTTTGATTCCTTCCAAAAAATCTAATACAGCTTTATAAAGATCCTCATTATGTAAAGATGCGTATTTAAAGTGTATTATCTTTAAGAGGGGATCAGTTTCATTTGGACCAAAAGATTCTATGTACTCATCTAACGTATAAGGCGAATCGTGGATTGATAATATTTTTTCTATATATTTTTTAACTAAGTATAAATTTTCTGATGTGATTGCATCATTAAATAATTCCTTTTCATCTTGATTCAGATTGTCATAATTTGATAATATATATAAAATATTCTCAGTTAATACATATGCCTCATCATTGGTATTTTCAATTTTTGCATCTAAATTAAATGGACATCCTGATTCAATAATCGACCTGCATGCTAAATAAAAATCTTTTGTATCTAACGTATCTAAATCCAATTTTCCCTTCAATCTTGCCCCAATGTTCCATATTAAAAATTTTGGATTTAGTTTCACAGTATCCGGGAATCTAGAAAAATTTTCTAGTAAAAATTCATCTGCTATGTGATAAGCATCTGGTTTAAAGATCAATTGTGCAACGTTATTTAGTATATCTCGTGGGAGGATGTCTAAATAAGAATGTATCAACTTTAAAAAATCAAACGCATCTGATTCAAGAAGAGAAATCGCACAATAAGAAAACTCCGGAGAGCTTCTAAAGTGTTCCATTCGCTTAAGCATGTATTCGAAAGCTATAAATTGTTCAAAGGTATCTTCACTCTTTGCCGAAATAAGCAATAGGATATCTAAATCCCTATTCACCGAACCATAACGCTCAATCATGCGGAGCTGAACGATATCCACCTTATCATCCCAATTATTGAAAATTTCTGCATAATTCTCTTTCAATAACTCCCACCATCGGAACAGAATAGATCTCCGTCTTATAGCATGCCAAAAAGCTTCATGATACGAAGGATGAACGAAATCGAATTTTATCGATCCAGTTTCATCTTTATTCTCAAGAAGAATCATATCGAATTTATCCATAGCATGCGAGAAGGGATTAGTTGGAATACCAGATACATGAGTTTCCTTGAACATGTAAGCCAATGTTTCGCGATAAGCCTTTTCGATATCCATTTTTGAAGCAGGAGTATTAGGAAAAAGCACGTTCGCCGTTGAACATACTTCTAACCATATCAGAAATATTTGTTCGTGATCTGGTAATGAAACCATCCATTCGCTCAATGCCTTGACCATTTCCTTGGAGATTTCTACATGACGAAGTACTTCCTCTAACGAATTTAGCTTTTCAGACGTCCTTACGAAAAACTCTATGTTATGAGGTGCAGGAAGAAGATCTGGCAATTGATCCTCAAGTCCTTCTATTATTTCTTTATTTGATGCCCATAACGGCTTATAAAATTGTACATATCGATTTAGAATATTCAATAATACGTCTGGCTTATATGACGTATGCACTCTTAAATCCTTCTCAAGTTCTGCAACCTTTTCGAGGTTGTGAAACTCAGCAACCGCCTCTTTAAAGATACTATGCCTTGTTGTTATAATAATTCTCAAATGTTCGTACTGTCGTGCCAAGTTCAGAAAAGTGTCTAGATGCTTAGCAAATTCATCCGATCGACGATCTAAGGTTTCACCAAAAGGATCATCAAAATGTATTATCCTTGAGGTACCCGTTTCACTGCTAAAGAGATCAGGCAAAAGCCTTTCCATATTATTATCATATTTTTGTAATAAACCAACTAACTTATCATATCTTATATGCAGTGGTTCGTAGCCTTTCTCATAATACTCCCAGAGAATATAGAGTGCAGTAAATGTTTTTCCTATATGAGGTTCTCCAATTATGAAAATGATGTGATCCTTCTCCAATTTTGAACATATGTCATCGTACTCTGTAGGCTTCACATAAAGACTCGGCAAATTTTTAAAACGACTTCTGGGTAAACGTAACTCGTGATCGAAGCCTATAGTTTTGAGAAAACCTTCAATAGACTTGCTAGAATTCGATTCTTCAATATCCTGAGTTTTTTCTTCAATATATTTTTTTAATAAATTAAAAAATCTATCAAATTTGGCATCTTCTCCTTCAATTACGCTACCAAGTCCGCGAACGCTTAAAATTGTATATATTTCAGTTCCTGTCTTAGGACTAGAAGGATTTATATAATGTATTTCCTTCCCCTCATCTTGAAAGAGCACGTTAATATCTCTATCTTGCATGCTATGACCTATTACAACCATACTTTGATTTATTATACGAGACAAGCTAGGTTTGATGCTCTTTTCAAAGTCGAATATCTCATCCGGTGTGAAAGCATAGCTGTTTCTTGAATTAAGTGAACCGTGTAATTTTATCAATCTAAATAAATCTAGTGGGGATTCCAATTGATCGCATATTTCTTCATTTTTATCTTTTCCATTTACAACCAACATATAGCGATCAGGGGCATACCAACTTAAATATTTATTCAAAGCTGCCTCTAAAAGATGATCCAAATTAGTTGATAAGACAATTTTTATATATCCCTTTTCTATGAGCTGACAAAAGTCGCGGTATCCATCCGATGGGGACTTATTTTCCCACAAATGCTCTCTGAGAATAGAATACCGGGTGTCCTTATCCAGCCTCTTCCAAACCTCATAGAATTTTTCAATTTTATCTGGTGCAATAGATTCTTTCAGAAGTTCTGCAAATTTAAGATCTACTTTGGCAGCCTCGCTAATTTGGCTCTGCCATTTATCAAATAGCTCGTTCGCATGTGATTCTAATACCGCATCAACAATTTGCATCATGCTGGAGCATCCAGAGCTTATAGACGCCCCGGCTCCTAGAAAAAAGATATACGGATCTACACCAGATCGTTGTCTTGAGACCATGTCTTCAGCTAAAGCTCTTATTTCATCCGACATGTACAACACCATTATTGAGACTACCTTCTAAGAATTGGGATGCCAATTTAACTATTAAGAAGTTACGGCTTTTGAGTCGGCGCCGAAGCGGAATTTAGATAAGCGAGGTCAGTATTCATTTCATCGGGGAGAGGCGTTTGGGGTTCTTGGATGACGAAATTTTCAGGCAGGATTGTCGAAGCCGTCACCGCCGGGAAGTCGCGCGCCTGCTCTTTGAATTTCAAGCTTCTGGATTTCTGACGAAGAGGGAGTAAGGGTTAAAATGGCCATCGAGATGAGCAGCCCCTGGATTGCGGGGCCGGTCGGCGCGGCAGCCGGTGCGGCTCTCGCTTGGATCGCCACCGAGTACAAGACCAGGAAGACCTACAGGAACGTGATCATGCTCCTGGCGAAGAGCGCCGACGACTTCGCCGGGGAGGGCCAGGTGGATAAGGCCCTCTCCATCTACGACCAGATCCTCAAGGACGTCCCCCGCCTTGAGCCCGCCGTCCGGGGGGAGGTGAGATTCAGGCAGGGGCTCAGCCGCTACGGCCAGTCCTTCGAGGGGGCGAGGGATACGAACCTGCGCCGGGCGGTCGAGGCCTTCGAAGAGGCGATCAGGCTCTACAAGCCCGAGAAGTACCCCGTCGAGCACGCCCAGGCCCAGAACGGCCTCGGGATGTCCCTAGTCCGGCTATCGGAGACCGGCGATGGAGGGTGGGGCGGGAGGACGTCGGGAGGACGAATGGAACGGGAAGAAGAGAGGGTGCAGAGTCTGAAGCGGGCGATAGGGGCCTTCGAGGAGGCCCTGAAGCTCTACGCCGCCGAGGGCAGGTCTCAGGAGCATGCCCAGACCGAGAACAACCTCGGCGACGCCTACCTTCTCCTGTCCGGGCTCGAATCGAGAGACGTGGACTCGGTTGCGAGCGTGGCCGCAGCCGCAAACCTGAAGCGCTCCATCGAGGCCTATGAGGAGGCCCTGAAGTTCAGAACCTCTGAGGAGCAACCCGAGGACTACGCCGAGACCAAAAACAGCCTTGGACGGGCCCAGATGGCCCTGGCCCTGGTCGAAGAGGGAGAGACGGAGATGCGAGAGGCGCTTCTGGAGAAGGCGATCAGCTCCTTCAAGGCGGCTCTGGAGGTCAGGACCGCCGACTCCCACCCCGAGGAGCGGGCCGAGACTCAGACCCTCCTCGGCCAGGCCCTGGTCCTGGAATCCGAGCCCTCGGTGAGCGGGAGCGAAGTCCACTGGGCTGACAGGGAGGGGCTGAAGATGGCGATCGAGGCCTACGAGGAGGCCCTGGCCGTCCGGACCCAGAAGTCCCACCCTGAAGAGTACGCCGAGACGAAAAACCTCCTCGGAAGAGCCCTCGTAATACTATCAGGCCCGGCGAGCGGCCCCGAAGACGCCGCAAACCTGAAGCGAGCGATCCGGGCCTTTGAGGAGGCTTTGACCATCCGGACCCAAGAGGCGAGCCCACTGGATTACGCTGAAACCCAGAACAACCTCGGAATCGCTTACCGGAACCTTTCGAAGCTGGAGGACCGGGAGGATAACCTGGAGCGTTCGATCCGGGCTTACGAGGAGGCTCTCCGGGCGAGGTCCGCCGGGGCGAAGAGGGCGGCCGGGGAGAAGGGCAGCGAGGAGAAAGCAGAGGTGGAAAATGTGGAGATGAGCGGAGAATAGAGAGGTGGGCCAGAGGAGACCGCTAAAAATCGAGTCATAAACGTGAGAGTAGTCTCCCTTTTTTCCGGACATGAGAAAGTATCCCTGAAAAAGGGACGGTATGGGAGCGACTCCTTTCGTCGCCTCCCTTTGGAAGATCAACCGAGCTTCGGATCGCGCTTGATGATGCGATTTGGGTGAGAGGTGTACCGCCTCCCATTGAGCCCTTTCTCAGGCGTCGAGCCACCAATGGTCCACAGGGTCCATCTGCTTGTCAGCTCTTCCATCCCGCGGGACCCGTTCCAGGTCGAAATCTTCAAACCCGTGGACAAGTCCTCCGTTAGCCGCTCTAGGGATCGCTTCTAACATACAATTTTATCACGCTGCTTACCACAGATATAAAATTTTTCACCATATAACAAATAGATCTCTGACATGGCGCGATCTCAATATAGTCTATATATAGTGCTGCACCAAAAGATTGAAACTAACCGTCGATATCCAGAGGCCCATCTATTGGCCAAATAAGTATTATTTCTTGGGTTCAAAACTATAATTTCGTCTAAACTATTGCAGACCATCATTCGGGAAAAAGAAAACGGGGGGGCGTCAGAGCACCGACCCGGGCGACGTGCTCCTCTCCCCTCAGAAGGGCTTTACTCTCTGGAAGTTGATTATCGTCTGGAGGTTTGGGGGCAGCGTCGTCTGGGTACCAGGCTTTGTCGGCGTTCCTATGCCCAGAGGAGAACCGATCGAGACCTTGTTCGAGACGTAGGAGAGGTTGCATCTCCGGTCGGTCATCACGATATATACCGATTCTGGCGGGACGTCGCCCTTCTCCACCGCAAACCAGAGGCCCTGCAGGTCTTCCGGGGTTTCCAGGGCACAGAAGCCGTAAATCCGAACGTCGTCCTGGTTGTAGATGTCCACCCAGGTCCTGGAGGATTTGGTGGTCTTGCCGCAGGGCGGCAGGTCAGGAGCGGCCTCGAAGAGCTCAGGTGGATAAACGTTCCAGTTGGCGACCGGGATCTTGTACCGTATGAAGTCGTTTCCGCTCACCGAATAGTCTTCAGTCCCTGTAATCTGTAGCTGTGGGCTTGGAATGTCCTGGTAGCACTGATACTGGTGGCCGCGTTCGAATATGTGGACTTGTGTGTAGGCCAACCGGCCGCTCCCATCAATGAACCTGGTATAAGTATCAGCTTGGAGACGTTCATGCTCGACGGGTCGAAGGATCATCAGCGTCTCGCTGAAGTTCGTCGTCCAGACTGCAGAGATGGCCATGGCCTCGGAAATTGGGTCTGAGTTGACCGTTGGGCCATAGGCGTAAGAGACGTTAGCATTTTCCCAGTCAATGTCGGTGGGATAGAACTTCCCCCAGGCATGGACGGTAAAGTCCGTGCCGCTTACATCTATGTCGATCGCCGTGACTCCGGTAGTATTTGGGTTGACGTTCTTCCAGTATCCTGAGAAACGGTCTAACTGGGCCGAAGAGCATGGAGTGAAGGTCAAGGCTAGAAGTCCAAGGATCATTAAATATATGGGTTTTTTCATAGTTATCCCACGGATGCTTTGCTAAGATGTTAATTCCATCGTTCAAACTATTTTACGTTATTGACTCCTCAACCTGTGGCTATCCGAATTATAGTGCTGAACCCAAAAAATAATACTTATTTGGCCAATAGATGATGTTTGAGCCTGTCAGAGCTTCTGAAGCGATTCGCAGACTTTCGGAAGAAAGTGCTAGCAGCACCTTCTTTGAGCGAATATTTGAGCAAATATAGTGCTGCACCAAAAGATTGAAACTAACCGTCGATATCCAGAGGCCCATTTCGCAACATGCTACGCTCATCTTCCTGAGACCCCCTAATTTTAAGTGTTCTAATCTCACTTTTCAGCTTAGATTTCAGTTCCATGAAGTTAATTTCATAAATTTACTCATTTAACTGACGATATATAAAATATATCAAAAATCGATATATTTTATATGAAAATTATATTTAAATACATTTAAATAAGGATTACCTCTATAATGTGTCATAAAAATATGTACTTAAATAAAATCAAATATCAAGTTAATAAAATTAATTTAATTAATCGGTTTGTTAATAAAACAAAATAATTTAATATAATATATTATTTTATTGGTTCTGGTCGTATGAACTGCCTAGGTTAAAAGCTACAATTTTGCTCTATGGCCAAGGGCCGCCCAAAAGAAAGTCGATCGCCACAATAGTTCTTATATAATATGGGTATAAACACCCCAGTCCGAAATTTGACTCGATTTTGGAAACTCGTCTGTTACATATACTATGTGAATTCGCCCCCCTCGTCGCGTATCATGATGGTTATTGGCTTGAAATAAGCCCTTAAAGCGTACTTGAAAGTCAGATGGCTGAGAATACTTATAGTTTGTAAGAACAAAGCCCCGAATCTTTTGAAAATTGGATTATTTTTATACATCATATTTAGGCACCTATACTCTTGATTTTCGCCCTGGTTTTCTAGTTTATAAAATTAAGCAAAATAATTAATCTGAAACCGAATTTTCGACCATAGATTAAATTAAAATTAAAAGTTATGCCGGTCGGCACCCACTATAAAAATTAGTAATTTATATACTAAAACTTAATTAATTTATGCTATTTCATGCAAGTTGTAATAGTTATGTTCAATAATATAACAAATACGAAATTTACATATAATTTTTATTATATAATACTCGGAAAGTTCGGTGATTTTTAAATAAATTTTTTTAATAATTGAGAAATTGAAGTTTAGCGATTTTGGCCAGAAAAGTGAGAGTTAAGGGCCATGTAATCGATAACCTGAATCGACTTAGAAATTTTGGATGAAAATCAGAGATCGAGGTACAATGTTTTAAGAGGCGTCCAGCATTAGGGTTCGTAGGCGGCAAGCATAAAGGGTTTATATCCCCATGGGCATTACTCCGCCCCTGAGGGCGGCGCCTATCAGACGATTTTCAGAGGATCATAAATGGGCCTACATAGACCTTCTGGCCGTGCTGGTTGGAGTTGCAGGAGGTCTTGGCGCCGTAGTTTTTCGCGAATTCATCCTCATCGTCCACGACCTATTCTTCAATGATATCCTGCCTCTCGCCCCCAGCGATCGCTTCATAATACTCCTGCCGGTTATCGGCGGTTTGATCGTGGGTCCCGTGGTCTATTGCCTCGCCCCCGAAGCGAAGGGCGACGGAATACCCATCGTCATGGAAGCCCTCCAGAGGCGAGGAGGACAGATTAGAAAGAGGGTGGGGTTCATCATCATATGCGCGTCTGCCGTCACTGTAGGGAGCGGCGGCAGCGCTGGAAGAGAGGGCCCTATCGTCCAGATAGGCGCCTCCTTTGGATCTCTGATCAGCCAGGCCGCAAGGCTGGGCCCTCAGGATATGAGGCTGCTCACAGCTTGTGGCGTCGCTGCGGGGATCGCAGGGACCTTCAACGCCCCCATGGGAGGCGCGGTCTTCAGCATGGAGGTGATATCCAGAAGGTTCTCCTCCTACGATGCAGTTCCGATACTTCTCTCGTCGGTCGTGGGAAAGGCAGTAGTTTCAGAGCTGATCAACCCGGTTCCGGACTTCATCAACCCGATCTTCGTCTTCAGTTTCTCCGACCTTCTGCTCTGTTTTCTTTTGGGCCCCTTATTCGGCTTTTTGGCCTTTCTCTGGGTCAAAAGCTACTACATCGCTGAGGACTTCTTCAGCTGGCTTCCCATGCCCGATAAGCTTAAGCCCGCCCTGGGAGGCTTCGTGGCTGGCATAAGCGGCCTTTACTTTCTGAACTATGGGATCATGGGGGTGGGGTATGAGGGTATAAACCTGGTCTTCAAAACGATCTCATCCGACCCCTCAAATGGTCTTCTCCTTCTCCTTTTAGCCCTCACGTTGCTCAAAGTCCTGGCCACAGCCTCTACCGTCGGATCCGGCGGCAGCGGCGGCCTCTTCGCACCCACCCTATACATCGGATCGATGCTCGGATTGATCTTTGGAATCCTGGCCGACAAGTCCTTTACAGGAATGCTAGCCGAACCCTCGGCCTACGGCCTTCTGGGGATGGGGGCCTTCTTCGCAGGGGCGGCCCGGGCACCATTGACCTGCATAGTGATGATCCCCGAGATGGCGAGCAGCTACAGCAGGCTTCCACCCCTCATAATATCATGCATTTTGAGCTACGCAACGGCTCAGATCCTCCTGCGAGGCGGTTCCATCTACTCGATCAAGCTGATGAGACGGGGAGTCTACCTTGACCCTCTCCAGCCGCTCCTGAGCAGAGTGCCGGTGGGAGAGGCGATGCAAAAGGACGTCGTCACCGTCAGTTCCAAGACGTCCGTCTCGGCCGTCCGCGATCTCATCTCCCGCTACAACTACACCGGGTTTCCCGTCGTCGACGATGGCGAACTCGCCGGGGTGATCACCTTCGACGATCTGAGGCGGGTTCCGCTAGAGGCCCAAGACGATACCCTGGTCGAGGAGGTGGCGACGAAGAACACGATCTTCGTTTATCCAGACCAGTCCGTGAAGTACGCCATGGACCTGATGTACCAGAACGGGATCGGTCGGATACCGGTAGTGAGAGAGAACGGATCGAATGAGCTGGTCGGGATAATAACCAGGACCGACGCGATCCAGGTTTACGAAAAGGAAGCTCAGCAATAGCCTGAACCTTTCTCAGCTCGGATCCAATTGTTAGAAAGACAGCATAATAAAGGGAGAGATGAACTCGAGTGAGTTAAGAGTTTATATTGAGATGAACATTAATATGCTGTCTTGAATCGGGATCGAACAGTTGAGGAAGGCTTCATCAAAAAATTATCTGAAACGTATAAGTGGGCCTACATCGACTTTCTTGCTATACTTATCGGCGTGGCGGGGGGAGCTGGCGCCATAGTCTTTCGAAGCGTTATCGAGTTCATCCACGGCATATTCTTCTCCGGTATATACTACCAGGGCGCTGGCCCGACTTATTGCGTAATCCTCTTTCCCATCATCGGCGGGCTGATTGTGGGGCCTATAGTCTTCATACTGGCCCCTGAGGCGAAGGGTCACGGGGTTCCCCAGATCATTGAGAGCTTGCAGATAGGCGGAGGGCAGATCAGAAAACGGGTGGGCTTTCTTCTCATCCTCTCCTCCGCCGTCATCATCGGCAGCGGCGGAAGCGCCGGGAGGGAAGGGCCCATCGCCCAGATCGGAGCCTCCTTCGGCTCTCTCATAGGTCAGATATTCAGGCTCGGATCCGGAGACCTCAAACTTCTGACGGTTTGCGGCGTCGCCGCTGGGATCGCCGGAACCTTCAACGCCCCCATGGGAGGCGCGATTTTCAGCATGGAGGTCGTAGCAAGGAGGTTTTCGCCTTATGACTCGGTGCCGATCCTGATCTCGGCGGTCGTCGGCGTGGCGGTGGCAGGCACCCTGATGAGCCCGACTCCGGCCTTCGCGAACCCCGAGTTCGCCTTCAGCACTGCAGACCTGGCCCTCTGCTTTATCCTCGGCCCGATCTTCGGAGCTCTCGCCTTCTCCTGGGTGAGGATCTTCTACTTCGTGGAGGATTTCTTCGAGGGCCTCAAGATCCCAAAGATGCTCAAACCCGCCTTGGGCGGGACCGTGGCGGGGATAAGCGGATACTACCTCTTCGGCTACGGGATCATGGGCGTCGGATACGACGGCATCACCAGGATCTTCGAGACGCCGTTCGACGCGTCGTCCTTTCCGAGCTCATTCGATATGATGATCTTCCTCATCGCCCTCGGCCTCGTCAAGATCCTGGCCACCTCCTTCACCGTAGGGTCCGGCGGAAGCGGCGGGATATTCGCTCCGTCCCTCTACATCGGGTTCATGTTCGGGGTGGCATTCGGCCTATTCGCCGGCGTGATCCTTCCAGACCTGGACACCGCCTCGCCAACGGTCTACGGCCTTCTGGGGATGGCGGCCCTCTTCGCGGGAGCTGCGCGGGCGCCTCTCACCTGCATAGTGATGATCCCGGAGATGGCCAGCAGCTACAGCAGGCTTCCGCCCATCATCATCGCCTGCGTTCTCAGCTACGCGACGGCCCAGATCCTGATGAAGGGTATGTCCATCTACTCCCTCAAGCTGATGAGGAAAGGTATCTTCATCGACCAGCCCCAGCCGGTTCTGAAAGGGATCGAGATCGGAGAGGCGATGCACCGGAATGTCGCCACCGTCAAGCCCGAGATGACCCTCCGTGAGCTTCGGGACTTGATGTTCAAAAGCAACCTCAACGGCTTTCCTGTGGTTGAAGATGGCCGGCTCGTGGGGATTGTGACCTTCGACGACCTGAGGAAGGTGCCGATCTCAGAGCAGGATAAGACCCTGGTGGGCGATGTGGCCGTCAGGGAGTTGATCTCCGTCCGGCCAGACCAGTCCTCAAAGTACGCCATGGACCTGATGTACCAGAACAAGATAGGGAGGCTTCCGGTGGTGAGCGGCGACGATCCGAAAGAGCTCCTGGGGATAATAACCAGGACCGACGTCATCCGGGCCTACGAGACTGCCGGGCAGAGATGAAACGTAGATATCTCAAATAGGCAAGTAATTATAAAATATAAAAATAATAGAAAGAAATTGTTGGGGCTTAAAGCCCTGCCCTCTCTACGATGACGTCGGCCACCTCTTTTGCGCTCTTGAAGGGAAAGTCACTGGCCTTGAGGACCTTGCCGGCGTCCCCAGCCGTCAGCTCGACGTCGCCTGCCTTGCATTTCGTCGCGGCTCCCGCGGGCATCGCTGCCAGAAGCTCTTCGGGGGTTTTTATCGGAAACTTTGCGCCTTTCAGGGCTCCAGTGATCTGTGCGTGTATCTCCTCTTTAATGCTCATTTTTTCACCTCAGAACCTAATAGCACAGGTATGAATATATACTTTAGCGTCATCAGAATGTACTAAATACAGTTAGGTATACAAAAATGACCTTGAGATGTAGGCAGAAAACCTTTTAGCCTATCGGCACCAAAAAGCTGCCCATGGCAGCCCTGGAAGAGCCCTTTGTGAGGGAGATCTCCGAGATCAGGTCGGAGCTTCGGGAGATGCACGCCGATCTGAAGCGGTTCGTGGAGCGCTCGAACCGAGAGCATATGGAGTCGA
>Ga0209203_1000409_pt1 | contig 37135 bp, 29 predicted proteins | sample AD_UKC109_MetaG_FD_184423 | JGI IMG/M metagenome (GOLD analysis project Ga0209203, IMG submission 184423) | Active sludge microbial communities of municipal wastewater-treating anaerobic digesters from Hong Kong - AD_UKC109_MetaG (SPAdes)... | ecosystem: Engineered > Bioreactor > Anaerobic >... | reverse complement strand
ATGCCCTTCCTGATCCACTTCCAAAGCGCCCAGGACGGCAACATCGATGTGTCCTCCCCGTATAATGGCAAAAGCCTGGGATGAATCGATGAAAGATCCTCCGGGAACAACAGTGGCTTTGCGATCGTCCACATTAACCAAGTTGGTATTCTCATCGGCGGAAAGATTTCCCAATCCGATGATTCCGTTTTCCGAAAAAAAAGTGATGTTCTTCTCCTTATCGGTATAATCGGACACAAGCATCGGGATCCCGATTCCCAGATCAACCAACTCGTCTTTTCCAAGTTCGAGGGCAATCCGTTTGGCAATAATGTTTTTATCGTCCATCTTTATTCCTCCTCGAAAATGTAATCGACAAGCGGATGCGGGGTGACAACGCATTCCGGATCCAATGTATCGACGATTTCATCAGGGTCGCATATTACCGTTTCGGCAGCCAATGCCATCACGGGATTGAAATTTCTCATTGTTTGGATGTATCGGAGATTTCCGTATTTGTCCGCCACCGCTCCGCCGATCAAAGCGATATCTGCAAACAGCGGCTCTTCCAATAAAAAATCACGGCCTTGGATTTCAATGATCTTTTTTCCGTTTTGTACCAAAGTGCCGATTCCGGTCGGTGTCAATACTCCACCGAGTCCGGCTCCGCCGGTTCTAATCTTTTCCGCCAGGGTGCCTTGCGGAACCAGCTCGACAACCAGCAAGCCTTCATTTACCTGATCGGACACCGATTTATTATTTCCGACATAAGAAGTGATAAGTTTTTTTACTTGATGATTGGCGATCAGTTTGCCGGGCCCGCGGTCTTCATAACAAGCATCGTTACAGATCAGAGTAAGATCCACAACGTTGCTGTCAACAAGCAAGTCGATCAATCTTTCCGGCGTCCCGTTTGCCAAAAAACCTCCGATCATGACAATCGCATTATCTTTGGCGATATCAAGAAATTGATCTTTGTTGATTTTTTCCTTCATATGTCCTGCCTCACAAGCGGCGGCATTATTTCGGCTTCTCCGGTCACTACCGTTTCTTCATTTTGATTTTTAGCGATGCATTCGAAAACGACTCGATTGCGGTCGGGAATGATTTCTTTTACTGTTACGGTGGCAATAATCGTATCGCCGAAATTCACCGGTCTGATGAATTTCAAACTTTGTTTCGTATATATGCTTCCTAGTCCTGGTAGTTCCACCCCGAAAATCGGTGAAAAAAGCGATCCCACTAGCATTCCGTGGGCAATCCTTTGTTTGAAAATCGTTTTTTTGGCATATTCATCGTCCATATGAATCGGATTCATATCACCGGTTGTAGAAGCAAATGTTTCAACATCGTTAACAGTTATCGTTTTTGTAAGCGAAGCGGCGTCTCCGATTTTTATTTCCTTGATGGTCAGACTTTTCATAATAACTCCTCCTTGTTTCATAAAAAAAGCCGTTATATCAAATATATAACAGCTCTCCATCAGCGATGGCAGTACGAAGGCTTTGGCCACCATACCAAGAATTTACCGATAGACCGGTATATTCTTTCGGCGACACGCCCATTCTTCCGCCGCGTTTGGGGCCTATCCCATTGGCATCGGCTTCATACCGGCGTATCGCGCCTCTGTGTATTCAGTTCGTAATAATTATACCCAATAATGTAAGCGTTGTCAATAATGAAAAGACCGTTTCAAACGGTCTTTTGATCAAACCAATTGCAAATAGTGATTTGCCAGGCAAAGAATGCTTTTATCGCTTTGATACGTCAATAATTCCTTGGCCTTTTCCAGTGTTTCCCATCTCGCTTCTTGCACCTCGGACATTTGGCAAGAAATCTCTTCGCTTACCGGACGGCCGATAAAGTATACCACTTCTTTAATGGCATTCGGCCGCGGGGAATATTCCGTTGTTTTCCTGAACCCGCTCAGCAATTCCACATCAATGTTCGTTTCTTCCTTGATTTCCCTAACTGCGGTTTCCTCTTCGGTTTCATTCGGTTCGACATGCCCTTTTGGAAAAGTCCAATGGCCCATTTGCATGTGAACCACGAGAAAATATTTTTCTTCATTCTGTTCCTTGTAAATCACACCGCCACAAGATTTTTCGTAATCCATCTTCGATTCCTCCATCAAAGTATCTATTGTTTTTGCCTTAATGGCCCCAAAAAGGCGATGGTACGAATACCGATCGCCATTATTGTGTTGCCACGGGCAATTGATTCCCGATAATCTCGACTAAGAAAGAAAAACCAAATTTACTCTTAGGCTTCCGGTCTCTTGCGGAGTTTCAGAACGACAAACACGCCGGCTCCAGCCAATAATAAGACGCCGCCTGCTATCGAAGCGATTATCACCGGAAGCGGATTATATACACTGACAGTCAATCCCTTAACTGTTTCTGATGGAAGTTGAACCGGATCGGAATCCTGGAATAAGACACAAGACGAATGGGCGGCTATCTTGATAGTAGTGCCGCCAGAAAATGCCGCAAGCACTTCGTCTCCGGCTATATTTCCGTCGATAACGAGATACCAGTATTCTTCGCCGGAAAGTTCCAGTTTGACCGCTTTTTCATTAGCGTTGTTAATCACCATTATGGTATCGAACTCATCATTGCTGGCGCCATTGGTTATGGTGTATGCAACTACGCCTTCCACATTATCATAAACAAATGTCAGGTTGTTGATTACATCGTCCGCGCTGGTCATGCGGAATGACGAATGGGCCTTTCTCAAGGCAATCAAACCTTGGTAATACTCAAAAACGCCATACCCGGTTTCATCGGCTTTCTGATCCCATTTTATGGAGTTGACGGAATCCGGGGACGTGTACGAGTTGCTGTCGAATCCGCTTCCATCGTCAAGCGGCTTCGAACGCAGTATTTCGTCACCGGCATGAATGAATGTTATTCCCTGGGAAGTCATGACCAAAGCATACGCCTGCTTGTCAAGCGTGGATATGAGATCAAGATCTTTGCTTTCCTCGAGTGTCATATATAACTTGTCGTATAAGGTATTGTTGTCGTGACACGTCACGTAATTGATCGTTTTTGTAGGCGATGTATGCCACGCTTTGAAAACAGACAATTGCGATACATCGATTCCCGGATAAGCTATGCCACCAACGATTCCGTATTTCAGCCTGTTCATTATCTGAGCGGTAAAATATCCCTGAACATATCCGCCTTGTTCGCCAATCCAGATCGTTCCTTTGACCGCATCGCGGAAATCATCGTTGAATGCCGCTATGGTCGGCAATTCATACAGATTTGATTTACCCGATTTCAAGGATTCGGAAAGAACAGTTGTTCCTCCGGTCCACGGTTCGCCGTAAACCATGATCGTCGGATCAATTTCATGCAAAGCATCCGCCACCATATTCATGGTGTCGATGTCTTCCAAAGCCATGAGATCAAATCTGAATCCTGATAAATTGTATTCGGTAGCCCAGAAAACACACGATTCGATGATGAATTTGCGCATCATCGATCGTTCGGATGCTGTTTCGTTCCCGCAGCCGGATCCGTTGCTGAATTCTCCGGCAGCTGTTTTCCGGAAATAATATCCCGGAACTATCAGCTCAAAATTGGAATCGGCAGTCAAACCGCTGTGATTATATACGACATCCATATTCACCCTGATATCGGCGGCGGTAAAAGCCATTACGACTTCTTTCATTTCGGTAATACGTACAAGCCCGTCATAAGGATCCGATGAATACGATCCTTCCAAAGCGTTGTAATTTATAGGCATGTATCCCCAGTTGAAAGCTTGATAATCTTCATCGTTCACTTGACTTTCGTCCAATGTTCCAAAATCGAAGAATGGCAACAACTGGACGTGCGTGACTCCGAGATCGGTAATATGATCAAATCCGGTCGATACTCCTTCGTATGTCGTGCCGGATTCAACCAAGCCCAGATATTTGGCTCGGTTCGCTTCGCTGCCGTTCCAGGTGGAATCGCTGGTCAAGTCGCGAACATGCAGTTCATAAATGACGGCATCCGTAACATTTTCCATATTGTCGGCCCTTGTATCGTATGTGTATCCGTCCGGGTTTGTCTGAGAAAAATCTACAACCAGTCCCCTGACTCCATTGATGCCGACGCCTTTGGCATACGGGTCGACCACTTCGCTTGTCATAGTTCCGTTAGTGACGGAATATGTGTAATAAACGCCGTGAAGATTTCCGGCTTCTTCACAATAGAATGTGCCTTTTACATCAGGCGTCATAGTGACTGTTTTATACGGCGTATCGGTACCGCCCAGATTGGACGGCGTTCCCGTGGTATACAAATTCAAAACTACCTGTTCGGAAATCGGAGCCCATATCCGGAAGGTTGTTTTTTCAGCGCTTGGATATGCTCCCAGATCATCTCCCGTATAAGTGAAGGTTTCTACAAATTCATCAGAATCATAAACGCCATCAAATGTGACAGAATAATCATTTACCGACGAATCTGAAGGAAAACTAGCTTCAACCGTATATTTCTGGGAAAAATCTATTTCATCCACGAGATAAATCGTGCCGGTAGTTCCGTCGATTTCGATATTGTTGATACCAACCTCGATACCGTTGGCTTTAACGGCAATATCGTCAGAAGACAAGGTTTCGGTTGCTTTAAAATAAATTTCATTCAACTCGCTAAAAAAGGCAGACAAGAATTTAGGATTTGTAGTCGGTCCATTCGGATCGTCGGGCGATGTTCCGACTCTCGTGTCGCCCTCGACCAAATAAATATGCAATTCACCATTGTCTGTTGTTTCCGGAATTTCAACCTTGCGGTCGGTAGCGATATCCTTCTGTTCCCAATTCCCAAGTTTGACTATAAGTCCAAATTTTGTCGCGCCGGGAAAACTCTCTGAAATTGATATGTGCGTAACCACACCGCCAAAATTGTATGCGCTGTCGGTGTCATCGGTAGTAAATGAATATGTCTCTCCTTCAAGGTCGTCGGGTTCGACTTCCCACACCCACACACCCCAGTTGTCATAATCTGAAGCATACCTGAAATAATGAATATAAATATCCTCGGTTGCCACTCCGCTTTCTGCATTCACCATAGCAAAAAAAGCGGTTGATGCGATAAGTGTCAGCAACGCTACTATAAATTTCTTCATATTTATCCCCCTTGCGAAAAATATACATTCTACATTAAATATAGGTCAAATCAGCGACAAATGCAAATATGTGTAAATATTAAGAAAAAGTTGTAAACGGTATCACAAGAAAAAACCGGTTTCACATAATTCAACATCCTTGTAAGCCCTTGCATTAGAATTATATAGATGCTAAAATTATTTTACAATGTTATTCATAAAAAAAGGAGAGAAAACAAATGAAAAAAGTGTTTATGGCACTGTTCTTGTGCCTGTTTGCCGTTCCTGTATTAGCGGGATGTTCGGGAAACACCCCCTTGACAATTTGGGTTGGGTCCGAATCCGTGGAATTTTATACGGCAAAAATGGCAGAATACGTAACTGAGTACAATGCTACTCACGCAGAAGCTTTTCCGTACGAAATTAGTGTCCTGGGAGTTGACACCGGAACCGCGGCATCAACTTATCTGGATGACACAGACGCCGGGGCTGACATTTTCACTGTGGCACATGACAACCTCGGAAAACTGATCAGCGGCTCTAGCAGTATCGCCCCGATCACTGATGTCAACCTGCTTGCGCAGATTGAAAACGATAATCCGGCAATTTTCCTCGATGTCATCAAAGGAACCGTTGATGGTGTCACTTATACTTTCGGTGTTCCTTACATCGCCCAAAGCCTTGTGCTTTATTACAACACCGATTATATAACCGAGGAACAGGCCCAGACATGGGAAGGAATTTGGCAAGCCGCCATTGACAACAATAAGCAAGCGTTGTCGCTTGCCGGCACCGACGGATACAACAACTCATTCCTACTCTTGGCCAGAAACGCCGCAACTAACGCAACGACTCTAAGACTTTATGTCGACGGCGTCCAAAGCGATTGCTACGGCACGGGCGATGACACCATTTCCGTTTTAAAATGGGGCCAAAGATTCTTCACCGATGCAAATGGAGCCAAGAGACCTTCCGATTCCGGTTGGGAAACCGAACTTAAAAACGGAGTCTCAATCTCGTTTATCGGCGGCGCCTGGCATCTTGCCGCTGCCGAAGCTGCTCTTGGAAGCAAACTCGGCGTGACTGTTCTTCCGTCTTTCACAATTACCGCTGATGACGCTTATGGAACCGTTGCAGCCGGCACTGTATTCCAATCCGGTACTTTTGCAGATACAAAAATGTTCGTTATGAAAAAGAACAGCAAGAAAGCCAATTATCTCCAAGACATCCTTCTGTTCTTGTCCAGTTCCGAAGTTCAAGAAGAATCATTTGAAGAATGCGCCAATCTTCCGGCTTATAAAAATGCTTTGACCGAATTCGCCGCATTCCAGGAAAATACAATTGAAGCTCAGTTGGCCAGTGCGGAACTCGCGATGTTCGACTACGGCATTCCTCAGCCTTTCGGTTTTTCCAGCAAATACAACACTTACTATTATTCCAAAGGCGCTCCTGACCTGATTCTCGAAATCTTGGAAAACAACGGTGGCAACTTCTCTACAGACGCCGAAATCATTGCCCAAATGCAAATTGTGGAATCGCTCTGGAAGACCGGCGCGCGTCCCACTGCATAACAGATACCTTTTCGCTTAAAAACCAAATATTATAATCGGAAGGAGAACTCATGCAAAAAAAAGAAGAAAATTATTTGCCAAAGAATAAGTTTCTTCCCTCTTCCAACCGGTTGGCAAAAGGCAAAAAGAATTGGTTCGTCACCTTCGGGCATCGGTTTGCGGACGGTAGCATAGGCACCAAAATATCCCATTTCATCATGGGATTCGGCAATTTCTATCACAAGCAGATCATCAAAGGATTGCTTTATTTCATCATCGAGGCGGGCTTTGCCTTTCTGATGATATTCTCACCGAAAGTGAACGACACCCCCATCGGCGCCAAAGCTCTCGTTAATTTGATCACATTGGGCACGAACGAAGGCGACATTTTCACAAACGCCGACAATTCGATGCTGATGCTTCTGTTCGGCGTCATAACCTGGGGTATCATTTTCCTATTCATCTTTGCCTATAATTCCAACTTGAAAAGTTCCTACAAATCTGACCTCGAGGTAAGGAAAGGCAAGAAACCTTCTTCATTCAAGGACGATCTGAAAGATCTTCTCGACGGCCGGTTCCATGTAGCCATGTTGACTCCGTCAATCATTGGCATCATCACTTTCACGGTTTTGCCGACGATCTTCATGATCCTGATTGCGTTCACTAATTACGACTCACTGCATTTACCGCCAAACAATCTGTTCGATTGGGTTGGCCTGGATAACTTTATTGCTATCTTTTCTGGATCCGGAAACGAAATATCGGCTCGGTTCGGCTCGGTTCTCGGGTGGACTATCATTTGGGCGTTTTTCGCCACCTTCACATGTTATATCGGCGGAATTCTCTTGGCTCTTGTCATTAACAACAAGCATATCAAAGCCAAGAAGCTATGGCGCACGATTTTCGTTCTGACCATCGCTTTACCACAATTTATTTCCTTGCTGGCGGTTCGTAACATTCTTTCCAAAGAAGGCCCGTTCAATGCTTTGTTGGTTTTTTTGGGAATCATCGAACAAGGTAACGGAATCCAGTTCCTGGGAAGCGCCGACAGTATTCTGACAGCAAAAATCATGGTCATCGTCATCAACATGTGGATCGGTATTCCGTACACAATGTTAATGACAAGCGGTATTCTGATGAACGTCCCCGCCGAACTTTATGAAGCGGCACAAATCGACGGCGCAACCAAACGTCAGGCGTTTTACCATATCACGGTGCCTTATATTCTGTTTGTGACCTCGCCGTATCTAATTACTTCGTTCGTTGGCAATATCACAAGTTTCAACATCATTTATCTATTAACCGGCGGTTCTCCGGCGGTGCCCGGATATATTGCGGGCGGAACCGATCTCTTGGTCACCTGGCTCTACAAACTGACCATTGACCAAAGCGAATACAGTACCGGCGCCGTGGTATCGATCATGACATTCATCATCACCGCCACGATCACTTTGATATCGTATCGGAGAACAAAAACTTATAAAGAGGAGGATGCTTTCCAATGATGAAAGATATCAATGGAGTCGATTCTCCCAAAAAATTCAAGAGTTATAAAACGATGGAGCGCACGTCAACAGTATTTTCCTACATCCTGCTCGTCGTGTTGTCCATCATATGGCTGTATCCGATTGTTTGGATATTGCTAAACGCGTTCAGAACCGAATACAATGACCAAAACCAATTGATCGGAATCGTCGTAAGCAATTATTTCCCCCATCAATTCGGTCTTGAGAACTTCCGGAAGCTCTTTGTCGACACCCTGTTTCCGAGATGGTTTTTGAATACTTTGTTCGTATCTTCAATCACTTTCGTTTTATCAACGTTCCTCAATTTAAGCGTAGCGTACGTAATGAGCAAAATAAAATTCAAAGCTCGTAAACCTTTCTTGAACATCGCCATCGTTTTGGGCTTGTTCCCGGGATTCATGTCGATGATCGCCATTTATTACATTCTGAAAGCTCTCGGGCTCACCCAAACTTTATTTGCTCTAATCCTGGTGTATTCGGCGGGAGCCGGTCTGGGTTTCTATGTCGCCAAAGGGTTCTTCGATCTGATTCCCAACTCTTTGATTGAATCGGCGCGACTGGATGGCGCGACAAATGCTCAGATTTTTAACAAAATCATTCTCCCGATGAGTAAGCCGATCATCATATATACGGCTTTGCTCGCTTTCACGGGGCCATGGATGGACTTCATCTTTGCGAGGGTCATTTTGGGTGAAACAAATACCCATTTGCACACCGTCGCTGTCGGTCTTTATTACATGATGTACGGAGAACACATTGATTCCAATGTATTCACAACCTTTGCGGCCGGGTGCGTTTGCGTGGCCATTCCGATCGTCACTCTGTTCATCGCCATGCAAAAATACTACGTCGAAGGCGTAACTGCCGGAGCCGTGAAGGGATAATTCCCGTCAAAGGAGGCTGTCAATATGAAAAAGATCGTTGCCTGCCTTCTTGTTGTCCTTTTGTCTTTTGCTTTCATTTCGTGTTCAAAAGAATATGTAATCACCGATGATCTTCTCGAAACTTCTTCTTTGGTCGACGATAACAATCGGATTTATTATGAAATATATCTTGGAGCGTACTCCGATTCCAACAATGACGGAATCGGAGACCTCCAGGGTCTAATCAGCCGATTGGATTATTTAAACGACGGCGATCAAAATTCCGGAAAAAGTTTGGGTATTCAAGGCATCTGGCTTATGCCGATCATGCCATCCCCAAGCTATCATAAATACGATGTCATCAATTATATGGAAATTGATGAGGATTACGGAACTCTGGAAGATTTCTCGGCTTTTATCGAAGCTTGTGATGCCAGAGGGATCGATGTTATCATCGATCTCGTGTTGAATCATACTTCAAGTCAGCACTCCTGGTTCTTGGCAGCGAAGCAAGCCTTGAGAGACGGCGATCTTGGCAATAAATATCTTGACTACTATGTCCTGGTCACCGAAGACGGGAAGGAAAGCGGGAAGACTTATTATCCTTTCTATGGCGATTATTTCTATGAAGGAAATTTTTCCTCCGCCATGCCCGAACTAAACCTTGATTCAGAATATGTCAGGGAAGAAATTAAAACAATCATTGCTTTCTGGTATGATCTTGGCGTCCACGGTTTCCGTCTCGACGCCGTGAAATACGCCTATTTGGGCGATAATGAAAAAAACATCGAATTCTGGTCGTGGTTTGCGGAAGAATGCCGTAAGATTGAACCGAATACCTATCTGGTAGGCGAGGTGTGGTCTGCCGATTCGCAGATCGCGCCTTACTATCAATGTTTCAGCGATTTCGATTTCGGCATGTCTCAATCCGATGGCGCGATCGCTTCCGTTGCAAATGGTGTGGATGATGTCAACTGGTATGTGAATTATATAAACTATTACCGGGATTTGGTGGAAACTTACAATACGGACGCTATTCTTACACCTTTCATATCCAATCACGACATGAACCGTGCGGCCGGATATCTTTCGGTTTCCGATGGACGCATGCAAATGGCTGCCAATCTTTATATTCTTACATACGGTACTCCGTTCATTTACTACGGGGAAGAAATCGGCATGAAAGGATCGAGATCGACAGAAAACACGGACGCCAATCGCCGTTTGAAAATGTTATGGGGCGACAAGGATACTGTCGAAGATCCGATCGGCGCCACTTACTCGATTGACAAACAAACCAATGGCACTGTAAAAGATCAACTGAAAGACGAAACAAGTCTGTTTAATCATTACAAAAAGCTGATCATGTTGAGAAACGCCAACCCGGAAATCGCCCGGGGCGAATACACTCCGCTGGTTTTTAACGGCTACTTCAGTTTTGGCGGATTCCTCTCTTCATACAACGGTTCCACTGTCGGTGTGTTTCATAACACAAGCATGTCGCCTATCACCATCGACTTGAGTATTTATACCGATTATGATTTCTCGGTCGTGAGAGGCTATGTCGGAGAAGGAACCGCCACGTTATCAGGTCAGACTCTTACAATTGACGGTTTGACAAGCGTTGTTCTCAAATAAGTGGTAGCGGTTTCACTTTTATTGGATACCATGGTTGCTTTATTGACACTTACGTACTAAAATGATAAAATAAACGTAAGCTAAAAGAAACAAAAATAAGAAAAAAGGAGAGAAGTGTATGAAAAAAGTTTTAATGTTTGCTATGACTTTGGCTTTATTGTTAGGCCTTAGCGGATGCGCATTGGCCAGCAAGACCAAAGATTATTATGCTACTGGAAACTTCAACGGCTGGGATACCGTTGAAAGTGGCAAAATGACAGCTATCAGCAAAAATGATTCAAGAGTCGCAACAATAGCCGACGATCTTAAAGAAGCCGAGGTTCTCTATCTCGCGGAAATCGTTCTTCCCGATACAGAAGCTGGCTGGACTGTAACCTACAAGATCAACGGAACAGTTACCGAGCTTGATGGCAACTTGACCGTTAAGGTTATTCGTACCACAAAAGATGATCCCGACACCAGAGATTTCTGGGCCCAGAACCCGGAAAGCGGCGAGATCACAAACTTGACACCCGACACCCTCTACATTCCGCCGTTTGTAGAAGAGAATGTTGACCAGGCCGGAACATGGAACGACAACCCAGTCGCTTATGCCGCCGGAACTTATTACATCGTATTTGCTGAATTCGCAGAAACAAAAGCAATGGCTTTGATCCCTGTCGAATAAGCAGACCAGAACAAAAAAAGAAACGACTTTTGGCAAACTGCCTGAAGTCGTTTTTTTATTACCTTATTCTGTTTAGAACAACATCAGTAAATACCCGATCGCAAGCCCTAAAAAAGTTCCCAAAGCATACCCTATCGATCCGCAAATCAATCCGGGAATCGTCAGTTCGTCATTCTTGATCTGCTTTGTGACTGCCGGTATGAATGCCGGACCGTATATACCAGCCGTTGCCGTTACCATCGTGCAATCGGCATCTATCTTCAACAGCTTGGAAAAGAATACATGCAATACAAATCCGCCTATTGTCACAACGCCGAATACGATGAGCAACTTTCCAAATTCAGTTTGCATTTTCGACAAATCCATGGATGATGCCAAAGCAAAGGAGAAAACTAAAATCAGGTATTGACCGACAACATTCGTTCCCTTCACTTCTCTGATTCTTTTGTTGAACGAAGCGATTATACCTAGTATCGTGACCGTGATCATCATCGTTGGAACCATTATATCTACCATATTTATTAAAGGATCGTCAATTATTACCCAAATAAGATATCCGAGTCCGGCTCCGAACGCGGCAATTCCCAGGCCCAGGAAAAACACTCGGACCAATGACCGGGTGTGTTTGAATTCTTTGAAATTGAACTCATCCGTATTGGTGATATTTACTGTCGGCTCTTTCAGATACGAATCTCCCTTCGGGGCCGGGAGAATTTTCTTGAGCAAAGGCTTGCATAAAATCAGAAGGAACATGTAAAATACGCTGCCGATTACCATATCGGAAAGATTGGCTATGCCAATCGTTGTATCGTCAACTCTGAATATGTTGGCAATGGCATTAAGGTTCGGCGTACCACCAGTATAGACTCCGATAGCCATCGCGGACAATTCCGGGCCATATTCTAAATTCTTTCCAAAAAAGACAAATACGAGAATCGAAACAATGGTGACCGATACCAAAAGCGAGGCAAATGACAACAAAACTGTTCTTGTCAGTTTTTTCGCTTCGCGAAGATTCGCTCCGAACAACAAAAGCGGTATGGCGATGCCGATCGCGACATGGCTGCCAATTTCTCCAACATCCTCGTTCAGACTGAATTCGATACCGAGTTCATTCAGAATAAAAACCAATAAAGCAACCAATAAGCCCAAAAGATATGCGGTTCCGATTGTACCCAACAATTTTGTCAGCTTGAACTGATGGAAACGGATGATCAGGTAGGGTATGACAAAGATGGCAATTACTTGAATGATTGGCAGAATCATTGTGTTAGTTCCTTTCCGTAGATGCGGTATATTTTATGAAGTCGCCCGCCGAATTTATCAAACACATGAAAGGCATTTGGGTTCTTTTCCATCATCGTGCCGGCCACAAATTCTGTTATGTGGTTTTCACGGAATTTCGCATACACAGATTGGTAAATGCTCCCGATCAATCCAGTTCCCTGATACTCTGGCACAAGGTATTGCAGTATGCCTCTGGCTCTCGTGATTTTCTTTTTGCCAAATAATATTTTTAGCGGACGGATTCGGCCTTTGGTTATTTTGAAAACTTGGTTGTAATCAGGCAAGACAAGACAGAATCCAACTGGTCTTTCCGTTTCGTTTTCCCTTGCTATCTTGATGTAATCGGGATCTAAGAACATCCGCATGTTTTCGGCAACATTTCTGATCATGTCCATCGAAGGAGGGTCTTGATAAATGAGTTCGTTGGTCGCTTCCTGGAATATTCGGTGGACATCTTCTAAATCTTTTTCCAAGTTTTTATAATCGAGAGAATCGATCCTGACATTGAAACGGCGATGAAAATGGTCTTTTAAAGCCTTCAACCGTCTCTCGCTTTCCGGCGACACATCCGCTTTTATGGTGAAAGTGTCATATACTTTAACATATCCTCGATTTTCCAGAAGCTTACCGTAATATTCATAATTATATGAGGTAAAAAGAGACGGGTCGGTGTCAAACCCTTTGACAAGAATGCCTCTTCTCGTATCCGGATCATAAGGAGCGAATGTCCCTTCGGCAAAATCCACTCCGTCTTTTCTCATATCGGATTCCATATATTCGAACAGTTCGTCCGCCACGCTCTGATCATCGATGGCATCAAAAAACGAAAAGTAACATACGTTTTTCTGGGCATGCTTGCTGAAATCATAAGTGTAAAGCATTCGTCCTTGTGCTTCGCCTTTAAAATTCAAAGACAGGATGGCTTTGTATTTTCCGGTTTTCAGAACCTGCTCGTCGAGTTCTTTCCCCAAAGGGCCGAAAAGCGGAAAAACATAATGGATATCGTGCTTATAGAGTTTTTCAACAAAATGAATGAAACGATGCAAGTCTTTTTTGGTCTTTACTTCTGCTATCATCTCGACCTCCGCAAAATATTCTCGTAATTTTTCTAAATCGTTTTTAACCATTCTTTCATCAGATTGAACCAGGTGGCAACATGCTTATTCTTTTTGGCAAAAATTTCCGGATCTTCACCAAAAAACGGTGTTTCCTCGGTAGCGAGTGCGAGTCCATGTACTCCTTCGGGAAAGATATGCAATTCCATCTTGACACCGATTTCTTTTGCCTTTTTTAATAGCCTAAGCGAGTTTTCCACCGGGACAGTGTCGTCGTCTTCCGTATGCCATACAAAAAGCGGTGGCATATCCTTTGTAATATGATCAATGACATTTATGGCTTTTACGCTTTCTTGGGAATAATTGCTACCCAAAAGATTGGATATCGATTCCTGGTGACAATATTCCCCTTGCGTCATAACCACCGGATAACAAAGGATACCGCCAGAGTATTTTTCCGGATGTCTTGTCATCATTTGGAGCGCTAGATGTCCGCCGGCAGAAAATCCAACTACGAACACTTTTGTCACTCGCGGATCATTAAACAACGGCTTCTCCATTTGTTCGATGTTATCTACCAAATCCGGATAGACCAGTTTTTCGTTCCGATATTTGCATACGGCCGCGTGCATACCGATTTCATTATACTTTCTAGCTATCGGTCCGCCTTCTCGCCAGGATGTGAAACTGTAAGCACCTCCTGGAAAAATCAAAAAAAGAGGCCTTGGCTTTTCATCAAGAAAATACGTTTCGATTTGATCTTTTTCCATCTTTTCTCCAATCTCACTTAGTACTTATTATACACCATCTCTTTCTTATAAAAGAAAAAAAGGGGAAAACAACGACCAAAATCGCACTCTTTCGTGCGCTATTTTCCCATTGCATTCCCTTATTTATTCGGATTTTTTGTCTGTTTTCCGAACTTTACAGCTTTTTCTCTGGTTCTTTTTTCCTGATATTTTATTTCTTTTTTCATCTGAAAGAAATTTCTTAATCTTTCTTCTGAAAGCTCTCCGTTTTCGCAAGCCTCTCTAACGGCGCATCCCGGTTCCGAGATATGGGAACAATCGCGAAAACGGCAATCGGCCGACAATTCCGCAATATCCGGGAAAGCATCATCAAAATCAGCTTCCGCCAGCTGGAATTCCCGCATTCCCGGGGTATCTATCACTATCGCTCCGGAAATGGTTATGAACAGTTCCCTTGTCGTTGTGGTGTGTCTTCCTTTTCCGTCGCTTCTTACCGAACCGGTTTCCATGATATCAAAGCCTACCAAATGATTGATCATTGTCGATTTACCGACACCGGAAGATCCTACGAACACGTAGGTTTTGCCTGTTTCTAAGTAATCGTCGAGTTGGGAAAGGCCCAACTCGCTTCTTGCCGAACAGACAATGACCTTTGTGCCGAAAGTCACTGTTTTTGCCTCCATTAGCAAAGTTTCCACTTTTTCTGTCAAATCGGCTTTTGTAATGATGATGCAAGGAGTGGCGCCAGAACTCCAAACCGACGCCAGATATCTTTCCATTCTTCGCAAATTGAAATTCCCATCTGCCGAAAGGCAAATGAAAACTGTATCGATGTTGGCCGCTATCACCTGTTCTAGGGATGTCGTCCCGGCTGTTTTTCGCTTAAATAAGCTTTGCCTTGGTAAAACTTCCCTGATAACCGCTTGTTCGTTTTCTCCTTTGGCCATCACCCAGTCTCCTATTACCGGGATATTTTCATTAATCTCTTCGCTTATTCTCCATTTACCCGGCAGACTCGCGTTCATTTCACCGGTTTCTGACATAAGCTGAAAATTATTTCGTTGTGTCGCAACAACGCGTGCGAGAAAAAGCCCGTCGTATGACGATGCTAGATGCCGAATACGATCGTTGAGTCCGTACCGGCTTAAATTATTATATTCCATCATATCCTCCAATTATTATTTGTTTGGAGGGTTAGTTGTTTACTTGCCAGTGCCCTCCGTCACTTTTTGAATGGCTTCTTCATATTCTACCGTCATCATACATTTCCCCTTTCAAAAAATGATTTCCGGAAAATCAGGTGTTGCCGGATAAATATATTATATAATAAATTGCTTTTAATATACAACCTTTAATATGACCAATTGGCGTTTTTTCGCCAAAAAACACCTACGGATGGCTTAAAATGTATTATAATAAGATCAAATGCAACAAAGGGAGGACATATGAAAAAAACCCGGATCGACCATCAACAGGATTTCCTTTTGTTTATTTTGAGACCTTTGGTCTTTCTTTGGATGTGGCTGGACGCAAAAAGGGTGGTACATCGCGATCCTTCGGTCAATTTTCATAGAAAACAGCCTTATGTCATGCTGGCAAATCATACGTACATGTTCGATGTCGTACATGTTCCTTTGCGCTTTCGCATCACACCGTTCATCGTTGCCTCGCAAACCCTTTTCACTAATCAGCCGACAAAATTTTTGGTCACCCAAGTCGCTCACGTTATTCCGAAATCCAAAGGGAAAAGCGACATTGCGACCATCTTGCATATTTTCAACGCCATCAAGCGCGGATATCCGATCCTGATCTTCCCGGAGGGTGACACCACTTTCTTCGGCGAAACCGGACATATCGAAGAGGCCACGATGAAACTTATCAAGAAACTGGGAGTCGACGTGATCACTTGCAATGTTAAAGGCGGATATCTTTCCAGACCGCGTTGGGGAACCGGCAAGCGCAGACGGCACCGGATCGAACTGAATTACAATCTTGCCATCACTAAGGAACAGCTGAAAGATATGTCGCCGGAAGACATCAACAATGTCGTAAAAAAGGCGCTTTATCACAATGATTACGAATACCAAAGAACAATCATGGCTCCGCATCCGGGGAAACAGCTGGCGGAAGGAATGGAAAATGTCGCTTATGTCTGCCCTCATTGTCAAAGCATCAATTCGATTTCGACATCCGGAAATAAAATTCATTGCGACAATTGCCATGCCGACGGTTATATAGACAAATACGGATTCATTCACGGCTTTGTTTACGACAATATGATCGACTGGAACAATTACCAAAAGGGATTTACCGACAAACTAAGGCAGACAACGATCCAGAGTCCGGCAAACCTGTTCTATTTGAAGGAAAATACCGAAGAAAGAGTTTTGATCGGAGAAATATCCTTCGAATATCGAGACAACGAAATCCATATTGACGGCGCCATCAAGGAAACCATTCCGGTCGGAGAGATAACCAACGTCATCATCACATTGAGAAGAGAACTGCAGTTTTTCTACGACAATCGCCATTTTCTGGTTCTAGTCGACAAGCATTCCATCGCGTTTCTCAGAGCCTTACAGGACAAATATTAAAAACAGGGCCTTTCTGGCTCTGTTTTTTTATTTATCAGGTTTCTGCATTTCCATTACTGCTTCGCTGATTTTCTTCATCCATCCGGGAATGTCGATCGCCTGAGGACAACGCCTAGCGCACTTGCCGCACGCCACACATTTATCGGCTTTCTTACTGTCTTCTAAAACCCGCTGATAGGAATTAAGAAACGACCATTTGTTGTTTGTCATGACATATTGGTTATAAATAGCAAACACTCTGGGAATATCTACTCCGGAAGGACAATCCATGCAATAGCGGCATCCGGTACAGGGAATGGCTCCGGATGCCAACAAAAAACTTTTTGCTTGATTGATTGCATTCAATTCTTTTTCATTTAACGGCCGGAATTCCTTCATTGTCTCGATGTTGTCCTCAACCTGAGCCATCGAAGACATTCCGGAAAGAATAGTCAAAGCATTTTCCTTTGAAGCGGCATATCTAATTGCCCACGATGCATTGCTTTTAGAAGGATCCAATTTATTGAGCAATTCTGCCGCCCTCTTTGGCAAGTTCGCTAGCGCTCCGCCTCTGACGGGCTCCATGATTATGACGGGGATGTTTTTTTCTTTAACCAGCTCATAAGCTCTTTTTGCGTCCTGCATTTCCCAATCCAGATAATTGATTTGCAACTGAACGAAATCCCATTCGCGGACCTGCAAGTGCTTTTCCAGAACATCGACTTTATCGTGGAAAGAAAAACCCAAGTTTCTGATCAAGCCTTTTCTCTTGTATTCCGCCAACAAATCGATGACTCCGAATTTAACCGCCGTTTCATAGTTCTCCCGGTTCATGTCATGCAACAGATAAAAATCAAAAAAACTTACCTGCAACCTTTCCATTTGCTCTGCGAGTATTCTTTCGGCGTCGCCCTTCTCTTTCAAGAGCCATAAAGGCATTTTCGTAGCGAGTCTGAAAGAATCGCGGGGATATTTCTTCAAGGTTTTTCCGACGAACGTTTCCGACATGCCCTTATGATAAGGATAAGCTGTATCGAAATATGTGACGCCGTGTTTATAGGCGTAATCGATCATCGCCGTTGACAAGGACTCGTCGATGGCCGAAGTTTCCGGATCTGTCGTCGGAAACCGCATGCATCCGAAGCCAAGCAAGGATACCTTGCCTCCGGATATGGATGGAAATTCTCGATATTGCATATTTATTCCTCCTGTTTGTCGTTTGCCCGATCTTTTACCATTCTAATTTCATGTAATACGATGCCGGGCATCACTTCCATATCTTTGGTGATGCCGTCAAAACGAAATCCGTTATATTCGTAAAAACCGATGGCATTTTTGTTTCCCGCCAAAACATACAGCATGATTTTCGGATGCTGCTTCAGTATCTGTTCGCAACGTTTCAGTAGTGCTACCCCGATTCCTTGCTTCTGATATTTTTTTAATACGTAAAGCGCCTGGATTTCACCAGCATCGCTCATATCCTTATCCCTTGTTTCGGAATAACAGGCAAATCCGACTATTTGTCCGTCTATTTCGGCCACGATTGTATTTTCCGGATGTTCTCTTGCTATGTTGACACACCTCTCGAGTGAACGTTTAGAAAGAAAGACGGGATCCATCAGTCCGGTGTATGTTTCTATCCATGATTGATAATGAACCAATCCTTTTCCTTCGGCGTCAGCCTTCAGTGCTTCACGTATTAACATGTTTGCCTCCGCTTATTTCGGTAGTTTTCCATCTTGATTATACACTTATTTGACCGGTAAGCGAATATACTAAGAAAAAACAGGTTCTATTCAATTAGTTTTTGTTAATACCTAATACACTTGCATATCCAAATATCGGCATAAAAAAGGTCGCCAAATCTGACGGCCTTTCTTCTAATGGCGCTAAAATTGTTTTTATCGTTTTCCGGCATCGTACGGAATGCCTTCGGCTTTTGGCGCCCGGGACTTCTTTGAAGTAAAGGCCAGAACGACCAACGTGATCAAATATGGTAGAATCCGGTAAATGTGGGGACTGATGCCCAACGTATTCAGAAAGTATATTCCGTCATTATTGATGTCGATATATGGATAACCGACCGCAATACATTTCAATAAGCCAAACAACAAAGCCGCAAAAGCGATGTTTTTCGGCTTCCAGTTGCCGAATATCATGACGGCTAAAGCCAAGAAACCAAACCCGGCAACGTCACCGTTGCTTGATGCGGCAACGGTTGTGACTGAATAAACGAATCCGCCCAACCCGCCTAGTCCGCCGGAAATCAGGATGCCGATATAACGCATTTTATAAACGTTGATTCCGACCGAAGCCGACGCTTGGGGATTTTCGCCGCAGGAACGCAGTCTCAATCCCAGTTTGGTCTTATACAGGATTATAGACAATCCGATATAAAGCGCAAGACAGATCCAGGTAGTAATATAGGTTTTGTTAAACAAGATGTTTCCGATCACGCCCAGAGGGTTCTCCAGCCTGGTCCCCAGGCCAAAGTCATCCTGATTCAACATAAAATAATCGTTGGAACTGTATCTGGAATCGATGTTCAGAACGTTTTGGGATGTCAGCAATAATATGAAGAATAACACCAATGCCGGAGCCAAAAGGTTCAGGGCGCTGCCGCCGATGGTTTGATCGGCCTTTAAGTTAATGGCCGCAAAACCAAGTAACAGAGCGAACAAGCACCCGCCGATAGTGGAAATCAACATGCCCAGGATCAATAAAGGTTGGCCGAACGAAAGTGGAACATCAAGTTGGATAATGCTTCTGACAAACAGGACGCCGATAAAAGCGCCCATGACCATCAAACCTTCCAAGGCGATGTTAATGATTCCACTTCTTTCTGCGAACACTCCGGCAAGCGCGACAATCATCAATGGAATTGTATAAATAATCGTTTGCTGAATTAAAAAAGCCATTATTCTGTCACCTCGGGTTTCTCAATCTCGTCCTTCGGAATATCGGCGATTGCCTCGCCCACGATGGTGTCATGGTCTTTTTTCTTTCGGTTCCTTTTATTTAAAATATCTTTGATAACCAATGAGAATGCGCTCATATAGACGATTGCCGCGATGATAATATCGGTAATGTATTCGTTGAATGGCGTCAGATTCTTCAGTTGAAGTCCGGCTACATTCAGATAAGACATGAATATTCCAGAAAAAATAACCCCGATCGGATTGTTGTAAGCCAAAAGGGCAACCGGTATTCCATTAAACCCGACTGCTGGGAGCGATTGATAGGTCGACCAATAAAATTCAGTGTTGCCGGACAAATTATAAAGAGCAGCTCCGGCTCCGGCCAATGCACCAGCAATGGCCATCGATAAGAAGATGCTGCGTTTCTCATTGATTCCGGCATATTTGGCCGCGTGTCGGTTGCTTCCGCACGCTTTCAGTTCATAACCTAGAGTCGTTTTGTTGAGAACGATATATGTGATGATGGCGATCACGATGGCAATGATGATTCCACCGTTGACCTGTGAATTTGGAAACAAAATATCCAAACCCATTTTTGAAGTCGCAACGTTATTTTCGGTAGTTTTAAACACATAAGAATAGTTTTTGGTTGGAGACGGATCAAGCAAATTCTGGAAAATCCCGGTGTTGTTATCGAACAGCGAGGTGACCAGATTTGCAGCAATCCAGTTGGTCATGATACCGGTAATAACTTCGTTAACGTTTAGAAAAGCCTTAAAGATTCCGGGAATGGCGCCCCACAGAGCTCCGGACACTATACCCGCCAAAAAAGCCAGCGACCATACGATCCAAGGAGAAACGATTTCTGTAGGAATTGACAAAGCCACGATTAGAGATGCGGCAGTCCCGACCAGATATTGCCCGGCCGCCCCGATGTTAAAGAGTCCGGTTTTAAAAGCCATAGCCACAGACAGACCCGTGAGTATAAGCGGTGTAGCCCTAAACAGCATGTTTCCGATGTTGGTGCTGTTGAATCCGAAGGTCAAATCGCCGCTAAGATCTCTGCCGGTATTGAAGACTCCGATAAAAATCAGTTGAAATCCTTCCCAAGCCGCTTTGAAGGAAATTTCCCCTCCGGAAAACATGGCCAGGATAAATAGTATGAACCCGCCAAGCAAAATTCCGGTAAATATGGAAATCAAAGAAGCGATAACGGATTTTGCTGCCGGTTTTTTGTAGAAAGTCAGCAGTTTGGCTTCCCCTCTTTCGGTCTTGAAGAAAAAAGACTTGACCCTGTTTCGTAGAATAGTCCATTCCTTCTTTGTCCACTTCGCAAAAGATTTCCAGACTTTGCTAAACCACCGACCAGTGGCAAAGAACGCTTTTTTTAACCAACGAAGCACATTGTTCACTTGATTGTTCCTCCCCACCTTTTGGCTCCGGCCATATAAAGACCCAGTTCCTGAATGGTTACGGTTTTCGGATCGAATTCTCCCACGATTTCTCCTTCGTACATTACCAAAATCCGATCGGATACATTCATTACCTCATCCAATTCCAAAGAAACCAATAAAACCGCTTTTTTTGCATCTCTTTGAGCGATTAATTGCTTATGAATGTATTCAATGGCGCCTATATCAAGGCCGCGCGTCGGCTGAAAAGCAACCAACAGAATCGGATTGCGGTCGATTTCACGGGCGATTATGGCTTTTTGCTGATTCCCCCCGGACATTGATCTTACCATTGTCAAAGGTCCCTGGCCGGCCCGGATATCGTATTTTTCGATTAATCGTTCCGAATATTCGCGGACGGCTTTTTCCTTGATGAAACCTAATTTTTGAAATTGTGGTTTCCAGTAACTCTGAAGAACCAGATTTTGTTCCAATGTGAAATCCAAAATCAAGCCGTGTTTATGCCTATCTTCCGGAATGTGACTCATTCCCAACTTGCTTCTGTTTCTAATGGTGGCATTGGTAATGGGGATGCCATTCAGTTTTATCTTGCCATTGGATATTTTCTCCAGCCCGGTCAAAGCGTGAACAAACTCGGTTTGTCCGTTTCCTTCGATGCCCGCCAGACAAACGATCTCGCCGGCGCGAACATTAAAAGAAATGTTCCTTACCGCATTGTTTTTATGTTTCTTCGAAGACACAACCAGATTCTCAACTTCCAGAATGGTTTCCCCGACTTCTTCAAGCTTTTTTTCATTGATGAAATTGATTTTTCTTCCAACCATCATTTCCGATAATTCTTCCATCGATGTTTCGTTAACATTCACGGTTCCGATGCATTTTCCTTTTCTCAGAACCGTAACCCGGTCGGCAACCGCCATTATTTCGTTCAGCTTATGCGTGATGAACAAAATGGATTTGCCTTCCTTGGTGAAACCTCTCATAATGTCCATGAGCTCATCGATCTCTTGAGGTGTCAAAACCGCGGTCGGTTCATCGAAAATAAGAATATCGTTTTCGCGATAAAGCATTTTCAAAATTTCTACTCTTTGTTGCATGCCCACGGAAATGTCCTCGATCAGAGCGTCGACATCCACATGTAATTTATATTTTTCACTCAGTTCAATGACCTTTTGACGGGCATCTTTCTTTTGCAAGAATCCGTTTTTGGTCGTTTCGGCTCCCAAAATGATATTATCTAGAACTGTGAAAACATCGACAAGCTTATAATGCTGATGAACCATGCCGATTCCCAGATTATTAGCGTCGTTCGGATCGGAAATATCAACTTTTACGCCGTTTTTGAAAATTTCGCCCTCTTCTGGTTGATACAAGCCAAACAGAACACTCATCAACGTTGACTTACCGGCTCCGTTTTCTCCTAGAAGGGCGTGGATCTCTCCCTGTTTCAATTGCAAAGTGATATTATCATTTGCTATGACTCCGGGAAAAACTTTAGTGATATTTTTCATTTCAATTTCATAATTTTCCACGCGATTCTACCTCGCTTTTCTTAATAATCATTATCTCATTTTTCTTCAAAAAAATAAATAGTTTTTTAAGAAAGGAGCGGATCCATATAGACGCAACAATGCCCAAATTTCGTTGGATTTCGTAGAAAATCCCTGTTTATCGCTATTTATTAAGACATAAAAAAGGAATGACCATCCTTGATAAAGGCAGTCATTCCTTGATTAGTTATTGTGTAAATGTCCAGAAACTATTCGATGATTTCCAAAGTAATATTCTGGTAAGTCTGAGTTTCTGCGTCTGTGGTATCATCATCAATCGTGATGGTTCCGGCGACTACTTCGTCAAACAATGTTTGATATTGGTCAACTGTGAAGTTTGTCATTGACCAGGTTTCTTTCGGAAGACCGACTGCGTTTTCGGCAGCGCCGAGGCTGACGGCTACATCAGAAATAGTTGCCCATGTTCCATCATAGAAATGACCCAATGCGACCATTGTTCCTTCGCGCAAACCTTTTGTTGCGGAAGTGATGACAGTTGCGGAATCGCCGGATTGATCAACGTCAACGCCGATTACCTTGCCATCATTTGCCGAAGCGGCTGCGAAGGCGCTCTGGCACATGGATCCGCCTACCGAGAACACAACTTCGGTTCCGGTCGAATACCAGCCATTAAGCATGGTCTGCAATTCAGCGGAAGCTGAGAAGGTCGAACCATAGTTCCAGCTGTATTTCACTGTAACCTGTACTTCTTTTTCAACGGCTGCGTCACTTGCACCTTGAAGGAATCCATAACCGAATCTACGGCAAGCCGGGTTCGTTCCGCCGCCACCGCCGGAGAATCCCAGTTTGGTGTAGCCTTCCATTACGGCTGCATATCCTGCAAAGTAACCAGATTGTTCTTCTTTGAAGACGATAGCGGAAATGTTTTCAAATCCCATTGCCCAACCATCGATGAATACAAATTTGACATCCGTGAATTCAGCTGCGGCTTCTGCCAAAGCATTTGCTTGCATAAATCCGGCGCAAACGATGATATCAGCGCCGCCATTGGCCGCTGCGGCCATAGCTTCGTAACGGTCATCATCAGTAGCTGTGTTTCCATTGGCAGGCTGGTAATATTTGTAAGATTTGTTATTTTCGTAGGCATATCTCTTTACGCCTTCCCAAGTGCCCTGATTAAAGGATTTGTCCTTTAATTGTCCAATGTCTGTTACAAAAGCGATTTGATAATTGCCGTCTGCTGATTCCATTGTGTCGGGAATCGCATCGTAATCATAGCCTTCATTTTCATCCTGGGTTCCGCATCCGAACAGGGCCAGGGCCAGAATAAATGTTGCGAAAAACATTACAAATTTTTTCATCTTTTTTCTCCTTTTTCAATTTTTGTGAATCTTAAAATCGGCATATCACATACATTATATATAACTTTAGGCTTTTTTTCAAGTCCTTTTTGGTTTTGGTTCGCGATGCTTTTGGATGGTGTTTTACATTGTTTTGCACATAGAAAAATGAAAGGTATACAATCCACACCAATCCATAATTTTAACCTTTTATTTTGTATACGGTATATGTGTTCTGTTCTCTAATTTTGATTTTGTTTCCATAATTGTTTATAAACATTGATCATAAAAAAATAGCTTCTTTTATTAGAGCGGCATTTACAATATGCTTTATCTCCAATTTAAGAAACTATTTCATAACTATATGGCGGAGAAGAGGGGATTTGAACCCCTGCACCGGGTTAACGATCTACTAGCTTTCCAAGCCAGCCCCTTCAGCCACTTGGGTACTTCTCCGTTATGTCTGGATTTTCATATATGGAAAGGCGATTGTTTCCAACCGCCTTCCTTCATTTAGCTGGCGGAGTAAGAGAGATTCGAACTCTCGCGCCGGTTCCCCGACCTACGCCCTTAGCAGGGGCGCCTCTTCGGCCTCTTGAGTATTACTCCGGAAAGCAGTCAGCCATTTTATAATACATTATCTATGACTGGCTGTCAATCGTTTTTTAGTTGATGTAAGTCTCTTTTTCTTCCGGTTCTTTTTCAGGAACTTTTTCCGGTTCTTTTTCCGGTTTCTTTATTTCCGGATCGGGAACTTCCTTTTCTTCCGCCGGTTTTTCCGCGGCCTTCTTGCCTTCATTCAGCGCTTTGGAATATTCCCGGTATTTGCGGTAACCGCCATATCCATCATATCCGAGGTAAGCGGCTCCGGTAATGGAAATCAAAAGAAAGAAAACTCCGACGACATTGTAATCAAAATTCGGCCATACGGCGATTATGGCACCAAGAGTCAGGCAGCCGATATGAACCCAAAACTTGGGAATTTCGGTTTTCTCGCCGAGAAACACGACGGAATTGAAAAACACGAGTCCTCTCAGATAAAAGAATATTGCCAATAACCATTTGTAGATGCCGCCCCAAACCGGTTCGTTTGCCAAATCCTTTCCGGATAAGGCTACATAAAGCATGAAAGCACCCATCAGGGTATCGAGAACGATTTCAACTATGTTGATGGTACGGAGCAATTCTGTCTTCAGCGTCTTTACCAAAGGCACAATTCTCAATAACGAGAACACAATGATCGCCACGCCGGTGATCAGATATACAACCTTGTCGGCAAAAACCATGTAGATACCGACTCCTAGCAAAATGGCAGCCAGTATGAATTTCAGCAACCATCCGTAATTATACTTTGGTTTAGCCATGTTTCATCCCTCCTAATATTGGGTTTAACCATTAATATTATAGCGCTTTTTCTATTGAAAATAAACAGTTTGCATTTCTTTTCAAAGCACGATTTCCACTTTGTTCTTTCCTTTGCTTTTAGATAGATACAAACCGTCATCCGAATCCTTGATATATCTTTCAAATGATTTTTTGACTACGCCGCTGGATCCGGAAACGCCGAAACTTGCACTTGTCTTTATCTTGCGTCCGTTGTATTCAAAAATATGCACATCAAGTTCCTGACGCATTTTTTCCGCCAATCCGGCCGCCTCCTCGGGCGCCTTGTTACGACAGAAGATTATGAATTCTTCGCCTCCGTAGCGGGCGAAAATATCGGTGTGATCCAGCATATTCGTAAAAAGCTCGGCCATTTTTTCCAAAATGAAATCTCCGGCCTGATGACCGTAAATGTCATTTATTTCCTTGAATTCGTCAAGATCGAACATGACAAACGAGAAATCCTCTTTTTTTAGTACAGCCTCATCAAACGCCGACGCTGCCTTCAGATAAAAAACCCGGCGATTGAATATTTTTGTTAGATCGTCATAAGTTGCCGCGTTTTCCATCCTGGCCAATTCTTTTTTGTGGTCGGTGATATCGACATACTGTAACAGATATCCGAACGACTGTTTCCCGTCCTGTTTCAAGACTTCAAATCTGGCATTGAAATATCTGGTATCCCCATTTGTGTTCACAAAGGTTTCGTGCTCGCCTTTTTTGATAAGGTCATCCCGAAAGTTCGAATCAATCCGATTGAAATCCTGAATATTCATCAGTTCCCGGAAATTAAATATATTGCCATAATATTTTTTTGCCGTGTCATTTGCGCTGATCACGGTCATCGATTTGTCGAATATGAAAATAGGCACCGATACCGATTGGAAAAGTTGTCGGTATGCAAATGGAATCAGGTCGAAAAATTCGTACTTATAAAGGCAAGCCATCGCTAGTATCGTAATCGCAACCGAGGCGAAGGGAAGAATTCCGATCAACGCGGTGTTTGATGACGACAGGGTATACACAAGAAATCCGAATGCAACAAGAGATGTGATCAAAAGAATTAGGATGTCTCTACGATGCACCGATTCCGTTTTCTGGAAAGTATCATAATAGTTGATGGCCGCTCCGAGGAACAGCAAAGCATCATATGCCGTCATAATGAAATAAAGACTGCCTTTTTCAAATATCAGCGTGCTGAATCCCGATCCGATACTGGCACTTGTTTCCATGCTGTGAGAGACAAAAAACAAACGCTGAAACCACGCTGTACCGGTGCTAGCGCCCCAAGGATACATCAGACTGGCGCATAAAACCAGGACGGGAACGACCAGGAACGGCCAATATTTTTGCATGGGAAGCATTCTGACTTTTGTTCTTTGCTGGATGGAAATCAGAAACCAGATAAGCGAAATGAAAGGCGCGGCTATATAACTAAAATGAGTGAAGATCAGCATTGATGATTCGGTATCGCTCAAAATGAATCCCCCGTAGGACACCGAGAAAATACCATTAGCCAAAGCCAAAAGGCTTAATAATACAAAACCAAGCAACAATTCGCGTCTTGTAAGAGCAAAGACAACGGTTATGAACATGAACGATCCCATAGCAAAAAGAATGGCTGCCATCAGAAAATCATACCGCATCTTTTTCCCTCCTTGTCGATTGAAGCATTGTGATTAGTTTACATATGTGTTTGATTCAAAAGGATCGAGCATTGATAGTTGCAGTCGCTTACGCTCGAGATCAACCGAAAGCACCCACACTTTCACGATGTCTCCGACCGAAACCACTTCCAACGGATGCTTGACATATTTCTTGCTCATTTTCGATATATGCACAAGTCCCGCTTCCTTGATTCCGCAGTCGACGAAAGCACCGAAATCGACGACATTTCTCACGGTTCCCTGAAGTTCCATTCCCGGACGCAAATCCTCCAGTTTCAACAATTCGCTTTTCAGAAGCGGTTGCGGATACTGGTCGCGCAAGTCCCTGGTCGGTTGGGCAAATGCATCAAGCAAATCGTTTATCGTAATTGAATTCATTCCAAGCGAAGCGGCCAATTTATCGCGATTGGTTCCGGATATCTTCAACTGGCATCCGAGAGAACCGATATCTTCGGGTTTTATGGACAATGTCTTCAATATTGTCTTCGCAGTTTCATAACTTTCAGGATGGATCGGAGTTTTGTCAAGCGGATTGTCGGATTCCAGTATACGCAAAAATCCGACCGCCTGTTCAAATGTCTTTGGGCCCATCTGCGGAACATCCTTGATTTTCTCGCGGTTGGCAAAAGGACCGTGTTTTTCACGGTATGTGACAATGTTCGATGCCACATTTGCGGATAAGCCGGAAATGAATTTCAAAAGAGAGACCGAAGCGGTATTCACATCGACGCCGACCTGATTGACCGCGGTCGACACAACGAAATCAAGAGAATCGGTTAATTTGTTTTGGGAAACATCATGCTGGTATTGTCCGACTCCGATTGATTTCGGATCAATCTTCACCAGTTCGCTCAAAGGATCCTGCATGCGTCTGGCAATACTGACGGCGGATCTCTCCTCGACCTGAAAATCGGGAAATTCCTGTCTGGCAAGATCGGAAGCCGAGTAAACCGAAGCTCCGGCTTCGCTGACGATGACATATTTGACCGGTCGGATCGCGGATTTAATCACACCGGCAATGAATGCTTCGGTTTCCCGGGAAGCGGTTCCGTTTCCGATGGCGATTATATCGATATCATATTTTTCCAGATAGGATTTTACTTTCTTGACTGAAGCCTCGACTTTAACTGGATCGATTTTTTCTCCCAATTTTGATTCATGGGGATAAATCACGCCTTTGTCGAGAAATTTTCCGAATTTATCCACTACGGCTAATTTGCATCCGGTGCGAAATGCCGGATCGACGCCAAGCACATTTTTCCCCTTTAAAGGCGGCTGCATCAGCAATGACCGTAGGTTCTCGGAAAAGATATGGATCGCTTGGTCTTCCGCTTTTTCTGAAAGGTCGCTTCTGATTTCCCTTTCGATCGAGGGAGCGATCAGACGCTTATATGCGTCATCGATCGCCTTTTTGACCAACTCTACACATTCCGATTCTTTCTTTCCAATGAAATTACGTTCCAGATAATTAAGAACAGCTTGGGTTTCCACGGTGATTTTTACATTTACTACTTTTTCTTTCTCTGCTCGGTTCAAAGCAAGAATCCGGTAGAGTTTGATGCTTTTCAGCGGTTCTTCATATTCATAGTAATTTTTATAGGTTTGATAAGGATCGTCCGCATCCTTTTTCTTTGTCGACACAAGCGTCCCGTTATTGAAAGTGTATTCGCGAATCCATTTTCGGTATATTGCGTTGTCGGATATGTTTTCGGCGATAATATACATGGCGCCTTCCAAGGCCTCTTCCGCCGTTGGTACCGTTTCGTTTATGAAAGGCGCTGCAAGCTCTGCCAATGTTTTCCCGGACGGATAAGTGAGAATTATAACGGCCAGAGGCTCCAATCCTTTTTTGATCGCTTCAGTCGCTTTGGTTTTTTTCTTTTCTTTGTAAGGCCGGTAAATGTCCTCCAGGTCCACCAACTTTTCCGCTTTTTTGATCGCTTCCCGTACTTCTTCCGTTAGCATTCCTTTTTCATCGATCAGCCTGGTGATGTCATCCTTCCGTTTCAGGAAATTGACCTTGTATTCATATTCTTTCTCGATTGCCCGAATACATTCCTCGTCAAGCGACCCAGTCATTTCTTTTCTGTATCTGGCAATGAACGGCACAGTCTGTCCTTCGCCTAAAAGGTCAAGGACGGCCTTGACCTGCGTGACTTTGATATTTTGGTTCGCGGCAACCTCCGCAATCAATTCTTCTGACAATATTTCCATCTAGTCTCCGCCTCCCGTTAGCATATTATATTTATATCATATTAGGAGGCAAAAAGAAATATTTATCCCAGATTATTAAAATAAAAAAACCCATTTCTGGGTTTTTTGTTTGTCAATCATTGAATGGTTCGTATTCTCCGTCTTTTATTTGTTTCAACAGATTTACAACATCGTCAGTTCCGCTTACCCATTCATAGAAATCTCCATTGGCCACAACCACCAACATCGGGGTCGTCAGGGTCGATTTCGAGATGTCGTCTAGGAATGTGTCCAGATATTCATCCTCGTCATCCATGTTTTCGATATCCACAAAATACACCATCGTTGAGTCGGAATTAATCTTGTCGGTATAACGCATCACTTTGTTTTTGATGTCGAGGCATGATTCGCATCCGCTGCCATAGAAATAAAGGACATAGTCTTGTAATTGATCTTCGTTTTCGTCTTCTTGGGTCAACAGTGTTTCGTATGCGGTCAAGTGAGTGTAGTTTTCATACTCCCATGATCCGTAAGTACTCGCATAAAGATAAGCCGCAATCACAAACACAAAAACTACAGCAATGATTCCAACGATCACTCTGAGCAGCATTTGTTCCGGCGTTGTTTTTTTAAATCCTCTTCTGTATGTGGCCATATTTTCACCTCAGCATTATTTATTTTACCGAAAAAGCATGATTTATGCAAGCACTATTTTCCTCTTGCTTTCCATATTTCACATATCTTTCGTTTCCAGCACGCAAACTGCCGTCGCATAATCGTTTTCGTGGGATATCGACAAATGTATATTATGTTCCGGCCAACTCGGATATTTTAGCACTGGTTGTCCGTTTTCATCGTTTATAATTATCGTTTCCCGGAAAGTCGCAACCAGTCCAACAGATGACAAAGCTTTGGTCAGGGCTTCCTTTGCGGCAAACCGACCAGCCAAGAATTCCCGGCGTCTTTTTTCCGATCCAAATGTTTCGTACATCTTTCTTTCTTCACCAGATAATATCATGTCGATCATGTCTTCTTTAATACGATCAATTCTGACTATGTCCGTTCCGATTCCTGTAATCATTTGCCTTCCTCCTCGATTCTGATTTGCAAGGCCAAATCCTTGATTGCCCGGAATCTATGATTGAGAGCGGATTTGGAAATCCGGTTGCCATAATGCTCTTCGGCGGCGTAACTCAATTCCAACAAAGTCGATTCAGGGTATTTCTTACGCAAAAAAATCGCTTGTTCGATGCTTTCCGGCAAATCATTCCTGTGATTTTGCTCAATTACTTCTATATATTCTAATTGTTTATTCGCTGCCTCGATCGCTTTCTTTTCGTTAGCGATGTCACAATTGATCACTCGGTTTATCGAATTCTTGAAATCGCGTTTGATCCGGTTGTCCTCGAATGTGAAAAGCGAATTTGTAGCATCGACGACGCGAAGAAAGTCAGCTATTTTTTCTGCTTCTTTCATATACACAATATTTCCTCGTCGGTTTTTTGCGATTTTCGCATTCAGATCAAATTCGTTGGCCAAATGACCAATCTGCTCGGCTGCTTTTTCCGCGAATGTCTGGATCTCCAGATGATAAGCTGCCGTATCTGGATTATTGATGGATCCGCCGGCAAGAAAAGCGCCTCGTAGATAAGCTTTCTTGCAACATTCTTTTTTAATCAATTCCTTATCGGTAGCATGTGAAATCATTCCTGATTTGTCTATTATTGCAAGATCCGAAAGAATGTCATCGGCCGGCGGTTCCAGTCTAACAATATACATATCCTTTTTTTGCAATTTTGTCTGCTTCTTGCTCATTAAGGTGTAATTATCGTTATAAAGTTGGGTAACGAGCCCTATGACTCTCCTGACGACTGCCAGATTGGTTGATTGAAATTCGATTGCCATTCCGTTATTTGAGCGTTCTACCGTTCCTCCGACGTGAAAAAGGGCGGATAGTTCCGCCTTGTTGCAACAGTCTAAATGTTTTAGACTGGACAATTCAGTTTTTACATCTGTGGAAAATGACATGTTTTCTCCAATAATTTCAGGCGTTTTCAGTTACGATCTGGTTTTGATCTTGTTTCGGGCATCCGAAACAACCCGGAATGGTTCCGTATGTTTTATCTTTGCGCTTAATCCTGGTATAGACGCTGATCAGGATTCCGATCAAAATCATTATGGACGATGTGACGATGGCTGATTTGAAAGTGATTCCGAATAATTCGAATTCCAATGGGTCGGTTCTCATCATTTCGATAAAAATTCGCAATGCACCATACCAAACCAGATAGAAGGCAAACAAATCGCCGAAGTGAGCTTTCTTCAACCTTCTCAATACAAGCATGATCGCGAATCCGACAAGATTGATCGTCGATTCATAGAAGAATGTAGGATGATAATAACCATCCACTACTTCATGAAGTCCTTGTTCTATATACATGTTATTGACGATGAATTCGGGAATATGCAATGTATATCGAAGATAATTGTATTGTTGTTCGACAGTGAGCGCCGGATCTCCGTTCGCAAGCAAACCGCCAACCAGACCGCCGTGTGCTTCTTGATTAAAGAAGTTGCCCCAGCGTCCGAAAGCCTGAGCGATTATGAAACCGACCGCCATCATGTCTAAGACTTTCATGAGATCCATTTTTCTCACTTTAGTATGGATTATCACACAAAGAATGGCCGTAAACAAAGCACCATGAATGGCTAAGCCGGCAAAGCCGAAGTTCTGGTAATCTCCATACGTGTGAAAATCAAACCATACCCCGTTGTGGAAACCGAAGATCATAGCCATGGTTTCGGAAAATGTATCGCCGACAAATTGATCCCACTCAAATACGACATACCACAATCGGGCCCCGATAATTGCTACCGGAACCGTCCAAAGAAATCCGTCAATCAAATCGTCCTGTTTAATGCCAAGCCGTTTGCATTCCCTTAAGCCCATAAGCAACGCGACCACTATTCCTGTCAAAATGAACAGGGAATAAAACATCACTTCTCTTGTAAACACAGTAAAGGCGACATTGTCCAAGGTATATATCGGTTTGATCGTCGTATCCGAATTGATATCGGCATATTCACTTTCCCATACGCTCCATCTGGTGAAATATCGATCGCCGATGTCAAGCGGGTCGTCCGGTGTGACTATCGGGCAGACTTCGCCTTTATCACAAGTGAACGATGTGATTTCATTTCCATAATAATCGACGAACGTTACCGTGTACGTAGTCTGAGAATCGTCGGTGTTCTGACATCCGGTAAGAAAAATAGCCAATACCGCCACGATAAGAATTGTTCCGAATTTGATAGCTTTTTTCATTTCTCTTCCCCGTTTCTTTTTCCGTTTTCCGCAATCTTGCGGCTGAGATTTTCGCTAAACTCATCCGACGACTGGTATCCGAGGCTTCGTGACTTGAATGCATATGCGGCTGCTTCGACCAAGGTTGCGGTATTTCTGGCTTCGGTTATTGGCAACCCGACATAAGGAACGTCGGTGTCGAAAATCCGTCTTGATTCTTGTTTGGTTCCCAAGCGGTCGAATTCTTTGTAATCATCCCATTTTTCCAATTCGACCATTAGAGAAATCTTTTTGGTTTCCCGGTAAGCCTTGACACCGAAAAGATAAATGATATTGACGATTCCGATTCCACGGATTTCAAGATATTTTTTTAGAAGTTCCGGCGCTTCGCCGATCAACACGCCTTTTTCGACCTGATATATTTCAACCATATCGTCGGCTACGAGCATGTATCCGCGTCTTATCAGTTCCAAAGCGACTTCACTTTTTCCAAGGCCGCTCTCCCCGACAATCATTACACCAACGCCATTGATGTCCAGAAGAACCCCATGAAGGGCTTTCCTTTCCGCCAACTTTGCCTGGAGAAAGGAAAACAGTTCACTAAAAAGCGAAGTGGTCGCATATGAACTTTTAAGGACCGGAATATCGAATTCGTCGCCCAGTTCCAAAAACAGTTTGGGCACGGCGACATTGGTGGAAAACACGAATGCCGGCGGTTCCTTGGCAAATAGTTCGCGGACCCTGGCTTTTTGGTCGTTTTCCTTAAGCCAATGGAAATAGGTCATTTCCTTGGACCCGATGATCTGAATGCGGTCGTGTTCGTAAAAATCGAACATCCCCGCCAGTTCCACACCGGGCTTGGAAAGATTCGGGTTGTCAACGATTCTGTTGACTCCGTTTTTGCCGGCTAGGATCTCAAGTTTCATTCCTGTCATTATTTGCTGGATAGTGAGCATATTTGCCATTTGGTTTTCACCCCTTGTGACTTTTCCGGCGGGAAAAGTTGATTTTCCTAATTATTATCGCATAGGCAGCCTTCACAATCATCCTGACAATCTGAAACACAACCACGAAGACTATCGGATAAAGCTGATTTGCGAAAGAAAACGAGTTTTTGAAAATGACTAGATCAATGAAATAGAAAAACAAGATATTGAGCAAAAAGAAGACCAGTCCCGATGAATAGAGCACGATCTTTTGATAGTGTTTGAAAAACTGCCATTTGTATGCTTCTTCGTAAACGGTGAAAATCGCCGCCACGATAAGATATATGTAATCTACTCTGGCTTCTCCCAGAGAAAAAAGCTTCATCAGAATATAGATAAGAATGAAATTTACCAGGTAACTGACAACCAGGTTTATCGGCAGGCTGGAAGAATATTTGGCCGCCAGGTCGATACGGATCATGCCGTCATTCTGGCTTTGAATTTTCTTCTGCTGCTTTTTTTCCTCTTTGTGTTGCTGCCGGACAATTTCAATCATCTTTTCCAATTCTTCAATTTCTTTATGAAGGTCCCTGTCTTCGCCTTCGTCTTTGTTCATTTCAAAACTCCGATCATGCCTTTATAAAGGCATATCATTATGATATCACATGACAACTTGATTTTCGAGTCATTTCTCATAGTTTGCCGCGTTGCTTCTTGCCTTTTCCAGTATCGGCAAAAGATAATGCCCGGTATAACTGGCTTTAAAAGATGCCACTTCTTCCGGCGTGCCCGTAACCAGGATCTGGCCGCCGCGATCTCCGCCTTCCGGTCCGAGATCGATGATGTGATCGGCAACCTTGATAACATCGAGATTATGCTCGATCACGACCACGGTGGCTCCCTTATCCACAATGTTTTGCAAGACATCCAGGAGATTGACAATATCATGACTGTGAAGGCCGGTGGTCGGCTCATCAAGAATGTATATCGACCGGTCGGTGATCCGTTTATAAAGCTCGCTGGCCAATTTCACGCGTTGAGCTTCTCCTCCTGATAAGGTTGTTGAGGATTGACCCAGTTTTATATATCCTAGTCCGACATCGTTGATCGTTTTCAAACGATTGTAGATTTTGGGAATGGCTCGGAAAAATTCCAATGAATCCTCCACCGTCATCGCCAACACATCGGCGATCGATTTTCCTTTGTAAGTAACCTGAAGGGTTTCGTCGTTATATCGCTTACCGTGACATTCTTCGCATTCGACATAAATATCCGGCATGAAATGCATTTCTATTTTAATGACGCCGTCGCCTGAACAATGTTCGCAGCGACCGCCTTTGACATTGAAAGAGAACCGTCCTTTGTCATATCCACGGATCTTGGCTTCTTTGGTTTTGGCAAACATTTCCCTGATCTCGTCGAATACACCGGTATAGGTTGCCGGGTTGCTTCGCGGCGTGCGGCCGATGGCCGACTGGTCGATATTGATGATCCGGTCAAATGCTTCATAGTTGCCGATGCCTTTGCAGGTTCCGGCGTTTTCGTTTCTTCTTGTGATCAGATTGACAAGGTTCTTGTAAAGCACTTCGTTCACTAGCGATGATTTCCCCGATCCCGATACCCCCGTAACGACCGTGAGATTTCCGATCGGGATATCGACATCGATATTTTTTAGATTGTTCTGGGTAGCTCCGATTATTTTCAGATAGCCGCGTTCCGCTTTTCTTCTTTCTTTTGGAAGCGGGATGGACATTTTCCCTGTCAGATATTTTCCGGTGATCGAATTTTCGTCTTTGACAATATCCTTAGGTGTTCCGGCAAATATGACTTTGCCTCCGTGTTCGCCGGCACCGGGGCCCATGTCCACGACAAAGTCGGCGTTTTCGATCATTTCCATATCGTGTTCGACGACAATCATGGTGTTGCCAAGATCGCGCATTCCTTTCAACGTGTCAATCAGACGAAGGTTGTCGCGTTGATGTAATCCGATCGATGGCTCGTCAAGCACGTAAAGGACGCCGGTCAGACGTGAGCCGATCTGAGTGGCTAGTCGGATTCTTTGGGCTTCGCCACCAGAAAGCGTTCCGGAAGAACGGGACAATGTAAGGTAATCGAGTCCGACATTCATCAAAAATCTTAGTCTTTCCTTTATTTCTTTTAGAATCGGTCTGGCGATTTCTTTCTCGCGGTCCGTAAGTTCCAACGTCTCGATAAAATCCAGAAGATGTAAAATACTCAACGATGAAAAATCATCGATGTTCAGTCCGCCGACTTTTACCGAGAGCGCGGCCGGATTCAATTTTTTTCCACCGCATACTTCGCATGGAATATCATTCATCATTGTTTCGATCCAGTCGCGGATCATTCGCGATGTTGTTTCCAAATATCGGCGTTCCAAACTTTTGATGATGCCTTCGAACGATCTTGTGGAGTGATGAACGTTATCGCCGTTTTTTGATTTGAAACGAAATTTGATCATCCTGTCCGTTCCGTAAAGAATGATGTTCTTGGCTTCTTCATCAAGTTCGCTAAAAGGAGCGTTGATATCGATATCCAACGACTGACACACCTGAAACACTTGTTGCATATAGATTGATTCGGTATTTGCATATTTATCGAATACGCCGCCGGCAATTGATTTGCCGGTATCCGGTATCAGAAGATTCGGATCGATCTTTCTTTTAAATCCTAATCCCGAACATTCCGGGCAGGCTCCGTATGGAGCGTTGAAGGAAAATAGGCGCGGTTCGAGTTTTCCGATCGAGAACCCGCAAATAGGACAACTGAAATGCTCGCTAAAAATCAGTTCATCCTCGTTCGCCAAAACTTTCACCAACCCATCCGAAAGTTTGGCGGCAGTTTCCAATGAGTCATATAAACGTGATCTGACTCCCGGTTTCACGACCAGTCTGTCGATGACGACATCGATATCGGATCTTTTGTTTTTTTCCAGATCCATATCCTCTTCGAGATCATGGAATTCTCCATTGATGCGGATGCGGTTATAGCCGGTGCGCCTGAGTTCTTCCAGTGTTTTTTCATGCATGCCTTTCTTTCCGCGGACAACCGGACTCATAATTGTGAGCTTGGCATTTTCCTTTTCCAACAATCTGTTGGTCATTTCCTGGATTGTTTGCGATGTAATCGGAATCCCGTGTTCCGGACAATAAGGAATCCCGATCCTTGCATAAAGCAAGCGAACATAATCGTATATTTCAGTCACTGTTCCGACAGTGGAACGCGGGTTGTGCGAAGTTGTCTTCTGGTCGATCGAAATCGCCGGCGACAATCCTTCGATCGAATCGACATCCGGCTTTTCCATATTGCCGAGAAACTGACGGGCATAAGCCGATAATGATTCGACATACCTTCTTCTGCCCTCTTCGTAAATTGTATCAAACGCCAAACTGGTCTTTCCCGAACCGGAAAGACCCGTCATGACAATCAATTGATTTTTAGGAAGAACCAGATCAACCGATTGAAGATTGTTTTCC
>Ga0209203_1000408_pt1 | contig 37169 bp, 37 predicted proteins | sample AD_UKC109_MetaG_FD_184423 | JGI IMG/M metagenome (GOLD analysis project Ga0209203, IMG submission 184423) | Active sludge microbial communities of municipal wastewater-treating anaerobic digesters from Hong Kong - AD_UKC109_MetaG (SPAdes)... | ecosystem: Engineered > Bioreactor > Anaerobic >... | reverse complement strand
AACCCTGCGGTAATCCGCCGCAATAACCCGGCGGGTGTGATGTGGGTATCCCTGGCAGGTCCGCTGACCAATTTGTTACTGGCGCTTGCGGCTGCGATCCCACTGCGGTTTGGAGCGGTAAATTTCACTCAACCATCAGGTGTAATTTTCCCTTCAATTGGTTTCTTTTTACTAACCTTTGTTTTGATTAACATCACCCTCTTCATCTTTAATTTGCTGCCACTGGCGCCATTAGACGGCGAGAAGGTCCTTTCATACTTTTTACCGCGGTCATGGCAGCCAGCGCTTGAAGGCATACGCCGCTACAGCCCCTATATTCTGCTTTTCTTAGTGTTTATCGGACCGCGTTTGGGCTTTGACCTGATCGGAAAGCTTGTTCATGAACCCGTGATGGCAATTGCCCGCTTCCTGATCAACTGGTAGGCACCGCATGCCCTACTATTGCTACATGCTCGAGTGCGCCAATGGCAGGTACTACACGGGCTGGAGCACAGACCCCTTTAGACGCCTCAAGCAGCACAATGCCGGGTTGGGGGCAAAATACACGCGCATGAATGGTCCTTCCAGGCTGGTTTACGTGGAGGAAGTGCCAGACCACAGTGCAGCTCTTAAGCGCGAAATCCGCATCAAACGATTAAAACGTCCTCAAAAGGAGGCTTTGGTTTCTGACCTTTCACGGAACAAATTGCCTGAGTTGCTGCAAAACCTGCACAATAAATCCGTAAACCCAAACAGCTTTGTGATTCACTCGCCAGCCAGGGTCAACCTGCTGGGCGAGCATGTGGATTACAACGATGGTGTGGTGCTGCCAGCGGCAATCGACCGCTACGTGACGCTGCGGGTGGAGGTTCTGGATGAACCAGTGGTTCGCTTGCATGCTGCTGACCTGGACGCGGAGGTCTCGTTCTCATTAGAAAACCTGGCGGACAAAAAGGACCTCAATGGTCAGCCATTGCCCGGGTTTGCGCTGTACCCCGCCGGGGTTGCCTGGGCACTTCGGCAAGCAGGTCTCCCGGTGAGAGGGCTGGCGGTTCAATACAGTTCGGAAATCCCAATAGGCGCGGGCTTGAGCTCTTCAGCCGCGGTGCAGGTCGGCTTTGCCCTCGCGTGGCAAACCGCCGGCGAGTGGGACATCCCAAAAATGGAGTTGGTGCAACTCTGCCAGAAAGCCGAAAATGATTATGTGGGAGTGAAAGCGGGGCTGATGGATCAATTTGCGTGCGCGTTTGGAGTGGCAGGGCACGCTCTTGCTCTGGACACGCGCAGCCTTGCATGGCAAACGCTTCCACTGCTGAAAGATACTGCCATTGTAATTGCCGATAGCGGCGTTCGGCGCAGCCTTGCCGCCTCTACCTATAACAGTTTGCGCGCGGATTGCCAGGAAGCTGTTGAGCGGCTAAGAGCCTGGTGCAGCAGCCTGACTTCCCTGAGGGATGTCACTCCCGAGTTCCTGCAAGCCCATCTTTCCGATTTACCTGAACGGGTTGGCAGACGGGCTTTGCACGTTGTGGGTGAAATGACGCGTGTGGAGCAGGCCATTGGCTGCCTGGTTGAAAATGACAGCGTTGGTTTTGGCGCGCTGATGCTTGCAACGCACGTTTCTCTGCGCGATTTATATGGCGTCAGCTGCCCGGAACTGGACATGCTTGGTGACCTGGCTTCCAGCCATCCGGCGTGCTTTGGCGCCAGACTGACAGGCGCTGGTTTTGGCGGTTGCACAGTCAACCTGGTCTCGCGCAACGGTCTGGAAGACTTTGTGAGATGGCTAAAAGCAGCCGGGTTGGAAAAAATCGGACACGAAGTACCTATCGAGGTTTGTTATGCAGTGGATGGGGCGCACACCGTGATTTAATCCGGCTACTAAATCCTTCGGGAACTGATCACCAGCAACACAACTCCAAAAATCACCAATCCCAGTACCCCTAATGCCAAAAATTTGGCATTGCTGCTCATTATGCGGTTAAAAACTCCCGGATCTTCCATGGGTGTCGGCTCCGGCGTAAGCTCAGCCAGGACTAGGGGGAGCGTTGCTGTGGGAGTCTGAGTGGGTTCAGGGGTAAGCATCAGATCTGGTGCTTCTGGCGTACCGGTGGGCTGACCAAGGTTAATTTCGCCGCCCTCGCGGATGATCAGAATGTCTCCGGGAAAGATGATTGATTCCTCGGTCAGGTTGTTTAATGTTAGCAGCTGAAGAGGCGTAATACCATACATTTCAGCAATCGTATACAAAACTTGCCCATCGAGCACGGTGTGGCGAATGCCGCCATCCAAACCGGGCGTGGCGGTCTGGGAGTAAAGCTCGATCGGCAGGGTGGGTACGGTGGTGGGCTGTTGCTGCATTTCAGGGGTTGCTTCCTGCAAAAGGTTATTGGCAAAAACAGGGCTGAGAAAGCAAAGTAGCAGGCAGCAACTAAGGATCGCCGGCAGGATGTGCTTAATAGTGTTTTTATCCATGAATATATTTACGACTTCTTCAGACTTCTGGCTCCATTATATTCCAGCTTCAATTATTTGTTGTTCGGTTGGGATTTGCGCTTATGTCTGGCGCATGGCTAAAAATCAGGCAGGGGAACCAAATCGCGATCTCAGCGTCTGTTATAAGGAACAAAACCTGCAACCTCAGGTTGCTTAACCTTAACCGCCTAAACTATAATCTGGAATGATTATGACAGAAGATACTACTCAAATTCCGGTAGCACCCACGCCTACCATATCCGCCAAGCGGGCGCACATGAAAAGACAATTCGGATTTGTCTTCATATTTGGTTTTTTGCTTGCGCTTGCGGCACTCTTCGCGATCGTCATCAACTTTGAAGCCAAACACGAGAATGCCATCTTCCCGGGTGTGTCGGTTAATGGTACCGATCTTTCGGGTCTCACGATTGGTCAGGCTGTGGTCAAAATCAACGCGAGCCTTACTTACCCCAAACAAGGTCAGATCTTCATTACCGATGGAGAATCCCGCTGGGCTTTCAACCCTGGCCAACTTGGCTACACCTTTGAACCGATCAGCGCAGTTGATCAGGCTTTCCAGGTGGGACGGGGGCAGGGTTTGCTGGCAGACCTGAGCGGGCAATTCCTCGCCATGAAATCGGGTGTAAATATTGACCCGAGCGTGGTCTACGACCAGCGCGAAGCGCATGCGGTGCTTCAGGAGATCGCCAGGCAGATTGATATGCCCATGATCGAGGCCGCCATAACCCTGGAGGGTACAGATGTGAAAGTCAGCGAAGGCCAGGTGGGGCGTAAGGTCGACATCCCGGCTACTTTAAAAAAATTGGAACCTTTTTTCCTGACGCAAACCAGCGGCACAATCTCACTGGTTATTGAGGAGACCACTCCGGTTGTGATGGAGGTGCAGACTACAGCTGATCTCGCGAAGAGCATTCTCAGCCAGGATTTCACCATCCAACCAGCGGATTCCAATTCTGGCGCAGGTCCTTGGGTCATCAAGGCGAAGGATCTGGCAAGTTTGCTTCAACTTGAACGCACCAAAGAAGCCGGAACTGCCGGATATCAATTGAGCCTGAACCGCCAAGCCCTCCTCAATTATCTTGGCAGCATCGCGCCATCTTTGATGGTGGAACCAGTGAACGCGCGTATGTTCTTTAACGACGAGCGCAGGGAAATTGAGGTTGTCCAGAATGCTGTTATTGGTAAGGAGCTTGATCTTGAGAAGAGCGTCGACCAGATCATTCAGCAGATCCAGACAGGGCAACATAACGCCACGCTTGTCATGAAAGATATTGACCCAGCAGTTAAAGATGACACAACGGCTGCCAGCCTTGGCATCACTGAACTAATTTACGAGGGACACTCTTACTTCTATGGCTCGTCTGCTGACCGCCTCCAGAACATACGCACAGCCGCAGCCAGCTTCTATGGTGTGATGGTTGCGCCAGGCGAAGTGTTCTCGATGGCAAAATACCTGACCGACATCAGCCTTGAAAACGGTTATGCTGAAGCTATTATCATTGTTGGTGATCAATCAGTCCGGGGGGTCGGCGGCGGTGTCTGCCAGGTGAGCACAACGCTCTTCCGGACCGCCTTCTTTGCGGGGTTCCCGATCGTGGAGCGTTATCCGCACGCCTATCGCGTCAGCTATTACGAGCAGGATGCCAACGGCTGGGTGAATACCAACCTGGCAGGTCTGGATGCTACTGTATACGTGCCGGTCGTGGATTTTAAATTCCGCAACGACACGCCTTATTGGATCCTGATGGAAACTTACGCCACCGATTATTCACTCACCTGGAAGTTCTATTCCACCAGCGACGGGCGCAGCGTGGATTGGACCACTACGGGTGTCACAAATGTTACCCCACCTCCCGAACCAATATATCGTGAGGATCCCACCCTGCCAACCGGCACCATCAAGCAGGTGGACTGGGCGGTTAACGGCGCGAGTGTTTCGGTGCAGCGGACTGTCTATAAAGACGGATCGGTTTATTTCACCGACTACATTCACACCACTTATGTTCCCTGGCCTGATGGTTTCAATTACGGTCCGGGTACCGAGATCCCCGAGCGCTAAAGGTAGCCAAGCCCGCCCTATGGTAAAATTTATCCGCTATCGGAAGCATGATCCGAAGTTAAATGATGGAGGCTGATGTGATCAGTAAAGAATTGTTCGACAAACTGGCTTGTCCCGTTTGCGTAAAAGAGAATGCCGGCACCCTGGAAATGTTTGGTGATTATTGGTTGATCTGCCAGGATTGTGGTCGAAAATACCCCATTTGGGATGGTATTTTGATCATGCGCATTGATGAAGGCGATAAGTGGCGCGCCACTGAGAAGGAAGCCTTACCCGTACCCCCACCCATGCCGGGATAAGCAAAGCCTCGCCTGATTAAAGGACTTATGAAAAACACTGAAAAGAAACGGTGGGCACTTCCCCGCGGGAAGTCCCTGATTGCGTTAATCGCATTTGTAGTGTTGGGCCTGGTTGGAGGATATTTCCTCTTCAGCTTTACCAGTGATTTTGTTGCCAAGGCAACAATTTTCAACCCAGGTGGCGCGCCAATCCTGACTGATCCTACTGCAGACCCAAATATCACGCTTGAACCCGGGGTCACCCAAACCCCAACCGCTCCGCCGCTTGACACATTTACCATGCCCGAAGCGTGGGATGGCAAAACCCGGGTCAATCTTTTGGTGATGGGAATCGACGCCCGCAGCCCTGATGCTGCCAACCCGCTGACCGACACCATGATCCTCTTCACGCTCGACCCGGTCAACAACACTGCCGGCATGCTCTCCATTCCGCGCGACTTGTGGGTGAAGATCCCTGGCTCTAATTACGGCAAGATTAACACCGCCTACAGCATTGGCGAAAGCTTCCAGCTGCCTGGCGGTGGTCCGGCGCTGGCTGCCAAGACCGTTGAGAACCTGCTCGGTGTGCCGATTCATTATTATGCCCAGATTGATTTTGAGGCTTTTGTTAGCTTCATCGATCAGATTGACGGCGTCAAGATCACCTCAACTGAGAGAGTGCAGCTTAACATCGTCGACACCAAATTCTCCCAGTGGCTGGACCCGGGCACCTATACGCTCCCGGGCGACCTGGCACTGGCATACGTGCGCTACCGTGAGCCAACCGGCGGCGATATCTCCCGTTCGCAGCGTCAGCAGCAGGTGATCCTGGCAATTCGCGATCGCATCCTTGAATTTGACATGCTGCCCAAGCTGATCCAGCGCGCGCCAGAACTCTATGCCAGCCTCTCCCAGGGCATTCGCACCAACCTGGATCTCAACCAGGTCATTCAACTTGGATTAAAAGTGCTTAATGACATTCCACGTGATCAGATTGCAAATACTGCCATCGGTTGGCAGGATGTCTCATCCGGCACATCCCCGGACGGGTTGGCAATCTTGCGACCGATTCCTGATCGTATTCGCGCACTGCGTGACAGTATCTTTGGCGGAGGCGGGGCAATCGACGTGCAGGACCCCACCATCCTGCTGAATGTCCTGGCAGAGGAAGCCGCGACAGTTTCCATTTTGAATGGCTCGACCACGGAAGGATTGTCTGAGAGAACCGCGGCATACCTCAAAAGTCAGGGTATCAACGTGGTTGAGCAGGGCAATGCCGCCTATTCCTTCTATACCACTGTCACTTTTTACGGTGCCAAACCCTATACCCTGCATCACCTGGTTGATTTTTTGGCGGTGACTGAACCTTACCGGGTTACCTATGCTTACGATCCCAATGCTCCCATCCACATCGTGGTGGTGTTGGGAGATGACTTTGCCGCAAATAACACCTTACCCTAACAAATGAAGAATTAGTAAGAGGCTGTCCTTTTTTCTGGACAGCCTTTTTTGTATGTTTCAGCGACAGCCTGGTAATCGCGGTCAGCTAATAGTTCTATGTGCTGACCTGCGGGATTAACAAAGGTTCACTGTTTCAGCGAAGTCAGCCAACTTTTGAGCCAGATACTCCAACTGCCTCTGGTTGGTGTATTGGTCAATCGCCAGGGTAAGGATGTTCCGGGTCATCTCGACCGCAAGCGCGTTGCCGTTGAGACGCGGGTCGGTGAGCAGATCTTCCCAATGGATGGTCAGACCGATCCCATTCTCCCCTAAATATTCATTTAATTGGTCACGCAAGCCATCCCTGACGTAGACTGGTAAGCCCAAAGGCATATTATCGGGCTGCAGGGCGGGAAAGATGGGGGAGATTAACTGATTCCCGGAAATTAAGCTCAAGAGATTGGTATAGTTTTGGCGGCGAACCCACTTAATGGCTGACCAATCGAGATGTTCAATCTGTTGGCGCTCCTGCTCATCCCCCAGGACCACTCCATCAGTTGCGTAATTGGATTCGGCCAAGGTAAATAGTGCCTCCAGCGACTCGCGGTCGCCGATATCTTCAAACAAATAGTCTTTCAACTGGCTGCGGTATTGACGAATAAGCGGCAAACGGCGGTTTTCTCTGCCCGTGTAGGCTGCCAGGTATGGCTCGAGGTCGTGGCTGGTTTTCAGGTAGCCGCCATCAAAAGGGCAAAGTTTGCGCATGCTGTTAAAGGCAAAATCACCCGTGACATGGGTCAAAAATCCCGCCTGGGCGTTATCCTCGATCACGATTCTGCCAGCGTGTTTCAACTCAGACAAGTAATTTAGGATATTAGGGTTGGGGGAGAAGCCAAAGTAGTTGATAAAGTAGACCGCTTGCTTTTCGCGCAGGTGATGTTCAAGGTCATTGGTGTCGATCGTAAAAGTTGGCGAAATATCGTAGTAATCGAAGCTTAAACCGCTCGATTCAATTGTGTCAACGATGGTAGGGCAAAGATATGCCGGCAAAAGCACTCGATGGATGCCATGGTCGCGCAGGTAATCGCAGATGACCGTCAGGCAGGCTTTGCCGCCGTTCAGGAAGATTGTGCCCTCGCTTGGGAAGGATGGTAGCTCGGTGTTCCACTGGTCGTCGTAGTAAAACTCACCCCCAACGAATAAAAAGCTTTCTGATTCCATGCTGTCCACTCACAACCCGTGCTGTTAGGCACGCCTTTGCTATGTCGAAAAGAGAACAAAAAGAGGCTGTCATTTTTGGAAGACAGCCTCTTTCTTTATCGTGCGGCTACTTTTTTGCGATGAGGTTCTTGATGAATCCCACAATTGCGGTCAGAGCGCCGCCGCCAACGCCGCCACCAAGCAGGCTGATCAACATCGGGACGATTTCGGTTCCGCCAGTTTCAGCTCCTAAAAGACCTGCCAACTGCCCGCCGCCAAAACCGCCGATAAGACCGATGATGGTGTTGCCGATTGGACCGAGGTCGAGTTTCTTGAGCAGTTTGGCGATGAGGTTACCGCCGGCTGCTCCGCCAGCCAACTGCAAAATGAGGGGTAATAAATTGTCCATGATTCTCCTTTTTCATTTGAACGAATGATAGTTGGATTATACAACCATTTACAACCCTCGTTTTATCAGTGGTTTTGCTCCAAAGTGGCATTATTTTGCCTGGTTGATCTCATCCACGAGTGCCAAAATCTCCTCGTTGCTGGGGATGTCGCTCATGCTGTGCCCATAATGAACAAAACGCGCGATGCCTTCCTTGTCGATCAGCACCTGGGCGGGCATGCGCCCCAGTTTGAAGAGGTTTACCTCCTGGCCGTAGAGCTTCAATACGCTGGCTTTGGGGTCGGGCAGCCCGATGAAAGTCAGGTTTTCTTTTTGCCAATAGTCTGAAAAGCTCTGGGCGTCTTCGGGACCGACGACTACAACTGCAACGTCACGGGATACAAATTCTGTGTGGTCATGACGCAACTGCGCCATATGCTTTTGGCAGAATGGTCAGGCAAAGGTGCGGTTGAACACCAACAGAACGAGTTTTTGACCTTTCAAGTCAGCCAGGGAGAAGTCCTTCCCGGAGAAATCCGGAAGGGTGAAATTGGGTGCGGGTTGGTTGAGCGATACGCGCGGCATAAGTTGTCCCTTTCTAATAGCAGATTATATCGTGGTGAGCCATGAAATTGGAGCACTGAAAATCAGTAGGCAAAGACCTCACCTCCTTCAGCGCCAAAAGAGGATCTCACCAGATCCCTGGAAACAGACGGTAGCGGACTTCTCTGGCGTATTCGCTATAGCCAGCCAGGTTTTCCCGCAGGAAGCGATCCTCCAGGTGAGTGCGCAGGATGAAGAAAAAGCCGATAATGATCGCGGGCAGGTAAGCCCATAGCGAGTCGAGCAGCAGCGGCATGCCGAGACTGGTGATTAAACTTCCCAAGTAACCGGGGTGCCGCACGAAAGCGTAAGGTCCGCTCGAAATCACGCTATGCCCGCGTTCCGGCTGCAGGCGAACTGTCCCGGAGAAAAATGCGTTTTCGATCAGGGCATATGAGCCCAGGGAGTAGCCAATCACGACCAGCGCAAGACCAAGCAGTTCCAATCCCAAGGAAAGATCCGGCGACCAATTAAATCGGTCGTCTAATCCGGCGGCCAGCAGGATGAAAACACTGCCAAACGCCACAACCGGCGAGAGCCATTTATCCCACGCTTGCGTATCATCGTGATCCGAGTAATTCGCGCGCTCCTTGAGAATGTCCGGGGTCTTTCTGGCTGCTATGGCACGGCTGATGATGAATCCCAACACAAACAGGGCTGCCATCACCCAGGCTTCCCACCAGTTCCACCGCCCTGATATGATCATCGGAAGCAGGGGGAAGATGACTAATACCAGCAACAGCATGATGACGATCCGAACCTTATTCTTCATATTTACCTCTTGAACTTAACTCAAATTTATTATCAACTTGAATGACCAAAGGTCAGAGACGATCCTCAGTGATAGTCCTGGTTTTGGATCATAACCTCCGCCAGGAGATCTACCGAAATCCTCAAGCAGGCTTTCGAGCAAGTATTCCGAGCAGCCCGGCAAAACCATTGCCACTGCTACTGATTGAGCCCAAAATTGTTACTTCAGCAAAACCACACTCAGCCAGGAGGGAGCGATATTCTTCATCGGTATGAGCCTGCGTACTGGATGAATGGCTGGTCACTTCACCGGAGGTGTCATCGACGATGTAATAGCGTTGTATCGCCACCCTGGCCTCTTCAGCCCATATATTTTCCTGTAAGCATATGTATGGTTTATCTGAGAACAAACCGCTTTCCTCAGTGTGCCACGAACGTGGTTGGTTGCCCAATTCCCGCACTATCTCGAAGGTGTGGGGTTCAAGCAACAGATAACCACCCGGCTCCAGCGCGGCGAAGGATTTGGCCAGGATTTTTCTCGCGTCTTCTGGTCGGAAGACGTTGAATTCTCCAAAAATGGACATGACAAGATCATATCCACTGCCATAATCTGCTGATCGAATGTCTGCTTCGAAATACTGGCAGTGCAAATTACGGGCATTAGCCTGCTTTTTGGCGTAGGCAATAGAAGCAGGCGAAAAGTCGATGCCGGTGCAACTGTGACCCAAATCTGCTAACCGGGAAGCATAAAGCCCAGGCCCACAGCCCAGGTCCAGGATGCGTGAAGGGCGTCCTTTGAGCACAACCTGGTGGATCCACTCAACCTGCGCGTCAATAGTTTCTGAGCGGCGGCTGGCAGCATCGTGCGCCTGGGATAAATGCTCCTTCAGCATCCGCTCGCTAAAGGCTGGGTCATTCCACGGAATTTTCTCCCCTTCAGACCACGGCTGAGGATTGGGCTGGCGACGGATGATATCAATCATTTTCATGATGCTCTATTCCTCATTCTGTCTTACAGCTCCTCATGAACAAAAGACGTAACTATTTTGAAGACAGCACTGTGACCAAAACCGCCGAAAGGAATACCAGGATAAAACCCAATATCAGCCAACCCAAAGTGGCGGAGTAGTGTTTGGGTTGAATCTGGTCGTTGCGGTCCATCTTCTGGATGAGTGGGAAAAGCCTCCAAAAGAACGTCCCGATCGAAACGACCATTGCTGCGCCGGCAAAGATAAGAGTTTTTCCTTGCGCGGTCAGGAGGATCACGATCAGGAGCAGAATGCTAATTACTTTAGTCCCTGCCACCCAATAGACGAGGTATTTAACGAGATCGTGCACTTCGGGGTCTTGTTTGGATTTTTCCCAGGCCTTGAAAACACCGATTCCGTTCGCGAACTTAGAGCCTGGCAGGAAATAGAGCGAAATGACGTTCGCGGCTTCCAAGATCAGAAACCCAATCGTTACGATCGTTATAGCATTCAGCGTCATAATAGGCTCCAGTCAATCACCATCTCAGGCCAACGCTGCTGTTGTCAACACCAGCCAGAGAGTCCTCTTTTGCGAAACAGATGGTCCTCAAAGCCTACTTCCTGGCTCGTTTTGCGTCTTTGAGAATTTTCTGCGTCGCGTACCAGCCCGTCATCATCGCTATCGGCACGCCTGCTGGGGAATATGCCCATTGACCCGCCTGAAGAATCCCGGGAATCGGAGTCAGGACGGATTTTGGAAGGTTTGTCAATTTATTGACAACCGGCACATCCGTCTCAAATGACCAGCCGGTGATAGCCCCCTCCGAACTTCCCGCCACCTGTTTGATGGTCAGCGGCGTCGATGAGAACTTGAAAAGGATGTCCTCTGCGATGCCCGGATAGATGGTTTTAGAAAATATACTGAGGATGCGATTCTCGAGAGTCGCTTTGAATTCGCCGTACCAGCCAGCTTGCTCAATTTTCTCGACGATGTCGTAATCCAGCAGGCAGCTGATCATCAGCCCGGTTTGCCCTTCCGGTGCCATGCTAGCGTCGCGCAGGGCTGGGATGGAGACTTCGTACGTGTTCAGTTCGCAATATTGATCCAGCCAGTTAAACACTTCCGCCTTGGTTTTGCTCTCAAAATCCTTAACGAGGGTTTCTCTTTCCAATCGCATGGTCTGACCCAACCCTTGCTTGGAGGGGGTGTAGAACATATGCTCCCCGCCTCTCTCCTGAAAATAAGAGGTCGGTCGGTCTACCCCAAGGAAGTAAATAAAGACGGATTCGGCGCCCTTTGCGGCAAGCGTTTGTTCGGTTTTCGTGGCTAATTCCGCGGAGGTTTTCGCGTCCAACCCCGCTGGATTGATGTATCGATAGAGAGATTTCAAATCTGCTGCCCAAATCAACTGGTCGTAAGCATAGCTTTCGCCAGCCGAGTCAGTGACCGTCTTTTCTGCCGGATTCACCGACACAATCTGCTTGTTCAGTCTAATTTCCCCGCCGCCGTCCAGCACTTTGTTTCTTAGCAGGTCCACCACCACGGCGGTTCCGCTTTTTGGATAGAAATAATCGAGGTAAACGTGAAAATAACCCAACGCGAAGTACGTGGGAGTTTTTCTGAAGAAGTGCTGGAGGATGATGTCGATCAGGGATTGATTTTTGGTCAACCGATCCATGAAAACTTCCATGGGCATGTTGTACTTATTAAACTGCCTGAGGGCGTTGAGGAATTTGAAAGTCCAGGGGAGTAATTTTTTGATGAGGAATTTTTTATCCGCCAACAGGTTGGTGGTGAAGTTTGGATTATCAAACTCGTATAAAACTTTGGTGTATTCCGATAATTGATAAATGATCGGGATAATCTTTTCGATGTCATCAATACTCTCAGGGTAGAGGCTGACCAGCATCTTCTGATAATCTTGCAGAGAATCAATGGAATTGAACCGGACGATTTGGTCTTCAACGCCTACGGAAATTTTGTTTTCCAGGAACTCCCAACCAATCCCCAAATCTTTAAAAATCGGTTTCATGATCCCGGAATTGACAAAAGCGCGTGGACCTGAATCAAAGTAAAACCCTCCGGATTGGAATGTCTGAAGCAACCCACCGCACTTCTCATTCTTGTCCAGGATTAAAACGTCATAGTTTTCCCTCATCAGATAAGCGCCGGCGGTGAGCCCAGCCATACCCGCGCCAACGATCACAACTTTTGCTTTTTCTGCTGTCATTTCACTTCACCTAATTTGAGACTTAACGCCCAGAGCTCTTCCGCGGCATCCTTATCCAATGCCGGGGGGGATGGTTCTTCTTCTGTTGTGAGATTGAAAAACTTGCCGGAAATATTGTCCAGTTTCTTGGAAACGCCCAAATAATTCAGTGATTCCGCGGCGATGTCAGCAGACTTCGCCGATCTGTCAACGACTATCTTCTTGAAAAACTTGTAAATGGGGCCGTTATTTTGCCCGCTGTTCGTCTTGACATTTCCCGGGTGCATCGCGTTCACCGTGACCCCGGTTCCAACAAAGGCCTCATTGAGCTTGATCATGGAAAGTAATTGCGCCAATTTAGCGGCGCCGTAACTTTTCAACCCTGAATACGCGTGTTTTTCCCAGGCGAGATCGTCCAGGTGCAAGCCCCAGGCGGCAAATCTGTGGGCTTCGGAATTGACGAATAGGATTCGTCCGCTGTTTTGCTTGATGAGCTTATCTTTGAGGTAATGATTCAAAATAAACGTACTCAGGTAGTTCGTCTGGAAGGTTGCTTCCATGTTATCCGCGGTGATGGTCTTCTGGGTCATGTAGACGCCGGCGTTATGGATGAACACGTCAATGTTTGCTTCAAGAGCGGCTAATCTCTCTCCGATGTCATGAACTTCGGAAAGCCTTGATAGATCCGCAATCCAATAGGCGCATTTTGTGCCATATTGGCTTGTTATTGCCTCACACAAATCTTTGGACTTTTGTTCGTTCCGGTTGATGCAGAGCAGCTCGGCACCGTGGGCGGCAAATATTTGCGCGGTGGCGTAACCAATGCCGGAGGTTGCGCCGGTGATCACGACCAGGCGATCAGTGAAATCATCGGTGCAGATTTCCGGACTCAATTTTTGGTTGCGCAGCATCGCGGCAATGTTTGACCATTTGTATTGTTTGAAATACTTTTCCAAATCAACCTCCCACAAAAACAAATTTCAGCAAACCATGCGTCATTCGCTCTGAGTAACGAAAATTAACAAGTGTTTTCCAATGGCAACCCAGATGGATTGTTACACCAAAGAAGGCGTGGATTTCCCGGAAATTATACTAAATTTCTACGATATTTTTGGCTTCCAACGTTTTAGCTTTGGATGATGCCTATCCCTAAGGCCTGGCTTGAGGGAGGGGAGAAAGGAAATTGTCAACACTATGATGGTTTACAGTTTGTGTCGGGTGATTGTTTACACTTTTACCTATCAAGCAGATAATCTCAGATCGTAGGGTAACCCCTACATTTCGGGGTTTGAGGTAAAGATAGCTGTCGTAGGGGCAGACCCCGGGGTCTGCCCTAGGATATGTAAACAATCACCCTTGATAATGTGTAAACAATCATACTTGTCTAAACAGAAATACAAGCAGCATTAACCGAAATGCCCCCTTCGCAAAACATCTTGTTGCAGCAACTCAAGAATTGTTATTTTAGGCGGATGGACCTATAGTTCGTCAACCAGGTACACCTGGTAATTCTCCACGCGCCATCGCTGGCCGGCTGCGACCACCTTGAAACCTTCCTTTTCCAGCATTGCTTTGTGGGCTTGATCTCCGCCCGGGAATTTCTCGTTCAGGTAACCGTCTGACTTCAATGTCCTCCAATAGGGAATGCCCATATCCACGCCCTCTTTCCTGGCTTCTTCAATTGCGTTTGCGGCGGTCATGATGAAAATGCCGGTCGTCAGCGAACAGCATCCCCGCACGTTGTGTTGTTTTGCGATGTGCTTGCAGATCTCGACGATCGTGACCACTTTGCCGTTGGGCACTTTTTTCATGCACGCGACAATCTCGCTGGGGTTGACCAGAACCACATCCTCACCCGCTTCAACGCCCATCTTGTGCAGAGCGTTGTAGCATGGAAATTGAGCCTCCAGTTTCAACACCTTGGGCAACTTCTCTTTGTCGGCGAGCTTTTCCTGCCAGGTTTTTCTTTTGGGTGTCATAATAGCTCCTGTTTACTTGCCCTCGTGGAATATCAAACTCCTTGGTTGCTTAACTCTCTCAGAACGTCACGGAGTTCGTATCAACCACCAGGGCGCCTTTGTCGCTTAGCTCCTGGTTCCATTTCTCGATCATCCCTGGCGCATCCTTGCTGAAGTTGCTGTGCGCATCGCTGACCAAAACCACCTTGTAGCCTTCTTTTAGTGCGCCAAGGCAGGTGGCTTTTACACAGCCGTGGGTCACCAGGCCAGTCACAACAACCACGCCCACATCTCTCTTGTTCAACTCCTCCTTGAGGTTGGTGTCTTCGAAGGAGTTACCGTGGCGTTTGAAGATTAGCGGTTCGCCAGCGACGGGTTGGATTTGTGGGTGCAATTGCCAGCCCTCCGACCCAAATTTCAGATAGGTGTCGGCGGAGTGCTGAACAAAAAACACCGGCACACCTTCCTGCCGGGCTTTGGAGATTAAGAGGGTAATGTTTTGCAGTAACTGATCTGCTTTATAAACCGGTGTTGCTTCTTCAAACTGTTCCTTTTGAACGTCGATTACCAACAACGCGCTTGAACTGTTGTGGCGGCTTGGTTTTTCGGTCATATGAGCCTCACGATTTCTTGATAAGACTAACTCGCTTGCAATGTAATTATCTGATCACACCCAAAAAAGCATGATTTTGGTTCATTCATCCAACGCCCTTGCGCATCGCCAGTCCCATTGAGCTCAACAATAGAACCGTGGTCGCCACTGTCACGAGCCACAAGCGCCGATCCATGCTGAACATGGGTAAGCCCATCAGCAGGACTGAGCCAAAGAAGAGCACGAGATATGGCACGAGGATCTCGTAACGTGCCGGTGATCGAAACTCAACCTGCCAGATGTACTCCACCGCAATCATCAGCGCAAGGAACGCCAGGAATACTGCCAGGCCTACCCATTGCCGCCAGTCTGCCTGCGCGCGAATGAAAGCAACCAGGGCAAGACCAGCCGGGATGGCCAGCGCGATCATCCCGTAGCCAAGCGAATGGTTGATCGTCAGGCTCTTGGTGAGCACGCGTGAGAAAAAACCAGCCGTCTGGAGTAAATTTACTAAATTCACAACTCCCCAAGTGATGAGTGCCGCCCACCACGGGTTGACAAGTACCTGTTCGTTCATTTTGAATCTCCCATTATTTAGCCCACAGTCTGCGTGTACATCAAGAAATGGCAATGATTTGGTTGATAAAGAAGTCATACTCAAATGATGTTGGACCGTCTTTTAAGGCTTTTAAGTGCCAGCTTACGGTGCGATGATCATGCTCTTGGCCAAGCCAAGGCAACGGAAACTATAATAGTAATCGCGATGGCATAGTAAAAAAACCAGAACTTCTTACTTATATATAGCAGAAAAGCACTGATAACTGCAATAACAACTATGATCGCAATCGCCCACACTGGCTTTTGGTAGAAAGTCAGGATCGCGGTTGTTGTAAGAAAACCCAATGGACCGACGAGAATCGCAGCTTTGAGGAGGTCAGAAATCTTTGAGCGAAACAAAACCAGATAAAAAACCAGTAGCACCAGGGCATAAACTCTACGAATGATGAAAACAGGTGCTGATTGAGGATTGGCGGAAAAGAACAGGGAATCCATTAGATTGTTGATCAACAAAAAGAGTAAGTAACAGACCGCAAGCGCAAGCAATCCGCCGGCCGTGATGACCAGCAAAGGTAGAAAGGTGGAGCGGAAACGCTCATTTTTCATTTCACAAACCCTTCCCGACTTGTTACTACGCTACCCTCTGTATGGGCAAAGAGAGATGTTCAGCCTATTCAGGTTCCGTACTGACTACCAAAATGGTGTCCTCGTCGTCGGATCGTGAGACTTCCCATGCCATGAAGTTGTCCAAATCTGCTTTCGTTTGTGCGATAACATAGCCAATTATCGCCGCATCATCAACATAACCACCTGGAATCGGGTCAGGGATCAGGTCAAAAGGTGAAACAAAGTAGAGGATAGCGACTATCACCAACGCCATGGGGCCCCATGCAATTTCACGGTACTCCTTCCGAATATAAGCTCTCAACAGCCGAAAGAAGGCGGTAAAGTAACTCCAAACTTCAGCCAAAGGTCCTCTATTTTTTTCGAAGTTCTTTGCTTTTTTCACAGCATCTTCAAGTAATTTTTTGGCTTTTTGGTGATCATTTAAAAATTCTTCGGCCTTACTCTTGGTCTTTTCAACTGCCTCTATGATTTGTTTTTTGGTAGGTTTTACCTTCCGAACAGAGGTTTTTGTAGTTTTTTTACTTTGCTTGCTGGTTGTCATCTACTTCTCCTCAAGTCATTGGTTCAAGGGGTGGATTTGGTTGTTCCCCCGGTTTTTCAGAAGGTTAATTATACACTCCAACACAAAAACCGCCCTCCATCACTGGAAGGCGGTTCAACTTTTCGTCTTTGCAGGTATTACACCTGCATCACTGGGTGTCATGCATATCGACAATTATTTATTACCCAACTTCCGGTCCATCAGGGTTGATAAGAGATTCTCTCCGATCAGGGCAATATCCCGACAGTCACGGTAATGAGTCTGGTTTCAGAATGTTAGCGAACTATAAAGGGTATATAGACCCTAAGAAAACCAGCCGAAATTTCATCTACGCCTAAATCGGGCTTAGTAGCAGCTGGCCAGGCCCGAGCATCGCCATCGATGTCCACGCCTGACAGCCCTCGTAGACCCTCCGAAACAGCCGATGAGTTGTCTTGAATATGATATCCGTCTGCCTTGAACTCTGCCGGGCCTTCAATTGTATTGGTTGCAGTCACTGTCCCAACCTGGAAAGCGGTGTTGGCATCCGACAGATTGGTATCCATGCTAATGCTACCACTGCCCTCTGCCCAGGCCGCCAGCGCGTTGTGGCTCAATATGGAGTTCCTGAGAAGCCCTGTTCCACCTGATAAAACATGCAATCCGCTTTGCCCGGCACCAGATATAGTCAGATGACGCGCATCCAAGGTATAACCGTTTTCGACAATCACTCCATCGTTCGCCTGATCAATTAGCGCCAGATTGCTGATGGTCATGTTCGACACAAAGTGAGCACCAATTTTTCCGCCTTTGATCAGGTTTCTGTCTAGTTGCGCGGACTGGCTGTTGACCACAAAGAGCCCTCTGTTAAGACTACCCTGGATGATCGAATTGTTGAACTCGAGAGATTTATTTGTTGGGAGATCCTTAATGAAAACAGCGGTTTGCGCGGATCCGCATGTTCCGCTACATGCTGGTGGCAAAAAGTTAGAACCTCCCTGCTCAACAATCGCGTGGCTAATCAGACCACCACCATTACCTGCGTTGCCGTCAAAGTACAGCCCACCCCAATTCAACTTTATGTTTGGATCTGAACTGGGAATGCTACTGAAGTGAATTGGAAGCGTTGGCGTGCCGACCGCATTTAGAAATCCCAGAACGGTTAGGTAATTATCGTTTTCCATGCGCAGGGTGACCCCAGGCTCAACAGTCATCCTGACGTCGGCAGGAATTGTGAAATTTTCTAAAAGGACGTAAGCATCTAATCCGGTTTGGGATGGCAAATTGAAGTCCTGGTCAGTCAGAGCACCTGTGCCCATGAAAATTGCATCTTCCTGGACGAAATAATTGGTGTTGTCATAATACGGATAGGCATTATTGATGAACGTGTTGCCGGAATACACAATCTCGGAAAGTGGACCTTTTATCCAGATGGGATACTTGTTCAGGCTGAAGGTCGTATCACTAACGTTGACTTTGCTATTATCCACTAACAACCCTCTGGAGGTGTTGTCGGTAATATTGGAATGATCAATTGTGACCTGGTTGGTGGATGCCAGGTTATGCACAAATACTGCAATCTGGCCACCACAGCCCGGGCAATCAGGCGGATCGAAGTTGGACCCGGCATGTGTGATTGTGGCGTATTGGATCGAGCCGCTTCCATCGCCTTGAGACCCATCAAAAAAGATCCCGCTCCAGTTCTGGTTTGGATAATTGGGGGTGTGGGTCAACACAACCGGGTGATCAGCCGTTCCGTTAATGTCCAGGTGGCCTCTTATAACCAAAAAATTGGACCACGCTCCAGCTGCTGAGTCAACCGTTACACCAGCCTCGATCGTCAATGTGACCCCGTACGGAACGATGACAGTGTTAGTCATATAGTGGACATTATCACCCCCTGCGCACCAAGTCTCATCGGCTGTGATAAGGCCACCGTGCACAAGTAATAATGAACACGGACTGGCTGCCTGTGCCGTTTTCGTAAAAGGGCCAAGACCCCCGAAAAACATAGCTAATACAGTTACCTATATCAATAATATTTTGGCAGAGATAAAACAGGTTTTCATCAGAATTCTCCTTGGCAAGATGTAAATGGTATTCAGAAAGTAATGCTTAAACTTCATCAATGCGCTCAACGACTTCTTCATCATGCCCGGTCTTCGTGTTTACTGACATGCTGAGTAAACTCATCAATTCAGCGCTGTTCTTGAAAGGAAAAGTTCTCTTTTTTGGCAATGCTTGAACTTCACCGCAGAATTGCTCATGATGATCAGTGTCTGTATAAAAACACAGATAAAAGGTCTTAATGAGTCGCATTATTACTCCGTTAGCAATAGTTTACAAAATGGGTTTGCCAGACGTTTGCCAAAAATCGGGAAACACAACATTAAATCAAAAAGACGGGTGGAAAATGGACTTTTCGACCCGTCTTTTTATACAGGAAATGCCAAAGCATTATTTCGGTCTGGTGTGTTTTAATGCCTGGTTGTAGAGCAACTGGAGTTGGCTTTCAGGGGCGACGCCAAGGTCGCGGCTTAGTTTTTTCTCCAGCCTCTGATAGAGCTTCAAGGCTGTAACGCGATCATTCAGTTGCAGCGCAGCCTGCATCCCCAAGGCAACAGCCCGTTCCTGCCAGGCATTGTGCAGCAATGCCCGTTGTGCCAGCTCCAGGCAGGCAGCCGGGGATCCGCTATTCAAATTTTCTTCCGCGAGGGCAAGTAAAGCCAGTTCAAAGCGATCGGCAAAATTCTGCCGCAGTTCAATTGCCCATTCCGCATACCGATAGTTGGGTAGATATTCGCCTTGATAGAGCGCGAGTACACTTGCCCAATCTTTCTGAAGGAAAAACTTCTCAAACTCCAATAAATCAATTTTCGAATCAGGCGGGAGGATAAGTGTTACCTTCTCCTCACTCACATCCAGGTATCTGCATAAGAAACGCCGGTCAGGTAAGTCCGGTTCAAGCATGCGGCGTAGGGCAGAAACGGCATGATGATAAAAATCGGTTGCGGCACGTGAGTCTTTTTCCGGACAAAGTGCATAAGCGATCTGCTGCGAGGTCAAAGTCAGTTTTGGGCTGGCTAATAGGAACGCCAGCACTTCCCCAGCCCGCCGTTGGCGTAGTATCTCTTTCTGGATGGGACGACCTCCGACTTTGACGGAATATTCCCCCAAAGTCTTAACTTGAAGCGACGCTGGTGTTGTGTTCTGCAGTTGGGTGAAAAGCCTCTGGCTGGTTTTCTTATACTCTGGATCGGGCGAATCCAGACCGTCAGCCACCCATGGCAATACCAATGCGCGCTCCTTTTCCAACAAAAATTGGAATCCGTGAGTCTGTATCAGTCCAGCTGCCTGCTGCCAGTAATGGTTTGTATCCGTATGTTTCTGAGAGAAAACCAAGGCTGCCAGGTACAGGTAGGCACGCGTTAAATCGAAATGGATGTTCAATGGCTGTAAGATCTTAACTGCGGAAAGCAAGTCTTCTTCCGCGGCTGTTGTGTCGTTCAATGACCAGGCAGCAAGTCCCCGTTCGATCAATGCCAGTCCTTGAAGGTGATGATAACCTGCGCGCACTGCCATCGTATTTGCGTCTTCAGCCCATTCCCAGGCTGCAGCTGCATCACCTGACTCACGATGATATCGGCTCGGACCCAGGCGAACCAGAATCCCCAATCCGGGCTCACCAATGGCCTCAGCAATTGATCGACCACGGGAAAAGTGGGGCAGCACCTGTTCGAGATCGCCGCTTTCCAGTGCCAGGTTACCGGAGAGCCAGTGTCCGTAGCCCTCCTCCAGTGAACCCGGAGATGCATGCCCCAGCAGTTCATCTAAAGTGGCGGCTGACCGGGCATATTGCCCGATAAGCCAGTAAATCCAGGCGAGGGTGACTAGTGCTCCCCAGTGCAACTTGGGAACATTTTGTTCATTTGCAAGGCGCGCCACTTCCTGATCGGCAGCCAGGGCAAGCTTAAATTTCCCTTGAGGCAGATAGATGCCAGTGGCAAGGTTATGTAAACCGCTCATAAAGGCACGGGAATAACCCATCTGGCGGCTCAGGTCAATCGCATGAAGATAACTATCCTCGGCGGCTGACAAGTCGTTGGTTTCAGCGGCACAATTTCCTAACACTAGCCAGGCATCCACCTGGTGCTTGGAATCAGGCGCGTCTAAAGCCAGCGCTTCTTCCGCCATGTTTCGCGCGCGGTCATAATGACCCAGCCGAAAGTGGAGAAATGCAACGCGAACCTGCGCCTCGACGATTGAACCGTTAATTCTGGTAGCACGAGCGTTCTCAAGCGCTAATTCTGCGTTTGTAAAAGCCTCGCCTATATTGCCAGCACGTTCCAACGCCCGACTGGTTTCAATGAGAGCAGAAATTGATTGCATATCCAATGGTAAAAATTATAGCATAACGAGAATGTCGTATAGCTTGAAGCGCACTCTCGGGCGATCACAAATCGAAATTGTTCAAATCACTTTTTAGCAAAACCGCATTTGATAGCTCGAACTTTTGTTGAGCTTTCCACCTGAGCTGATTTCCGGAATCAAATATTGCCAGGTCAAATTCCGAAAAGAGCTCTGGCCTTTTCCATATTCTGGATCACTTCCACGTCAAACGGGCAGCGTTCCTCGCAGGCGCCGCATGCAATACAATCGGACGCGTGGGCGTGAAGCGCCAGGTAATGCTCGCGGACGGTCGCCGGCACTTCGCTCAGGCTCCTGGCCAGATCGTAATACTGATGCACGGCGGCAATGTCGATTTCCTGCGGGCAGGGCAGGCAGTGGTTGCAGTACATGCACGCGCCGTTGGCTGAGTAGCGTTGGGAGGTGTTCAGCACCGCGGTGTAGTCTTTCTCTTGCGCGGAAAGAGATTCATATTGCAGAGCCTGGTGGACCTGTTCGCTGGAAACACAGCCAATCAGAACGCTGGCAACGGCGGGGCGAGTGAGAGCATAGTGTTCGCATTGGGCCACCGTCATGGGTTGCCCAAACGGGGAAGAGTCAGCCCCAAGCAGCAACCCAGCGCCAAGGGTTTTCATCACCGTGATGCCCACCCCCAGCCGTGCGCAGGTTTCATAAAGCTCTTGACGGCTCGGATTGATCCCGCTGGACGCGCCGTGTTCGTAAGTTTTCTGCTCAAACAGGTCGTCGATTGGGGTTTGTTCGGGCAACAGGTCGAACAATGGGTTGACCGAGAACATCAACACGTCGATCTGCCCGCTTTGCACCGCTTTCATGGCCACGTTGGGTACATGGGAGCTGAGCCCAATCGCGCGGATGATGCCTTTTTGCTTGAGCTGCAGGGCGTATTCGAGAATCCCCTGGTTTTCGATGGTGTGCCAGTCATCCAAATCATCCACGAAATGGATCATGCCGATGTCGATGTAGTCAGTGTGGAAACGAGTGAGAAAATCGCGGACGAACGCATCACAGACGGACACATCACGGGAACGCTTGTATTGCCCGTTTTCCAGTGTCGCGCCGATATGCCCCTGCAGATGGAATTTCTGACGAGCGTGCCGGATGGCGTCTCCGATGTGGGTGCGCACTTCCGGTTGGGGCATGAACACGTCCATGATGTTGATCCCGCCATCCAGCGCGGTCCCCATCACTTCCTCGACCAGGCTCTTGTCTTTTTTCTCCAGATGCTCGCCACCCAGCCCGATCTCGCTGACATGAAAATCACAACGTGGAATATGACGATAGTTCATGCTTGGTTTCCTTTGAAAATTGGTTTCAATTTTTTGATCGAGTTGTCTGAAACATACACAGTCTATTTGGGGTGTCATCCGGTGATACCTTTACTTTACCAGAAATCCGCTAAAATGACTGATAAATCGACATCCCTCCAATCCCAACTTCCCACTGCGAATAAAAGAGATACATAATAAGTCCTAACAAAAACCGCCCCCCATCTCTGGAAAGCAGCTCACATTTTCATCCACGCAGCCTTTAACCATGCATTATAGGGGCGCATTTTACAGTTGGTTACCTCAAAGCAATTACACAAACATGCCTGAATGAGATGCTTTACAAGTCTGAATTTTGTGAAGACAAATTGACCTAGTGGATTTTCGACTAAATTCCCTTCGCAACACTGCACTCAATTCATGGATATGCTTTCTAGACAATAGAAAGACCATTATTAACAAACGAGTCTCAATTTTCCATTCTTTTTGACTTCTTCGGCATGGGCACGATCTGCTGCTGCCAAATCTGATCTCCCCATTTCATCATATGCTAGTGCACGGTCTTCATACCAATTTGGATTGTCCGGTTCAAGCTCTATGGCGCGGGTGAAATCTGTGATCGCCTCATTATACCGACCCGCTTCAAAGTAACTCACGCCACGCGAGTGGTGATAACTGGCAATACTAGGCTCCAGCTCAATCGCGTTGGTTTTGTCTATGATCGCCTCATTGTATCGACCAAGCTCGTGATAGCTTACTCCGCGTGAATCGTGAAATTTTGCGTTGCTTGGCTCAAGCTCGATCGCGTGGGTTTTATCTACTATTGCCTCTATATACCGGCCAGCTGCATGATAACTTGCTCCACGTGAGTAGTAAAAATATGCGTTTCCAGGCTCCAGCTCAATCGCTCGGGTGCAATCGCGAATCGCCTCTTCATGAAGGCCGGTAGCATGGTAACTCGTACTACGTGAATCGTAATATCCTGCAATTTCTGGTTCTATTTCAATCGCGCGGGTGAAATCAGTAATTGAGTTATCATACTGGCCAGCTAAGCGGTAACTTATTCCTCGAGAAAAATAATAATCAGCGTTGGACGGTTCTAGCTCGATGGAGCGGGAAGAATCAGCTATCGCCTTTTCGTACAAACCAGCTTCATGGTAGCTTGCACTACGATAATCGTAGTATCTAGCATTGGTTGGTTCCAGCTCGATTGCGCGAGTGCAATCGAAAATCGCCTCTTTATATTGAGCGATTGCATGATAACTAGTACTACGCGAATCGTAATACTCTGCGTTGTTTGGGCTCAGGGCAATTGCATGGGTGAAATCCGCGATCGCCTCTTCATGTTTGCCAACAGCTTGATAGCTCACTCCACGGGAATAATAGTACTCACCATTGGTTGGAACCAGATCAATCGCTCGGTTGCAATCGGCAATCGCCTCTTCATCCAAGCCCATTGCATGGTAGCTCGCTCCGCGGAAATAGTAGTATCTATCATTGCTAGGCTCTAACTTGATCGCAAAAGAGCCATCTGCGATCGCCTCTTCATGTTTACCAGTTGCTTGGTAGCTAAGTCCACGCGAAATGTAATATGTCGCATTATCTGGTTCCAATCCGATCGCCCGAGTGAAATCTAAATTGCATTCTTTATAATGTCCTACTTCATAAAAGCACATTCCCCGTAAATGGAAGTATTCGGTGTTGCCCGGTTCCAATTCGATCGCGCGGGTGAAATCGCAGATCGCCTCTTTATAACGACTAGCTGCAAGGTAAAGCATTCCACGCGAGTCGTAAAATTCTGCATTGGCCGGTTCCAACTCAATCGCGCGGGTACAATCGCAGATCGCCTCTTTATGATGACCAGTTGCATGGAATATCATTCCACGTATATCGTAATATTGGGCATTACCCGGTTCCAGTTCTATAGCGTGGGTGAAATCGGCAACAGCCTCTTTATACCAACCGATTGCACGGTAGCTCGTTCCACGCGCATCGTAATATTCAGCAATTTCTGGTTCAAGCTCAATCGCATGGGTAAAGTCTGCGATCGCCTCTTCATACCGATTGGTGAGGTGGTAAATCATCCCGCGTACCTCATAATTTTGGGCTTTACACGGTTCAATTTCAATCGCACGGGTAATATCTTCGATCGAAACCTTAGATTTTTCTATTTGCATCCACAATACTCCTCCCCCCACATTATAGGAAACCTTGCAGTAAAAGCTCTAATCTCTGATTACCAAGAAAAAAACTGTCCACGTTATCTGGTAGTCATTTTGATTTTAACATATTTGAAAATCATTACCCAGAAAAGTTCTTCGCCCCTAAATCGCTCGCTTCCATCTCTTCCAGCAGGAAGAACTTAAATACACCACTCACAACAAAATCGATAACGATAGGAACTATGCTGGTGTCGTCATGGGAAGACAAAACAGGAAACGATGGGTACTGAAAAACATTTATGAAATACGTAACCAGGCAAATCCCTATTACCTTGATTACTATGTTTTGGAATTCCTTGATGTAACATTCTATCCCGAATCACACCCTAAAATGCCTTGGCTGTTTCTTCGTTCGTAATAAAGTCAGTAGAGAATTGTTTTATTAGCGATGGTCTAATGGCTTTCTTTCCTGATATATTAATTCGCGCAATAGCAAATCTTTCATAAAGAAAGCAACTGGTAGTTAGTGCGATAAAAACCCCCATCCATATTAGGTATTGATATTAGGATCACTAGAGGGGTAACAAACAACTTCTGAAACAATTCATGTAAAGTAGATTGATTTCTGTCCATAATGATCCCTCTTTGACAGCGTTCTTTGATAGTGATTATTATTCTAACAAGTACTGGTTTGTGTTACTGCACGACTGGAATTGTTAGTATGAATTGTCTGGTGCCCAAATTCTACTATCTGGTTACAGTCAATCAGGGGTCACTTTGTCCGCACAAGAGTTTTACCCCATCGCCAACATACCGAATGTTAAGCGCATCAAGTACTTCTAATTCTATTTCGGGCTCGTCTAGGAATTGTGAATATTCCGGATCTGGATTATGTGGAAGACCATTGGCTTTTTGGCTTATCAAGTACCAAATTTCACGCCAATCTGTCTTATCAATGAACGAACCAATCAGTTCTACAAACTGATAGGTATAGAATTCAATTTCATTCTGTGTAAATGCTATTAATGGTGGGAGCATAGAGGTGAGAACTGGTCCAGATGGGACCAACCGAAATTTGGAATCGAATTCATCAATGCATATAGAATATCCCACGTAGAGACAAGTACTGTGAACATATTCGTTGCGCAATTCATTTATTCCTTTTATGCTAGTTAGATCAACTCCCAGCTCATTAAGTTTCGCAATTTTTGCGGCAAGTCCTCGTTGGCATTCGATAAAACCAGCAGCTGGTTTCTGTTTCTTATTTGGTACCATCCAATTCCAATCTACCATACCTGCCAAATACAACAACTCAAAAGCCAAACTTAAAGTCTTATCGATGCCTGCCAAAAAAATGATAACTGAGGCTATCTGAAAACGGTGAGAAGAATCATCAGTATTAAGTGATTGAACCATTTTCAATAAGTCCAAAGCAAGATTTGCGTGAGGTTCCAAAATACTTTTGAGCAGATCTTTTGATGAGGTTTTCAGCTCTGTCACTTGTTCCACCTATCTATTGAAGAAAAAGATTGCGGTTGACTTATTACCGCAAGTGCCTTGTGAGGATTAATATATGCACTTGTTAATTGGTAATTATGACACAAGAATCAAAAACCGCCCTCCAGAGATGGAAGGCGGTTTCAATTACTTTACTTCAAAGCAGATACTACCCCTGCATCACCGGGCAGAATTTGTGGGCATAATCGTCATACCGCGTTCGGCGTAGGCATTGCGGATCTTACTAGCAAAAATTTCAGACCATTCAGCTGGACTTTCACCACCTTCTCATTGCTCTTGAGAAGAATTATGGTGACCGGGGTCACTTAAATATCACCAGGTCCATGGGCGCGAAAAGTTCGATGCCTTTATCGAGCATGGTACAGGCGTACTGGTCAACGCCCTCCATTTTTTCTCCACCAAGCAGCACCTTGTAATTTGGCGCAGGGAAGAACGCCCAGACGTCTGACAGCTGCTGGCTTTTGAACATGGCGTCAACGGTCGCCCCACCGATGGCAAGGCCTTGCCCGGCAGCATTGCCCAGGTTGGTGGTGGCTTTATAAAGGAAATCGTAATCCGCGGAGAAACTAACCGAGCTGATATCAGCCCAAAAAAGCTGAGTATCGCCCGAGCCATCCCTCAATTTGATCCCGTTCGCGTCAATAATAAACCTCGAGTGTACGACCTGGGTGGGCTTCTCCGAGCCCTCATAGCGCTTGAATCCCTGCGCGGCTTCCCGTTCAATCCGCAGCTGTTTGTGGGTAATCGCGTTCGCCTGGAACTGGTAAACCAGCGGTTTCATCTTGCCCAGGCTGATCAGATCTCCATCAACGAGTTGGCGCGTGCCCGAGAAAGGCTCGCCATTGATGGATACATTCTTGGAATTCGTTACAGCCAGGATCTTCTCTGCGTCTCCCTGGAACACCACTTTCGGGTTAATTAACTCGGAGTGTTCGTTGATAATTTTGCCCCACTCCGACCCCTGTAGATAGAGATTGATGAAGTTATATCGCTTGAGTTTTCCACCTTCTACCGGCACCAGTCGGGGCTGGCGGATTTGCGAGATGCGTGAAAGCTCAACAGACGCGCGCGTAATCTCACTGATGATCACTTCGCTGCCTGGCGCCAGCAAGGCCTTCACCTCTTTGAGCAATTGGGCAAAGATCTGGGCTTCCTGCCCCTTGATGTCCGCTACTGAGGGGTTTTGAGGATCGTTGATGTGGACTGTCCAGGACTCAAACTCCGTCTCTTCCAGGGTGATGCTGACAATTTCCTTGAAGAAAACCTTGGTTGCTTTTCCTAATAACGGATGGGCATAGAGCGCGTCGCTCGTGAGAAGCAAGCCGTCTTTAGCACTACCGAAGACGGTGGTATCGAGGAGTAGCAGCACTTCGCTCTCGCTGGCATCTGGCGCGTAAGATTTGATCGCGTTCCGGACTTTTTTTTGCGGAATGGCTGGGGTGAAGAGAAACCCGGTTTCGGGGAATATTGAGGAGTAAGAGCGTACTTTTTCTGCAATTTGGGCGTTCATGGTGGCGATCCTTTCTTGGAGGTTAGCAGCGGTACGGTGTGTGTGATAACTCATGATCGGTGCGGGCACCCATGCTTTGGGGTAGGTTCGATCAAAAACTGTGCTTGCCGAATGAGCAAAAACAGGCCGCGCATCGAGGGCAGTTCTTCCATCAGATATTGAGTTGGGTCCAAACCGAACCCACCAAAAAAAGAGAACAAGAGAGATAATTAATTATACGACTTATTACAACAAAACCGCCTTCCAGCTCTGGAAGGCGGTTTTGATTTACATCTTTGCAGAGACTACCCCTGCATCACCTGGCGGAATTTATTGCCGAAAATTCGACTTGGACCGCGCCGAAGATAAAAAGCGGTTACCTTAGGATTTTACGCATGAAAACTGGAGTTATACGTAACCAGCGCCGCGTACACTATTCCGCAAGTTTCCTCTGGTTCTGGGGCTACATAACAGAGACGCCGCTAAAGGGTCACCGTTGCATCAGAGCGAAAACACCCCATCCCAGATATTCTCGACTGAAAGCAGCGTATTGCGCGGGTTCCGAGGTCAGTGTGGCTCGGACATCACTCGCCAGCTCGTCGTCGGGATTGGCTTCAAGCCATCGGCGCATGGTGAGCCATTTGGCAGCTTCGTATCTATCCCAGCCGTCCTGGTCAGCCAAAACCATTTCCACAACGTCGTAGCCAAACTGGCCGAAAGATGCGAGAAGTTCTGGAAGAATGAGGAACTCAGAGATAGAGTCAACATGACACCCCTTCGCAACCTCTTCCGTCGGCGGTAACTGCCGCCAGTAGGGCTCGCCGATGAGGATGATCCTTCCGGTGCGCAGGCTCCGCGCCAGAAGTTCGATAGTGCCGGCGACTCCCCCACCGATCCAAGTAGCACCGACACAGGCTGCCACATCGACCTTCTCCTCAGAGACAAAGCCGGAAGCATCGCCATGGATGAACTTGACTTGATCGGCAACGCCGAGCTCTTCGGCACGAAGTTTTGCTTGCTCGGTGAACAACTGGCTCATGTCGACGCCGAGGCCGACGATGCCATGATCGCGTGCCCAGGTGCACAGCATCTCCCCCGAACCGCTGCCGAGGTCGAGCACTCGGGCACCCGGTTCGAGGCGCAGCGCCGCACCGAGAGTGGCGAATTTATCGGGCGTGAACGGGTTGTGGATGCGGTGAGCACTCTCAGTGATATTGAATATCCGTGGTATGTCCATTGTTAGGAATCTCCTGCAGGGTGAAGGGAATTTTGATGATAAAAATTATACCTGACTCGTTAAATCTACTCCCAGCCGGTATCCGACTAAAATAAAAGTTTCCATGAACAAAGATTTCTACGCCCTGATCTGCGATCCATTTCTATTTTTTTTCAAAACCAACTTTCTCCCACTTGTATTTTCTACTTATGTATAGGATAATAGACACAAAGCGTCAATTATCCTATATGAAAACAAAAATCCTTTCCTCTCTTGATTCTTTTCCATACTTCACCATTGAAGCGGTAAAACAGCTTCTTGGCGATGAATCTGTTGCAGCCGGCACGATCCAAACTGCGCTCTACCGCTGGATGAAAACTGAACAAATAATCCAGCTAAAAAAAGGCGTCTACATGACGCGACGTTTTTTCGAACTGCACCGCGCTAACGCCGATTTTGCACCCATGATCAGCGCGATTCTGATCCCTCAGTCCTATCTATCTCTGGAATTTGTTCTTCAGCGCAACGCCATCCTCACGGAAGTGACGTTCCCGGTTACTGCGGTCACGCTCAAACAGACCCGTGTTTTCGAAAACAAGCTGGGTACTTTTACATACCGAAACATCAAAGCGGGACTCTATCAGGGTTTTCAGTTTTCCGAATACATGGGTATACCAATAACCCAGGCAACGGTGGCAAAGGCACTATTTGATTTTCTCTATTTACGCCCTTGGAAGGGCAGCAAGCGATTGGCGGACTATGATCTAGGAGAAGATCTGCGTCTTAACCTTGAAGACTTCTTAGAAAATGACCGGGTTGAATTTGAAACCTACATTGAGATCAGCAAAAGCACAAAGATGGAACGAATCCTAAAAAACTTAAGGAAAACCGTATGGCGACTTTAATCCAGCTGATGCAAAACGTCCTGTCACAAAAAGACCCTTTGCTACCCAATGAAACCAAACGGGTAGTCCTCAAGGAGTTTCTACAGGCATATACCCTCGATTTTCTCTACAATCACCCGGTCTACCGCAAGCTCAATTTTTATGGTGGTACCTGTTTGCATGTGATCTACGGCCTGAACCGTCTTTCGGAAGATATTGACCTGGATAACAGCAATGGGATTGATTTGAGCAATCTCGAAAACGACCTGCTGGCATTCTGCCGATCAAACATCGGGTATGCCGATGTGACTGCCAAAACCCAGATTGGGGAGTGGGGCGTCCGGCGCACCACCTTGAAGTTCCCGATTCTCTATGCTTTGGGATTGACCTCGCATACCAACGAACCGCTGCATCTAAAAGTGGAAATCAGCCAGCACAAGCAAATTTCCCTTATTCGCAAAACGCCAGTTCTACTTTTTGGTAGAAGTTTTGTAGCCGCACATTTTTCGCTGGAAACGATGATGGCTGGGAAGATGCTGGCCTGCCTGGAGCGCAATTTTCAGAAGGGCGAAGAGGCAGCAATCAAAGGCCGCGATTTTTATGATTTATTATGGTTCATGCAACAGAAAATCAGACCATTGGATGAAAAGCTAGTCAAAGATGGTCGCCAGTCCTATACTGTTCAATCCGCGATGGAGTTATTGGGCGAAAAGATAGCTGATATGAAGCTCTCAGACCTGGCAGAGGATTTGTTACCATTATTCGAACAGCGGTCTTTCATCGAAGCCTGGCTGGAAGGGTTCAAGGAAAATTTCCTGGAATACGCAAAGATTTACTTGGAAAAAGGGTAATTCCTGATTCTGCCCAGTCTTTCGCAATTCCTTCCGCTTGCTCCAACACGATCCCGATTGGCTTTTCATATTTGTCAAGGGGATAGTCGTGTTTGCGGAAAATCAGCTTGACCAAGATCAACTGGTAGCACGAACAATCAAAAACCGCCCTCCAGCTTTGGAAGACGGTTCGTATTTCTCATCTATACAGCGACTACCCCTGCATCACAGGGCGGAATTTGTAGCCATAAACGATCATGCCGCGTTCGGAGCCGTCATTGCGGATCTTGCGCGTGACCATCTCAACTGGCATGCCGATACGCACGGGCTCGGGACCCAGATCGGTCAGTTGGGCGGTCACAACCGGACCTTCATTCAATTTGACCATGGCAATGGTGTAGGGAGCTTGCTCTTCAAAGCCAGCGGGAGCATTGCTGTAGCTTGTGAAGGAATAGACCTGACCCTGACCGCTGAAGGTGAAGGGTGTTTTGGCTTCGCCGCCGCATTCAGGGCAGACATCGCGGGGTGGGAAAATCTTGGCATCGCAGTGCGGGCAGACTTCGCCCTGCAGGGCGTAACGTTGTTTTTTCAAACGCCAGTGGCGTGGAACTTCCATGTTGATCTCCTTAAGTTCGACTTACGGATTTTAGTTTAGCCAAATGTAACTATCAGGAACTCTCAAAATGGGTGAAAACGGGGTACTTTGGGCACTTTTTGGTCCTGGACGGGCGTTTTGGAAGGAAATGAACCATTTATTGATGGATGTGATATCAACCGGCGCGATTGAGGTCTGGCGTGCTATAATCGATTCTTGCAGGAGACACACATGAACGATCGCGTAATCTTTCCCTTTACAGCAGTAGTCGGGCAGGAGCGAATGCTCCGCTCGCTGATCCTCAACGCAGTTGATCCCCGCATTGGAGGCGTGCTGATCCGAGGCGAACGCGGCACCGCCAAGTCCACCGCAGCGCGAGCCCTGGCGGCTCTGTTGCCGCCCATGAAAGTGGTCAGCGACTGCCGCTTTGGCTGTGACCCTGCCAAGCCCACCACTTGGTGCACGGAGTGCCGTGAACGCTTTGTGGGGGGCGAGGACCCGATGCCTGTTGAAACCAAGGAAACGCCTTTCATCAACCTGCCAGTTTCAGCCACGGAAGATCGCGTGGTGGGCACGCTCGATATCGAACGCGCCATTCAAAAGGGTGAACGCCACTTTGAGCCAGGCGTGCTGGCAGCCGCCAACCGCGGTCTGCTTTACATCGATGAAGTCAATCTGCTGGATGACCACGTGGTGGATATCCTGCTCGACTCGGCCGCGATGGGCGTGAATATGGTGGAGCGCGAAGGCATTTCCTTCAGCCATCCGGCACGTTTCATCCTGGTGGGGACGATGAACCCCGAAGAGGGCGACTTGCGCCCCCAACTTTTGGACCGCTTCGCCTTTTCAGTTGAGATCCGCGGCATCCTGGATAAAGCCCAGCGCGTGGAGATCATGCGCCGCAACATCGCTTTTGAAGCTGACCCTGAAGCGTTTCGCGAGGTCTGGCTGTCAAAGGAAGACGAACTCTCAGCGCAAATTGAGATGGCACGGGAGTTGGTGGATGAAGTGCGCTACACCCAGCGCGATCTTTTGATCATCGCCGACCTGACCTCAGAGATGGAAGTGGACGGGCACCGTTCGGACCTGGTGATCCTCAAAGCCGCCCGCGCGCAGGCTGCCTTTGAAGGGCGCACGCGCATCACGCCGCGGGATATTGCCATGGCTGCCGAGCTGGCTCTGCCGCACCGTGTGAAGGCCGGGCCTTTCCGCAAGAGCGCTGTGGGGGTGCAGGCGCTTGAGTCTAGGCTGGCAGATCTGAAAATGCAGACCACGATCGTCGGCGGCGAAGAAGAAGAAAAACCCGACACGGCGGAAGAATCTAAAAAAAAAGTGACGGACCCCCGGAACCCGACTCTTTAAACGATAGCGATAACAACGACGAGCTTCCGGTTGTGGGGGAGGGGCAGCAGCAAATCTTCACCGAGATAAACGCCCAGTGGTGGGAAGGCGGCAAGGTGGTGAAAACCGGTGAAACATTTGAGCCGCGTCAGTTGGACACCCCGCTGGATGAAATGGTCCGCAAGCAGGGCGGCAGGCGATCCCAAACCCGATCGAAAACCAAACGTGGGCGTTACATCCAGGCGCAAGCCGCGCCGGATGATACCTCGGATGTGGCGTTCGACGCCACCATCAGGGCAGCCGCGCCTTTCCAGAACCAGCGCGAAAGCTTGCGCGCCGAACGCGACGTGGCATTCGCAGTGAGACCATCGGATTTTCAGAAGAAAATTAGGGTCAAGAAGACTGCCAATCTGATCTTGTTCCTGGTGGATGGCTCCTGGTCGATGGCGGTCTCAGAGCGCATGCAGGCTACCAAGGGGGCGATTCTATCGCTCGTGACGGATGCCTATCAGCGCCGCGACCGGGTGGGTTTGGTGGTTTTCCAGAAGGACCGCGCCACACTGGTGTTGGCACCGACCAACTCGGTGCTGCTGGCTCAGCGCGCGCTCGAGAATATTCCGGTCGGCGGCAAAACGCCATTATCTGCAGGGCTGCAGATGGCGTATGAAGTCATCAAGCGCGAAAAGATCCTGCATCCGGACGTGCAGCCGCTGCTGATTGTTCTGACGGATGGGGCGGGCAATGTGCCACTGGTGACTGGGCGGCTGGTGGCGGAAGAGATCACGGAGCTGGCCGGCATGTTTGCCAATGAGAAAATCCACAGCGTGGTGATCAATATGGAGCAAAAGGTGTTTGATAGCGGCCTGGCGCAGAACCTGGCGGACAAGATGGACGCGGTCTGCTATACGGTGGAAGACCTGAAGGGTGAGACCTTGCTTGAGACCGTCCAGCGTGAGATGTTTGCTCCAAACGGGCCTGCGTACCGGGAACTGGGCTAAATGCGATTGTTGTCTATCCCATCCACATGTTGCAGCGGTTTCTAAAGAAATGCGATGTAACGTTGAACTGCACCCCAAAAACTGGACAATAAATCTTGCTCTTTGTGTGACGCATCCGAAGAGGCAAGCCGGAAATGTTATAATCAACGACCATGAAACGCTCAAAGATTGGTGAATTTCCATTCTATCCGCCCCTTTTTGCTATTTTCCCTGTTCTTACTGCTCTGGGCGTCAATATTCGGGAAGTCTATTTCAAAGCAGGGGTTAGATCGCTGCTCGTAGCATTTGGCATCGGAATCATTTTCCTTCTAATTTTTTGGCTGACAACGCGCAAAACCCATATTGCTGGTTTACTTAGCCTTTGGTCTGTTACTCTTTTTTTTAGCTATGGCTACATTTTCACAGATAATTCCGGTTTGATCGTGTGGGGATTTGCATGGCTGATTGGCTGTGTGCTGTTGACCAAATTTGTTAAAGCAGACGGCAGGATATCAGTGGTCCTAAACATTGTTGCTTTGTTTTTACTTATTACACCTGCTTATCAGATGATTTCGTTCAGTGTTACTCAGCAAAGAGCAAATAAGGAAGCACAACAAATCCTTTCCACTCAGAAACTCGCTCTCCCCGATAATCCACCTGATATTTACTTCATCGTGCTGGACTCCCACCTGCGTTCTGATGTGCTTTTGGAAACCTTTGACCTCGACAATTCCAGCTTCACAAATGAACTGGAATCCATGGGTTTTAATGTTCTCGACTGCGCCATGAGCAATTACGCTTATACACCTTTATCAATGTCCTCCATGTTGAACATGGACTATATCTCAACATTGGCGCCTGAGCTACAACCTCCTAAGACAGACCGGACTCTGCTGTTTGAACTAATCAAAAATAGCAGCCTGCGCCGAAGTCTTGAAGAAATTGGATATAGTACGTATAACATCGTTTCCTATCAGCCGTTAGCCTGGGAGGATGCGAGTCATTACATTGCTACAGACGCGGATAGTATATCGAGTTCCAGCCAGACAGCGATCGTAAATAGTTTTGAGAGCTTGGTCAGTGGACCTACATTGGCAAAGCCGATGCTGAAATTGCTAGCCAGGCATGTTCAATCTGATAGTTTTGTGCCGCTTGATTACCTTTATGCTGATGATGTTCGGCAGCAACTGTTCATTCAGGATAAACTCACCGAAATTATCCCCGAAAGAGGACCAAAATTTGTTTTTGCTCACTTCAATCTACCACATCCGCCTTATGTTTTTAATGCTGACGGGAGCTTGATCGAAAACCCACCCCCACTTCCCTGGGTAACACCGATTGCCTGGGATGAATATTTGGGCTATTACTCTGACCACGTTCAGTATATTGACAGCGTGATTCTGCCAATAATTAAGAATATTTTGAATTCTTCAGACAATCCGCCCGTAATTGTCATTGTTGGAGATCATGGGGCTGACAGCGCCAATCGTTTGGGTATTTTAAGCGCTTACTATCTTCCTGAGAATATGGCTCCCGGCATACCTGAAGACACATCATTGGTGAACAGTTTCAGATATGTATTGAACTTTGTATTTAGGGCTGATTTACCTATACTTGAAAACAAGTCTTACTTGTCCACCCAAACAGAGCCCTACGAATTGACAGAATATCCTGAAACAATGCCAAACTGCACACCTTGATTCAAATACTGCTAACTTTCCGCAAAAGTTACAATAAGGAATAAGCGGGTGGGTTAGTTTATCATAGCGTTTACCGCTGTGAGATATTACTGAATGGTACAAGAGGAATGAACCTACCAGTACTCAGAGAACTATTCTAACTAATTGTTGTTCCGAAAATAATCCAGCTAATTGTCGGCAATCACGTTCACATCCGGAAAAAACTGGCGGATGGTGCCGGCGACCCAGCCTTGCAGAGTTTGGGTGGAGAGCTCGCATTCCGCACAGGCGCCGCCAAGCCGCACCGTTATGGTATCGCCCTCAACGCCAATCAACTCAACCGAGCCGTGATGAAATTGCTCGATGTAAGCGCTGATCTGCTCGATCAAGCCTCGGATTTGGTCTTCGCGGGAGAAATCAGGGGCAACGTGGTTGGTCATAGTGAGCTCCTTAGGGCTGATAGATCAATTTTATCATGAGTGAGAATTGTTCGATTAGAAACGGAAAAGCCCAGTGAGTCTTTATCAGTCGAACAGCCTGCCCTGCAGCAGATGCTCGCAAAAGCTTCGGCGATGATGCGGACTGAGCCCATGCTGCTCTATCGCCCGGACGTGCTCCTCCGCGCCATACCCCTTGTTTTGCGCGAAGCCATATTGCCCTTCTGGGTCTGGCAGGGAGAGCATCAGCGCGTCCCGCGCGGTCTTCGCCAGCACGGAGGCACATGCAATCGAAAGCGAGCGTTGATCGCCCTTGACCAGCGAGGTTTGGGGCAGCTTGACAACTGGTAACTTGAAATAATCCAAAAGCAGGTGCCCGGGCTTGGTTTTCAACCCTTCAATGGCACGCTGGAACACCAACCGCCCGGCTTTGCCCATGCCTATCGCGTCAATCTCCGCTGCTTCCACCCAGGCTACCGACCAATCCAGCGCAATATTTCGGATTTCTTCTGCTCCGAGCTCGCGCTCAATGGCGCTCATTTGTTTCGAGTCGCGCACGCCCAGCAAGGCTTCCGCGAGCCCTTCCTTTTCCACGGGGAGGATGACCGCGGCGGCGCAGAGCGGCCCGGCCAGGGCGCCGCGCCCGGCTTCATCAAGCCCGGCGATCAGCGTGCAGCCGTTTTCAGCGATTTGTTTTTCGTAAGTGAGGGTTGGGTAGGGCGGGATCAGGCTGGGGTCAAACTTTGGGGGCATTGTATAAGCCCTTTTTCTTGTTCTGCCGAATGGTGAGGAGGTCTTTTGCCATTTGCAGGCTGTCCTGCAATAGACGCATGCGCGAACCGGGCTGGTAATACCAGGTGATGGGGATTTCGGCGATTTCGAAGCCCAACTGGCAGGCGATGGCGAGGACTTCGACGTCAAAACTCCAACCTTCCAGCCGTTGGAGCGGGAAGATCGCCTCAGCCGCCTCAGCGCTGAAGCATTTGAAGCCGCATTGCGTGTCCTGCAGCCCAGGCAAGACGAGCAGGCGCACAAGGAGGTTATAGACGCGCCCAATGAAATGGCGGTAGAAGGGTTCCCCAATGCGCATGGAACCCGGTGCTTCACGCGAAGCGATACCAACTGAGGCGAGAGGTGAGCCATTGGGCAGGAACTTCCCGATCTCCTTCACCCGCATGGAAAAGTCCGCGTCCGCCATGAAGCGATAGGCTCCTTGAGCGGCAAGCATGCCGGTGCGGATGGCATTACCCTTGCCGGGCTGCGCCAGGCTGATCAGGCGAAGCTGGGGCATGCTTTTCGTCCACTCCAGTACGATCTCCGCGGTGGCATCGCTGCTGTTATTTTCGACGACGATCACTTCAGTTTCAAAGGGGAGAGAGGATATGTACCTGTTCACCGCCTCCAGGGAGGCAGGCAGGCGCTCGGCTTCGTTGTGGGCGGGGATGATGAGGGAGAGAAAAGGCGTACTCACAAGTTGGTCGCTTTGCAGAGCCTGAAGAAAAAGGTCGGGGTGGGCGGACTCGAACCGTCGACCTCTGCGTCCCAAACGCAGCGCGCTAGCCGACTGCGCTACACCCCGGCGAGGGTGAAGTATATCCTGATTTGTCGATTTGCGTCAAGTTCATGAATGGGTTCAATACATATGAGACAGAAGACTCGGGGTCAAGTCAGGGTGATAACGTTCAATATACTTTCTGGGGCTGAGATTGTCCAGTGCACGAT
>Ga0209203_1000406_pt1 | contig 37248 bp, 36 predicted proteins | sample AD_UKC109_MetaG_FD_184423 | JGI IMG/M metagenome (GOLD analysis project Ga0209203, IMG submission 184423) | Active sludge microbial communities of municipal wastewater-treating anaerobic digesters from Hong Kong - AD_UKC109_MetaG (SPAdes)... | ecosystem: Engineered > Bioreactor > Anaerobic >... | reverse complement strand
TTGTGGTACACAGATAGGCAACAGAATGCACGTCATAGCCTGTTTCATCAAACAGGCTCTTAATCACCGATAGAAGAGCCTCTCCTTTTATTTCCCGGTGATTGAACTGTTTTTGTACCATAGCCCCTGTGCCCAGATCCCAAATGGCGATATAAAAGATCTCGGTGGCGGCATCCAAGAATAATACGAGGTTTTTTTGATTTGATTTAAGAAACATCATGCCTCATATTGCTGATTTTCTTGATTTCCATCTTCAGATTCGCCCGGCCGAAAAGGTACGTCATGTCGTCCATTCCGATTGCATCGATTCCGCTTTTTCCGTATCCTTCAATATTAGAAAGGCGCACATCTCCCATGTACTCGATGTAGACTTTTTTAAAGCGTTCTCGGATGGTCTTGGCTATTTCAGCCACAATGTCCTCCCTCATATTCCTCAATATGATTCCATCAGCACCGTTTTTCATGGCTTCAATACTATCGGACATATTATCGCATTCAAGCAGGATCTTCATTCCCGGATACAAACGTTTTTTGTAAGCATCTATGGCGCCCTTGATATCCACAAACCGTTTCCAAATCAGTTGGTGAATAATCCCATCCGTCACCGCCATAGGCCAAAAGATGCACCCGGCATCCTCGATGGTTTCGTTAATATAATCAACATTGTAAATCAAATCGGGCAGGTTGCGTACAATGATCTTCATGCCGGGAGAATTTTTCCCAATGGCGATTCTCATTCGGTACAATACGGTACAGATGTTCAGCAAATTAGCCCACTGATTGACAAACTCTTCTCGAAAACTGATGATGGCGTTCAGTAAACCATTGACCTTGAGAATTTCCGTTTCATTTGCCAAAAAGTCACCGGGTGAATAGGATGTGATGATGTTCAAACCCAGATTTTCCGACAGATCACTTAAAAATGACATGCCTGAAAAAACCATAGGTGCTTGGTTTTTTACAGTCAGCTCCCATTCATCCATATCGCTGATTAAAGATTCCATTGGTTGCAGTATCCCCACTTTCAGCACTCCCTTCACTTAATTAAAGCTGTAATACAGTTGACACACAGCCGGAGAACACACGGTTCTGAGCTCTTCAAAAGGATATAAAAATATTTCAAAATCTGTATGTTGATTTAATCTTTTGCCAATTAACGCCTTGAAGGCTGCAATATTATCCGGGATCTGAAATTCTTCCAATCGAATACTTCGGGATGCCCGATCTAATCCCAACCCCTTGAATTCGGTTTGCGAGTTGGATTCCCAACCCAACATGATTGACTGATATGATTTGAGCGTTTCATACCAGACTTTAAACGCCGTTGCCTCGTCAGCTGAGGCATATATCATGCTGGTTTGAAGCAATATGCCATGTGGATCTTTCATCCTGATCAATTCTTTTGAAATGTCTTTGGCCTCTTGAATCTGCCCGTTTTTCAACATTTTCTTAGCTAAAAGGAACATGCCCATGGGACATTCAGACAACGTTTTATCCGAGTTGATTTCCTCTTTGGTCAGGTATTCACGATATATGGTCGAGCACCTGTGGTTTTTTTTCTTTTCAAGGGCTGTGATGACCCGTTTATAGGATTCATCGTCAGCGTTTAAAATGTAAGGTAAAGCACTGGCAATATTCTGAAAATCCTTAAACTGGTTTTGTCTATATATGCTTCCGATTGTTTTGGAGACTTCCATATAATCATGTTTGACCATAGCACCAATCAAAGCGGGGAGCATATCCTGGTCTGTTCTCTCCACTACACGCAGAATACTCCTTAAAGTAGCATAAGATCCGTTTCTAAAAAGGGTGGAAAAGATGATAAGCAGAAACGGATAAATAGAATCTTGATAATTCTTAAAAAAAGCCTTGAGCTCGTTGGTTATGTCTTTTCCCATTAACAATTTTGTTAAAAAATAATTAAAAAAGACATAATCCTTTTTGTAATTTTGAACAACCGTTGTGAATTTCTCATCAGCCGATTTCAGATTTTTACTCAGAATATCCAACAACCCTTTTAAGTTTTCTTTAGCAGAGGCGTTTCTTTCATTGTCAATGTTGCTCCTGATCAAACTTTTTAAATCCGTCAGAGTCAGATCAGTCAAATACCGCTCAATTTCGATCGGTGTTCTGAGTTCTTCAACGGATGTGGTTGTGGGTTTGTTATCAATCAGACGTTTTCTGAGTTCATCCGAAAGGGCAATTTTTTTCTTGCCGGTTTGAGGAAGTCGTTTTTTACCCGTTTTTTTCTCCAAATCCTTCTCTATTTCCATCTTGAGTTTCTGCAATTTGTCTAACCCCTGATTCCTGTCTGACATCTTCGGATACACCTCCATGTAACTCTTTATTCAAAGTAAAACTGTAATATCTGCCTTTACCGATTATGACATGATCGATCATATCGATTCCAATAATTCTTGAACATTCTTTGAGTCTTGCCGTTATCTCGCAATCTGCATCAGAGGGGGCGGGATCTCCAGAAGGGTGGTTGTGCACGATGGCGAAACTAACCGCTGAATAGGAAATAACCGGCTTAAAAACCTCTCTTGGATGAATTAAAGAGGCGTTTACAGTCCCTCTGGTAATATCTTCGATGGCAAGGACCTTGGACTTTGAATCCACACAGATCACACGAACGGTTTCCTGGTTTAAAAAGGACAAATCCATACACATTTTAAAAATGTCTGATGGGTTTTTAACCTGTTTCTTTTCCACGACAAGCTCTTGGTACAGTCTGACACCCAGTTCCAGCGAAGCCTTTAATGTGATCGCTTTGACTTCACCCAACCCCTTAATGCGTTTGATGGTTTCAAGGGGAGCATGCTGCAGTTTATACAAAGAGTAGTCCATTTGGGAATACAAAAATTCTGAAACCTTCAAAACATTCATTTGTGGTGTTCCTGTTCTCAGCAAAATGGCAATAAGCTCATCAACCCTGAGATTACTCGCCCCGTATTTCAAAAGCTTTTCACGGGGCATGATCATAAATGAATGACCTCAAAATCCAAAAATAACTCCCATAACCTACCGATAGGTAACCCCATGACGTTATAATAATCACCGGCAATTTTTTCTACTAAAAAGGCGCCTTCATCCTGAATCCCATATGCTCCTGCTTTATCGAGCGGTTTCTGACTTGCACAGTAGAGTGAAATAAACTCCATGGGAACTTTTCTGAATTTGACCCGTGTCTTCTCCCAAAATTTGATTTCATGTTCTCTTCCGGATCTTTCGGTGATGGATAAGGCGCATCCGGTATACACTTCATGCCATTCTCCTGACAACATTCTAAGCATCTGTTCGGCTTCCTTAACGGATGACGGCTTTCCCAAAACGACCCCGTTGTAAAAAACCATGGTATCTGCTGCGATAATAACCGTTTCCGGCTTCTTAAAAACAGGGTACATGGACCTGAGCTTTTTCAAAGCAATCTCTACTACAATCTCCTGTTCAGCTTTACCTTCCCCTTCATCAGTTTGTTCACTGACAAGCCGATGCGGGTAATAACTCACTTCCAAAGGAAATCTGTTCATCAATTCCTTACGCCTCGGCGATTGCGAAGCCATTATGACAGCATACCGATTGTTTTCAACCATTTTAACCCCCCGTAAGCAATGATCGCATTCAAAAGACCTGTGAAAGCGCCAATAGAAATCAGGTATCCAGCCAAGTAAAATATCTTGACAGAGCCTACAAAAAGACTCGCTGCCAATAACAGCTGTACCAGATTACTGATAAAAGAACCGCATACGCTCACTGCTATTAAACCAAATTTTCGTTTCATCAGGATTGACATGAGATAAACAGAACTCAGTGAACCCCCTAATCCTAAAAAAAAAGACGGACTTAAAAATCTCCCGGTAATCAGCGATGCTACCATCACCTTAACCCAGGCAGCTGTTAGCGCTTCCTTTCTTCCCAATAACAGCAGAATCATCAGCATCACACTGTTGGAAAAGCCCCATTTAAAACCTGCTACCGGAACAGGGGGGGGGACCAAGGATTCTATCACGCCAATACTAATAGCAAGCGCTGTTAAGGCGGATAAGAATGTCAACCTTGCCGTTGCCGAAAGGCTTTTTTTTTCTTCAACCATCATTCTCCTCTTATCCTGTGATCAAATCGTATTCATCTGATATCTCAACCGCTTCGCCATTTTGCTCAAGGACAATGATGACCTTTTGCGGCACACACACCAATGCACCGCTCTGCTTTAGAGTTCCCCGCTCACACAAATGAAGCGGACATGCTGAATGGATGATTTTTGCGTCCGAATCAGCGATCAACAACTCCATCAGTTTTTTCCCGTTACATTCAATTACATGTTGACCCTCTTGATCCAAGGAAAATCGGTAGCGCATTTGACCGTTCACACTAACCCTAACAATCGTTCCTTTTGAAGCAGCCATACCCGTGTAAACCGTGACACCTATCAAAACAAAAAGCAGCAAGTACACAATCCAATCACGTTTTCTGAAAAGTTTCAATTCATTGAGCTCGACACTCATTATAAAATGAGGCATTATTGCTTTTCCTTGAAAAACGACCAGCCTTCACTGGCCATAACCACCTGTTTGGCATCCACGAACAACCCTTGTCCTCCCAATACAGGCAACAACATGGCAGAGAATTCTGAGCCAAGGACAAATGCGGCAGTCGATAAAGCATCCGCATCCATGGCATCGGGAGAAATAACAGTTGTGGAAATAGTCTCTCTGACGGGATAGCCGGTTTTGGGATTGATAATGTGATGGTAACGAACCCCGTCAATGATAAAAAAGCGCTCATAATCTCCTGAAGTTACGATTGTCCCTTTTTTCAAATAGACGAGATCGATATACTCTCCACTTTCTCCCCTTGGGTCTTGTACTGCAATCGACCAATAATCGCCACCAAATTTTGGTCCTATAATACCGATATCCCTACCGGCGTTGATGTACCCTGTGGCATTCGGATCCATTTCCTTTGCGATTGAAATGCCCCGATCAATGGCATAACCTTTGACGACACCGCCCAGATCTAATTGAATCCCATTCTCAAGAACAACAACGTCGTTTTCCAGACGGATATGTTCATACCCGCTTTTTTCCAGAGCTGCTTGTATTTGAGCATCAGAAGGAATGGCCGGTTGAAATTGAGCATCCGATATTCGATCAAATCCCCATAGAGATATCAAATTCCCCAATGCGGGGTCGAAGGCACCTTCTGTGGCTCTGGCAAGCGCTATAGACCGTTCAATAACAAAAGCAGTTTCTTCATCAACTTGAACCGGGTTAGCGCTGTGATTGATTCGCCAGATCATGCTTTTTTCATTCGTAACGGAAAACTTTTGATCGATTCTGTGAAATTCCCTTAAAATAGCCTCTAAGATCAAGCTGGGATCTTTTTGAGATGAAATGACAACTTTGACCGTTGTCCCCAATGCGATATCCACTTTGGAGCAGTATTGGGGTTGACTTCTAAAAAAAAAGAATACTGAAAAAAGCAGCAACAGGGTAACAAAGATCAGTATCAGGAGCTGACTGCTTTTCGACAATTTCATATTTTGATTTTGATTTCCGCTTGACATTTTGTGCATTTTTTATCCTGTATTCCCACAACTTCAATGTGATATCCGTTACGTTTAATCAATAGATTCCCACAGGAAGGACAATGCGTATCTCTACCTTCGCTCAGATTGGCATTGCCGATATAAACGTATTTTAGATGCTTCTTCGCAACCGCATATAAATCCAAAAGAGTTTGATCGGGCGTCGGGGGTTTATTGAATTTGTACGCCGGGTGGTATTTTGATAAATGGAGTGGAATCTCATCATTTATCGATGCAATCCAGGCCGCTTCTTCTTCCATTTCAGTTGGAGAATCGTTTTCTCCCGGTATGATAAGGGTGGTTAATTCCAAATGTAATCCCTCATCCGAGATTGTTTTAATGTTTTTTTTAATGGTCTCAAGATCCCCGGAAGTTCTTTTTTGATAAAATTTAGGATTGAATCCTTTCAAATCAATGTTCATGGCTTGAATGGTCTGCAACAACAGTTTCAAAGGTGCCTCTTCAATGTAGCCGTTGGTGACCATCACGTTATACAAACCATCAGAACTGGCCATTCTTGAAGTATCCAATACAAATTCAAAGGACACAATGGGTTCATTGTAAGTGTAGGCGATACCCTCCAACTCCCTATCCAAAGTGAGATCGATGAGTCTGTCGGGATTTACCCTTTGAACCTGCGGCTTTTCATGGGCAATCTCCCAATTCTGACACCACGGACAAGTCATGTTGCACCCCCATGAACCTACAGACAAAATCATCGTACCGGGGTGAAAATGATACAGGGGTTTTTTTTCGATGGGATCGTTGGAAATAGACGAAAGAGTGCCATAGGTCAAGGTATACAACACCCCGCCTTTGTTGACACGAACTCTACATAGACCACATTGCCCTTCTTCGATTTCACAATGATGCGGACAAAGATTGCATCTTACCTTAGACCCTCCGATTTCTTCATAAAAGAGGGCTTCTCTCATAGTTTATGCCTCCTTAATGGTACCTGTTCACTTCAAACTTGAAGACCTGAACCGGTTCATAACTGCCAATGCCTGCCTTCTTTTTTGCAATCTCAAGCTGGGCGTTAACGGTATCAACCCCTTCAAGGTCGGGTAGCAGCAGTCCTCTCTTATACCCACTTTCGACGATGACACCGAAAATCTTTGGATTTAATTCATCCAAACTCTTACATTCAACCGGTTGAGATAAAATGTCTACGGATACAACAATCTGATCCAACTCATCTGGAGAAACAGCGTTGAACCTGGGATCTCTTGTGGCAGCGGCAATGGCATTCTCCCTGATTTCCAAAGCCAAATTCTTCTGAGTGGGCATGATGGTTCCAATACAACCCCTTAAAGTCTGATTCTCCAGATGCAATGTAACAAAAGCGCCGGCTTGAATCTCAAGCAACTGATGGGGGATATATTCGGGTATGTTGATGACTTTTCCCTTTAATATAAAATTTTCAATCACTTCAATAGCCCATAATACATAGGCGTGACTCCCCTTCAAACCATCACCTCCTTATCCGAAAAACAGGGTACACAATTTATAATAATCGTAAGGTACTAATTTTTTAGTAGCAACACCGTATTCGATTGGAACGGAAACGATATCATTTCCAGACAGGGCCACCATTCTCCCGTAATCTTGTTTTTTAATCAGCTCCATGGCGTGCACACCATATCGTGTTCCCAGAATCCTGTCAAAGGCCGTTGGCGTCCCCCCCCTCAGCAAATGACCCAAAACAACGGAGCGTGTCTCATAGGAACGCCTCTCTTTGGTGATTTCCGTCAAAAACTCTGCGATTCCTCCCAGCTGCACATGGCCAAAAGCGTCTACCGCTTTGTGCTTGTTTACCTCGTCTTCGAATTCTGTGGGTTTAAATCCTTCTGCAACAGCAACAATACAGTATCCACCACGTTCCATTCGCTTGTCGATGACCGACATAATCTCATCCAAAGTCATGGGGTATTCTGGAATCAACACCAAGTGCGCACCGGATGCCAGCCCAGCTTCCAGGGCAATCCACCCAGCTTCTCTGCCCATAATTTCCACAAAGAATACCCGGTTATGTGATTTGGCAGTTGAATGTAATCGGTCAATGGCATCTGCCCCAACGTTCACTGCGGTATGGAATCCAAAGGTGTAATCGGTATTGGAGACATCATTGTCGATGGTCTTTGGCACACCCACCACGGGGAAATGAAAAGAAGAAAGCTTGGCCGCCACGCTCAGGGTATCATCTCCCCCGATAGCGATTACCGCATCGATCTTTAGTTTTTCAAGATTTTCAAACAACTTTTTCGTATCCTCTTCTTTCTTGAAAGGATTCGTTCTGGAAGTTCCCAGAATCGTCCCCCCCAAAATATGGATTCCCTCCACGTCCTCTTTGTTCAGTGGAATGTAATCCGCTTCAAGGGGCCCACTCCACCCTCTCATAAAACCAAATATCTCCATATCCGATCTTTTAGAAGATACAATCCCTCTTACTACGGCGTTCAAACCCGGACAATCTCCACCACCTGTTAAAATTCCTACTCGCATCTTTTTCCTCCCTAAATATTCATAAATTCTTCGATTTTTTCAATCTTTTTCTCAATTGTACTGAGTAATTCGTCAAAGATGACGGGTGTTAACCCCAGTTCATCCCAACAATATTTCGGTAATGCAATGGGCTTTCCACCGCCATTATCACCCATTTTGAATCGCTCCGCAATAAAGGTTGACAACATGATAATATTGACCGGATCCGAATAGATGGAGTTTTGGATGGTTTGTGGGCGATGATGCCTGGAAGCAGTAATCAGAACCAGTTCAGGGAAATTCCATTTTTCCAGCAACAACTCGGCAAATATTTCATGAGTTGGTATTTCCAACAACTGCTCCGCCTGATAATAGCTGAGATTCTTCGCCTTGGCCAAACCAATAACAGAATCAAACAGGTTGGGAAACAACACCCCCTGAACGGATTTGCCAATATCATGCATCAAACCGCACATAAACAATTCTTCTTTGTTTGAATAGCCAATGATCTCCGCAGTAAGCTCACCCGCTGTTGCCACGACAACGGCATGTTTCCAGAATTGTTTCATATCCAGTCGCTCACTCTCGAATTTGAAAAACTCTTTCCCGGTAAAAATGCTCATGGCCATGTTGCGAACTGTTTTAAACCCCAATATCATGATGGCTTCTGTCAATTTGGTGACATTACGTGGCAGCCCATAATAAGCCGAGTTTGCTATTTTTAAAATCTTGGCGACGAAAGCGGGATCTTTGGAAGCCACTTCGTTTAAATCCTTTGCAGAAGCCCCGGGATTGTTAGCCGTATCCACAATTTTCTGCAAAATAAAATCGGGAGAAGGCAGACTTTCGATTTCCTGGATGGTTTTCTTTAAGTCCATAACCATCTATTCCTTAGATAGATCCAGTTCAAATCTGAAGATCGATCCCTCGCCTATTTTGCTTTCAACGCTGATCTCTTTGCCATGCTCGTGGATGATCTCCCGGCATATCGCCAGGCCAAGGCCTGTTCCCTCCACCTCATATGTTAGGCTGCTGTCGATTCTGTAAAACTTAGTAAAAATCTTTTCCAGTTCAGACTCAGAAATACCAATCCCGTTGTCTTCGACTTCAACGGTGACGGTTTCTTCGTTTAAAATCAAGGAAATGGTTACCTCTTTTATCTCCTTCGTTTGATCCGAATATTTCACAGCATTAGAAATGAGGTTGATTAAAACCTGTTTAATGCGCTTTTCATCTGCATGGACTGTTACACATTCTGCAGGAAGATTCAGATGAATCATTACCGCATTCTGTTCATACTTTTCTTTGTTGCTTTCTTTGGCCTTTTTAATCAGTTCAACGATATTAAAAGCATCTTTCTCCAGTTTCAAATCCTCTCGTTCCATGCTTGAAAAATCCAAAAGCTGGTCCAACAGAAAGGTGAGATGATCACTTTGATCGATAATCGTCCCCATGAATTCCTTTAAGGTATCCGGATCCAAGACCTCTACCGAATCGTTAATAGTTTCGGAATATGCCTTTATTGCGGACAAAGGCGTTCTAAGCTCGTGGGAAATGTTGGCGATAAATTCGGTTTTCATCTGATCGATCTTTTTCATCCGCTCCAACTCTTTGGTGTTTGTAATATCTTCCAGCCGGATTAGCACTTGCTCGTCATCCGTTAGAATCACGGAATTAAAGGAAAAGAAAACACCATCAAATTCCATTTCCAAAGCTTGTCCCACATCCTGAGAAAAAGTCTCAGCAGCTATGGTCCGGATCTGCTGAACCACGGGGTTATCGGGATTAATTTCCTGGTATTTTTTATTTTTAAACACAAACTCACCGGATGAATTCACGACGCAAATCCCCTCATCTAGCGAATTCAACATCATCTCAAAATAAAAGCGCAGCTGCTCTTGTATTTTCGCCGCATCCTTGATTTCGTTGAGCAAGCCCTGGTTTTCCAGTACAATACCGGAATAGAAACTGAAAAAACCAAACATGGTTTCAAATTCCTGGGTAAAACCTTTTTCATTTTCACCGACATAGCCAAAAAATGTAGATAAAACCCTTCCGGATTTAACCGAGGGTAAAATAACTAAATAACTGGATTGATTCAGCGGAAAAAAACTGGGTGATTTTCTTTCCAAGGCAAGCGAAAAATAATTCTCCATTTCCGAATCATCGAGCGGAAAGTTTTCATCCAGTCTGATTACTTGCCATTGATCATCTTTATAAACAGCCGACAAACTGGATTCTATGGAAAAAAAACGCCCCATCACCTTTTCGATTGCCTTTGAAATATCCACTGTGTTTTTTGCCGTATTCAATTCCCTGGCAAAGGATGCGATTGTAATCAGAAATCTGTTGATTGAATTCGACGTTTCTTCCATAAAAACCTCCCAAGAATACCCCCTAATTATACCATATGAGAAGAGATTCTCCCGGAATTTGCTCATAAACATCAATCAACAATTCTTATTTTTAATTTGTTTCAGCTATTATTTTGAATGATAATTCGCTTGAATGATCACACATCTCACAGAAGTTTTTTCAAATGAAAAAAGCATTGATTTCAGTTCTTTTTGTTTTGCTGTTTAATACCGATATTTTGGCACAAGGCCCAAAGTGCATTTTTATATTCATTGGAGGTAGAATGGGAATTCCTCAAAGCAATACCGCACAGATTCTTAAAACCATGATCACCCTATTCGGGTTGATTAACTGCAACCTTTAACTTCAAAATCGAAGCCTTGATCGATAACATTAAACTGTGACGGGTATATGTTCCACGCATCTGGTACCTTTGTCATTTGTTATGCGCTGCAATAAAAGCATTCACTTCCTTTTCTGTAGGCATGGAATCAGCAGCCCCTTCACGCATGGCAACGATGGCTGAACAGGCAACGGCGAAATGGGCGGCTTTTTCCATCAGCGCAAAGGCAGTTCTTTCATCGAAATCTCCAGCACGGTTGATCACCTTTAAAATCCCTGACATGAAGGCGTCTCCACATCCAACTGTATCCGTTACATCAATCCGGTAGCCGTCAATCCTTTTAACCATCTGCCCCAGACGGATTAAGCATCCTTCCGCCCCCAGGGTAACAAATTCCATTCTTTGCGGGTTTGTCGGTAAACTGTTCAAAGCCTTCACTGGATCGTTTTCACCGCTAATGTAATATAAATCCTCATCAGAGAGTTTTAAAATGTCCACTGATCGAATGATGTCCAATATTTGATTAAGATAATGTTCCCGGTTGTGAATATAAAAAGATCTGACGTTGGGATCGAAAGCTTTCAAGAGCGGATAAGAAAAAGCCTTTTCAAAGAGTTTCAGATAGGTTTGAGCACCCGGCTCATCCACAATGGCCAGAGAACCGAAATGAAAAATGGAGCAATCGATCAGATCAACTCGGTCAGCCTTATCCAGGCTGATGGTTACATCGGCAGTATGATCTCTGTAAAATTCATAATCCGCTTTTCCATATCTGTCAACACCGGCAAAGGCCAAAGAGGTATTTGACCCGTTTTTGACGAATGTATATTTTTTATCAATATGACTGTCTTTCAGATAAGCACCAATGGCCTGCCCAAAACTGTCATCTCCTATCTGAGTAAAAAAAGAACAATATTCTCCAAGCCTTGCCAAGCCGCAACATACATTGAATGGCGAGCCTCCTATGCGTTTTGTAAACTGGGTGCTATCAGCCAGGCTTTTTCCCGCATCAACGGAAATCATGTCAAACAGGACCTCGCCGGCACAAATAATCTCCTTTCTTCTCTCATCCATCTTATCCCTCCAAAAATGTCAATATCTGTGTCACTGTGATATCCAACTGCTCCGAACCGCTGATTTCAGCCTTCCCATCTCCGATTTGTTCGCCGTAATCGCCAAACTGTGCGTGATTGCCCCCCTCTATTTCGAAAAAGACTGTATCAGACGGCAGAAATTCTCGGTTTTTATCCACTTTTTCAGGGGTACTTAACCCATCATTCGATGCACTGACGGATAACACGGAAAGATTCGCTAAAGACAAATCCCAGTTGCTCGTGGTATAAGCACCCAGCAAAATAAGACTTTCAACCTTTCCGGGATGATCGGATACAAACTTACACGCCATGGCTCCCCCTAAAGAATGCCCTGATATCGCCCATCTGCTCACTTCCGGGTATTTTTCCATCACCGCCAAGGCCTTGTTGGAACCAAGTATGGCCAGATTCAAAGGCATGGGAACAATCACGGTCAAAATCTCCTCCTTTGCCAATTCAGCAGCTAATGGTGCATACGCCTGTGGGTCAACTTTGGCACCGGGATAGAAAATCAGTCCCTGATGAATCTGACCGAGGGGGGTGAATACGATCATCAAATGATCTTGGTCAACCCGAACCGTCTGAGTTCCCTTCATGGCATCTATCGCCATGGCTTGAGCGGCCATGGCGTTGTTTGCCCAGGCAACAAAACCTGAAAAGGCGATGAGTAGAAACAATAAAGCAAAAATCCCTATCTTTTTTTTGGTCGTCATCTGTTCCTCCGTTTTACTTTTTATTTTTATCTTATCATGATTTCTCAAAAAGAGAACAACTGTTGGGGAGAATTCATTTTTCAACTTTTGTTGAATTCACACCTTGAAATTGGTACAATAATGCTTGAATGGGGGGATCAGTAATGGGAAAAACAATAAAATGGTGTATGTTGTTCTCTTTAATCATCTTGGTTCTTATGGCTTTGATGAGCTGTATAGGCCAAAAAGGGGGAGGCGCTATCCCCATGACTTTAACTGAACTGGAGGGAATCTGGAAAGGTGAATTGATTCATCATCAAAGGGATGAAGGCATTTACGATGCACAAATGGAAATCACACATGCCAGCGAAACGTGTATGGCTACTGTTACAGTTCACAGCGCACAAGCCAGTGAAGTGATCGGGTTTAACAATCTGTTGATGGAGGGCCAGGTCGTTAAGGACCAGCTTTATCTGGTAAACAGCGCCGAAATGTCTGAAAACCTCCATTTCACATATAATGCAACTTTTGTATTTAGGGATTTTCAAAAAACGACCTTATCAGCAATGATCAGTCGACAAAGCTCTGATGGTACCCATATGAGGACTTTAACGGACATCTGGCTGGGGAATCTTCAAAAATGGACAAATCCACTGATCGAGCCAATTTTTTTCGAAGATCCAGGCCTTGAAAATGTCGTCCGCCAAGCCCAAGGATTTACGGGCGAGCCGACCGGCTGCATTTTTCCGGCTCAAGTAACCGGCATCACTGAAATCAATGCCGAGAACAAAGGCATCATTTCCCTGGAAGGCCTTCAGCATCTCATCAATCTTCAACGATTGAATATCAAACAAAACCATATAGAAGATTTAAGTCCCATCGAAGATTTACATCAGATCCGGCTGTTAAATTGTTCAATGAACCCCATCAGCGATTGTTCTCCATTACATCATCTGACTCAACTGGAATCGTTGCGCTTTTATCAAACTCAAGTTGCAGATCTATCTCCGCTTGAACCTTTAATTCAGCTCAAAACACTGGATTTTGCAGATGCCTGTGTTCAAGATCTGTCACCGATTCACAATCTGGTTGATATGACTTATCTTAATTGCGGTTATAATCAGATCAATGATCTTTCTCCCATCATACCGTTAATCAACTTGAGAAGCATTTGGCTGATCAGCAATCAAATCGAAAACATCGACCCGTTGTTAGAAAACAGCGGTTTGGGCGCAGGGGATTATCTGGACATTCGGAACAATCTTCTGGATTTGTCACCCGACTCTCAAGATATGCAGGCGATACAGGCCCTCATCGACAGAGGGGTAACGGTGTTTTATCTCGTTCAATAATCTTCCTCATAAAAGACTGAATGGGTCAGCATTTTAAAATCCGATTTTCCGAAAGACTTTACTGAGAAAATCTTCATCCGTCAGGTCTTCGGGTTTTTCATTGCGCAGAAGCATCTTTTTCGCTTTTCTGTCGTTAACCTTCATCCGATGGAGAATATACAGAGATAAAAGATATTCAAAGGGCAGCCAAGTCCCATGGCTGAATGGGGTAATGTATTTTTTGGCATCCTCCAACTGTTCGAAAAGGAGTTTCCTGGTTGGTCTGGGAAGCGTTTCATCAAAAAAGGCATCGATGATCGTGGTATGCGATTGCTGCAATAAATGCGCATAAGCCAAAGGGTCGATTTTTAATAGGGGATGGATTTCTTCGCAATTGATCATTTCTTTAAGGGTCATTCGGTTAATTCGGGGCATTTGCTCTTGGTATGTCTCGTATAAGCGCTTCTGGTCGTTCAGGTAATAGTCCTGACCATACCCGTTTGCCATGAGTTTTCTTGCAAATTTGGTTGCCCTGGACTCATGCATGATCATCCCCATATGGCCTCCGGTGGCAACCATGATGGTTTCTTTGATACGTTTTTCGATGGCAGAAACGATGCATGAAACCATCCCCCCCAAACAATATCCCACCAAGCAATTGTTTTCAAGCCATAAGCCTTCCTGCTGAAGCAAATCGATCGTGGTCATCACGTCTACCACTGCATGCTCCCAAGCCGGAACCATCAAATTCAAGTCCGGCCACAAATAATTCTTACCACTGACGGATTTATCCTCAACCCTGGTGTAATTGCCGGGTGGAATGATGACTGATGAACTGATCCCGGCAGAGGAAAGATGCGTAGCCATCCACAGTAAAAATTTGACATTCCGGCTACCCAGCCCTTGCATGATGATAGCAGAGGCCCTGACATCTCCCTTAGGCTGAAAATTGTACACTTCAACAACCTTCGTCCCGGCTTTTGCCCTTTGATATCTTGTATCGTATCTTAAATAGTTGCATCGGTAATTCTTACCCTTAAAAATATAACCGGAAAGGTATTGAATCTTGCTCCTCTCGTATTGAAAATCAACACGCATCCTGTCCTCCTTTCTTCTCAGTATCAGCTTTGAGATTTTCCTTGTCAGATAATTTGCTTTTTAAAAAGTTAATGGTACTTTCTAAAATCCTGATGGTTTGAAAATCTTTCATAACAAATTCAAAAGCATGGTTCCCCTTTTTATGGACGTAGAATTTGTAATCAACGGAACATTCCTTTAATTTTCTTGCCAATTTAACAGCAGAGGAAAAGGGAACCACATCATCTTCTTTTCCATGGGCCATAAAAACCGGAGGCAAATTGTGACTAACCCAATAAATGGGCGAATAATAGCGATAAACATCATTCATGTTGTCCGGAAGACCTTTCAGGGTGGTGATTGTTGCAAACCTGGCAAACAACGATTTATTATCCTTCTCGAAAATATCATGCAAATCCGAAGGGGTATAGAAAGCCACCACTGTTTGAATACCGCTCATACGGGCCGCCCTTTCTTCGTCGTTTAAAGTTGTTTCTTTTGAAGAATAATAGGCCGCATACAAAAGTGCCAAATGCCCTCCGGCAGATAAACCCATTAAAGCCATGTTTGAGGTATCCAGTCGTAATGATTTCGCCTGTGATTTCACAAATTCCAAAGCATCCGAATAGTCTTTCAGAATATCTTCCATGCGATTGTTGATACCGTATCGGTAGTCAATCGAAACCACCGCAAATCCCTTTGATGCCAGATATTTACTCCATGAAACGTTGTTGGGTTGATTTCTGAAACCTGAAATCCATCCCCCTCCATGGGCAAAAAAGACGACCGGATAGTGTTTTTTCTGTTCATTTGGATACCAACAATCCAATTTAAGGGGGATAGTTGCCGTTTGCTTGTACACATAAGTATCAAAGAGGTAATGCCCTTTGGGCTCAAGGGGAACCCTTCTGGTGAAAAGAAAAAGGATAAATACGACAACAGCCCCAGAAAAGGCAATAGCTCCATTGAAGGCCAGCAGAAAGAAAAAGAGCAGCCATAAATAGAATTTGTTGACCATAAAGTATGATTTTTTAATTCGGTTTATTCCTTTGCTAAATAAAGATTGTTCACTCATCGTCAGAAACATTCCTTTGGCTTTGAATTTCACTACATAAGATTATACTTCAAAAACTCAAAAAACCGATCAGGTTCACACAACAATCGGCTTATACTCGCAGGCTCTTATATGTGGTAAGATTGGATAACACTAAGCATGAAAAGGTGACTGATTTGCAGAAAAAAGGGTTCAAATTTTTATTAGGTGCACTTCTTGCGATGATTATGATTTTTATCATACACGGAATATTTCTTGCCGTTCAGTCTTCATTTTTTCCCGTTGAAAACCTGTTTCATTATTTGACTCAAACCAATTATCAGCCGGAAATATCCGGCTTCTATTACGATTTTCAAGCCACCCATGAAGATCTGGTCTTTCGCTTTGAGATTCCTGCTGAAAATGATGCCATTATGATTAAAAGTGGGTTTGAGCAAAACGTAACCTGGTCAGTTGTACCGTTTAATCCATCCAGCGCTCTACACGATTCAATCGGCAACATCCGGCTTTTACCCGAAAAGGGTTGGCAAATGCTGGATCTACGCCAGATGGAAAAGCCAACGGTCATTTTGTTAGAGTTAAAAAAAGGCGGCAGGCTGATACTCAATTCAACACCGTTAACCGGAAAATTAGAATACTTAAAATTTTTCTCCCGCTTCAGCAATTTGTTCTCGGATCAATTCGTCATGATCATATCCGGCATGAGTTTTCTTCTGGCGTTTATCATGTTCTCCATAGGCCGTGTGAACCACGAATTATCCAAATCCTATTTTGCCCTGGCTGTCTCCCTTTGTTATTACGGCGTTCTATTCTTTATATCCGGAACTTTCTTAAACAACGAGGGTTATCTTTACAGCATGCTGCAAGATACACAGGGTGCTTTCTTGTTTCTGAACAAACTCTTGACACTCCTGAGTATTGCCTTTACCGTCGCTCTATTTTTTGGTATCGAATACTTTATTTTGAAAAGCTGGAAATACACCAAGTTCCTTATTTTTCTCAACATAATCGGTTTTCTTCTGTCTCTAATGGGTGTACCGTATATGATCACGGTTATTTCCTTTATCAATTTCCTTTTTTTTGCCGTCATCGCTTATCAGTCTGAATTCATACTGTTCACATTTTTGGCCTTTGTCAGACCGGTAGGGGAAATCGTCAATGTCTTTTCGAACCGATTGTATTCCCTTTATCCGTTCAGTTTCAATGAAATTACTTTCTTTATCGTTTTTATAGGATTTGGCACCTTTTTCATCATGGATTACAACAGAAAACAAAGGGAAATCAACGACAAAAATCAGGAATTGTGTGCCTCAAATCAAGAAATTTTAGCCATGAATCAGGAATTGGAAAGTTCCTATCTTGAGATAGAAAAACTGAACAACGAATTGGAAGCCACAGTATTTAAACGCACCCAGCAACTCCAAAGAAGCATGTACTCGATGCAAACATTGCTGAACAACACCGATGAAGGGTTCATGAAATTCGATGCTTCCCTGATTATTGAACCCGAATACAGCCGGGAATGCCTGTCCATATTTAACGCCTCAATCGACTATCATTTTTTCCCAGCCCTCATTCTATCCCAAACCCCTGAGGAGATCCCATTCCTTACCGAAACCCTTCGAGCCGTTATCAACGAACCATCCGATAACAAAAGAGAGATTCTGATTTCTCTACTGCCCGATCTGGTCAATCGACAATCCAAAATCCTCTCTCTGAAATATCGTTTGATCAGAGAAAAAACATTCTCGGAAGAAATTAGTCCGGATGATTTTGAAAAAGGCTTCCAAGAAAGATCAAAAATCATGGTCATGGTCCGAGACATCAGTGAAAAGGTCAAACTCAAAGACCGTTATGAAAAAGAAAAGGAGTTATTTGAACAAATTGTCAAAATAATGGCAAACTCGGAAAATTTTGTGGAATTAAAAGAAGATTACAGACAATTCTGGGAAGAAGTGGCACAGATGCATGCCGAACCACCTGAAGCTGCTCACACGCAACCATTTCCCATCAATCAGGTTTTCAGAAGCATCCACACCTTGAAAGGCAATTTTGCCAGCTTCGGTTTTCGCCTGCTGGTTGAAAAACTTCATCAACTTGAATCAACCTTAAAAGACCATAAAGAAAAGGCCGCTGATATTCTGTTTAACATCATCCATTCAGGTGAAGATACCAAATGGTTAGATGATGAGATGCAAAGTGTTTACGAGTACATTAGCCCCCAAATCCTTGAACGTCAAATAGATCTGAGCAAAAAGAGAAATTCACTTGTAAAAATCAAAGAACTTTTAAGTGGAACACCCAGTCCTGACCAACTCAAGGAAGCCAGAACCCTGTTGGATGAAATGGAAAAAACAAGTTTCGAAGATCTTTTTGAACCCACCAAAAACCTTGTTTTATCGACTGCCCAACGGCTCGACATTCAAATAAAATCCTTTGATGTCAAGGGAGCCAATATTTTCGTAGACAAGCACAAGCTCAAACCGTTGTTGAAAACATGCATTCACCTGTTTAGAAATATCCTCGACCACGCCATCGAAGATCCCGAGCAAAGACTTGAAAGTGGAAAGGATCCCGGCGCAACGATAAAGGTTCATGCATATCGAAAGGGCTCCTTCTTAATGATCGATATAACAGATGACGGCCGGGGCATCGACCGGGATTTGGTCTTTTCTAAGGCGCTTGAAAAAGGGTTTTTAAAAGGGACTTCTCAGGAATGCGCTCCCTTTCACTTGGAAGACATCATATTTCAAGAAGGTTTTTCCACGAAAGATAGTCCCACAGATATCTCCGGCAGAGGCATAGGCTTGAGTGCCGTCAAAAATGCCGTTGAAAGTCTTTGCGGAACGATCAAAATCAAAACCGAAAAAGGACTGGGAACAACTTTTTCCATCATCATCCCGGAAGACCTCATGTAACCCGGATTAAAACAAGCCTCGAACCAGACTGATGGCATCTTCGGGACACACCTCATGGCAAACGTAACAACGGATACACTTGGAATAGTCGATCTGTAAAGGGTCTATGTCAATCGCTTTCAGCGGACAGCTTTGCTCGCACCTGCGGCATTTGATACATTTTCCTCCATCAATTTGAGGTCTTTTCTTGAACCGGTTAAAACGATTACTGATAAAATGTAACCCTGAAAAAACCAAATGGGTTGTCGGTAAAACCATTGAACCGGACCATTCTCCCTGGATTTTGTATTGAGGAATACACTTCTTTTTGGCGGCTTCCATGAGGATTGGATTTTTTTTTCGGTCTATGCCCAGCGAAATGGTAATGGCATCGTCCAAAGCAAATGGATTTTCACTGATAAAAATGACGCCTAACGATTTGGGGGTTCCATTGGAGGGACCGTTTCCCTCATGAGCAATCAGCCCATCAACGATGCTCAAAGTTGGATTAACGGCAGAACAAATCTCCACCATCAATTTAGCAAAGTGGTTGGTGTTCAGGGCCTTGAAATGCCAAGACGCCTTTTCCTTTCCAGGAACACACCCAAAAGTATTTTTTACCGCCAATGTGAGCATGGTCAAGGAATGGGTTTTCATCTTGGCCAGATTCACAATCTTATCCGCTTCCAGTACGCATTTGGAAAGATTGAAATCGTATTCCCCGTCGTGATCAACTCGGACCGGCTCATCGAATTCAACAAAATCCACCCGGTGCTTTTCACACACTTCAATCAAACCCGTCTGTTGCGCAACCCGGTACCCATTTCCATCCGGCGGACTATCTCCCACAAAAGGTTTTGTCCCAATATCCTTCAAAAAATGCAAAATCGCATCCAATGTCTTAGGATGCGTTGTCACCCCTTTTTGGATATCTCTGGCACTCAACAGGTTTGGTTTGACGAGAACCCTGTCCCCTTTTTTGAAAAGATGAGCATACTGATCCAGAACCTTCCTCAAACATTCAGCACCTTTGGTATACATCTCATTCATGGGCAATCGGTGATCAACACTGAGAATCCGAACCTGCTCAATGTCCGATTTTCGCATATCTTCGGTGAATTGATTTTTAACAGTCATCTGTACTCCATTCTCTTTGTGAGTTGGACTATTCATAATATTCCAACAGCATTCTCTCGTATTCGGCCGTGCGTGGAGAAAAAAATCCTGTTTCTTCCTCCCCTGTCAAATCGATCTCTTTGATCACTTTTGTAGGTTTTTTGGATAGGATGAAAATCCGTTGTGCAAATACAACAGCCTCCCTTATCCCGTGCGTTACCAGAACGGCAGTCCAACGCTGTTGTCTTTGAATCCGTTTGACAGCTTCCATTAATTTGATATTGGATTTCAAATCCAAATTTTGAAAAGGTTCGTCAAAAAAAATGATATCCGGATCAACAATCAATGCCCTGGCCAGATTTGCCCGCTGTTGCATCCCGCCGCTCAACTTGGAAGGATGATGCTTGGTAAAATCCTGCAATTCCACCAGTTCCAACGATCGCCGCACTTTCTCTTCGTCATTAGAAACAAACAGAAGGTTATTCAATAAACTACTCCACGGAATCAGACGAGGCTCCTGAAAAACAAACCCGGCTTGACGGTAATACCCCTCAACTTTACCGGAATAGTCATTGATCAATCCGGACAAACATCGGAGAAGGGTTGTCTTGCCGCAGCCTGAAGGTCCTAAAAAAGCTACCCTTTCGGATTTTTTGATAGCTATCGACAAATGGGCCAGGACTTGCAAATCTCCGAAATGTTTGCATAAATCTTGGGTTCGAATCATTATGTCCATATGCCGTATCCTTTCTCATACAATCGGTTGATAATCCGGTCAAACAGATATTCCAGCAAGAACCCTGAAATAACGGCCACCGAAGTAAAAGCAAATACTGTGGGGGTTTCCAGATAAAATTTTGCCCAGGAAATATGAATTCCAAGACCGCTGTCTCCAGCCATAAATTCAGCAACAATCGCCACTTTCCACATGGTGCCCAAACTCACCCTTACCGATGAAAGCAAAAACGGAACGATGGATCCCAAATAAACCTGCCTGAAAATCCTCGATCTGGGCACTTGATAAACATGCGCCATCTCGATGAGCTTCACATCGATGCTCTTGACCCCTTGAGCGATATTGTAGATGATCAAAGGCAAAAGCGTGGTGACAATGATGAAAACCGGTGCCTGCCATCCCATTCCCCAAATAACAATCACACTGGATAACCAGGAGACAATGGGCATCGAACGCAATACCATAGTCGAGGGTTTGATCCACTCTTCAAATCTTTTGGAAACACCCATCACAATTCCAATGGGTGTACCAATCAACAGGGCAATCCCCAACCCTTCAATGGATTTTAGAAAAGTCAGAAACAATGCCGGTAACAACTTACCTGATTGAAACGCTTGTACAATCTTTGCCAATACTTCAAACGGAGATGGGATGATCAGCGGCTGAGCAACAATCAACGACATTATCCACCAGAATAAAAACAAAAGGCACACCCCGACCAACCAGTCGGGTATGCGCCTTTTATCTTTTGAAAGAGGCTTATTGTGCGTAAAAGCCCTCATTAGGTACCGGTATGGACGAATCGACGGCATTGACTTGTTCCATAAAGCGCTGCACTTCATCCTTGACTTTAAGAACCGTTGAATAACTGTATAAAGATCTGGCAAGAGATTGTTTCATGATGGGTGCTGGCATTCCACTGAAATACTTCGTGGTCAACTCAACCGCTTCATCCACGTTGTTCATGGCAAAGTGAATCGAATCTTTGACCGAATTCAAAGCGGAGACAATTTCCAAAGGTCTCTCTTCCAATGCCTCTTTTCTCACAAACACACCCGTTATAGGCACCCTGTAAACGCCTGTGGCATCTCCCCAAATTTGTTGCATATCCAAAGCAATCTGACTGCCCTGTACTTTAGTCAAGGCTAAAGAAACAAAAGGCTCCGGCAAAACGGCCGCCTTTATCTTCCCGGCAACCATTAAACCGATGATTTCCGGTGCGGTGGCGTATTTAATATTAACACGATCAACGCCAAGACGGTTAAATTCGTATCGCATTAAGACATCTCCGGTTTGACCCTGTCCCTGAGGCGTGTAGATCTCAACACCTGCCAGGTCTTTCATCGTTTCAACTTTGATGTCTTTCGTAACAAGATAAAAGCTCTTCCATAGCGTTACAGCCGCTAACTGAACATCCATTCCCTTATCATACAGCAATTCACCCAAAGCAACCGGCGTAATCACAATATCTACATCTTTTGTCACCAGCTGTGCGGTAATCTGATCGAATGAGCTCCAGAATGCAATATTCATCTGCGATTGTGTCTCAACTTTGTCCTCTAAAATTCCCACCAGTGAAACAATCGTAGGCCCTACCGGTGATAAAACGTTAACTTGGGAAAAAACCATCACCATCATCATCGTTAAAAAAACCAGCATCATTAAACCTTTTTTCATCATTTTCCCCCTTTAGCAAATTAATCGATACCGTATAAGACGTTTTTCTCCCTAACACTTGATCCTAATTCAAGCAGGGTTATCGTCATATGAGAATTGATTCTCAATCAGTAGTGTATCACAAAAAAACCTAAATCGCTTTTTTTATCCGACAATTTCCACAAACAGAAAGCACTTCAAACCAACTAACCCTTGTGAATCAATGCTTAGCCATTCCCTTTCTGTGCTTTCTCGTGGTACAATAGGTTATCCGTCACTTGGGAGGGTTCAACCGTGGAACAATCCTATGATTTAATGCAGTATATCATCAAACACGATCCTAACGCTATAACGGTTTTGGATAAGCATCTCAGGTATATCTACGTCAGCGAGCGCTTCTTAAAAGATTACAAGCTTGAAGAAAAAGACATCATCGGAAAATATCATTACGAGGCTTTTCCGGATATTCCTGAAAAATGGCGTGAAAGCCATCGTCGGGCATTAAATGGAGAAGTCACCCGTTCAGAAGAAGACTATTATGAAAAGGCAGACGGATCTGTTGAATATACCCGATGGGAGTGCCGCCCCTGGTATTTGCCAAATCAAGAGATTGGCGGGATTGTTTTATACACCGAAGTCATCACGGAAAGAAAACAAGCGGAAAAACACCTTCAGGAAAGCCGGGAAAGGTATCGTCAGTTGTTTGACAATTCGCCTGTGGTCATCTGGGAAGAAGATCTTTCACAAGTCAGAGAACACTTGAACCGTTTAAAAAGACAGCACAAAGACCTGGAAGTTTTTTTTGTAAACAACCCCAAAGAGGTTATCAATTGTTTTGCCAAAATGAAGATCGTTGATGTCAACGACTATTCTCTCGACTTTTACGGCGCCCCATCAAAAGCCTATCTGATCGAACATGCCCATCAACTGTTCACTCAAAGGGCCATCAATAATTACATTCGGATTTTAAAGGCTGTGGCAGACAGAAAACTTTACTTCCGCATGGAACACGAAACCAACACATTCAATCAAGGTATTAAAAACGTCATCATTGAGATCAGAATTCCTGAAAAATACAAAGAGACACTGACCAGAGTCTATGTCACCACCACTGATATCACCAAACAAAAAAAGACGGAGGAAGCCCTTCGGGAAAGCGAAACAAAATTCAGAACACTTTTTGAAGGCCAATCAGCCATACAGCTAATTCTTGATCCCGAAACCGGTATGATCGTAGATGCCAATCAAGCGGCAGCTGATTTCTACGGATGGTCTGTTGACACGTTAAAACGAATGAATGTCGGTGATTTAAGGGCCCATCCATCCAAAAAGACGTTAATAGAACTGAAAAAAGCCATCGAAAACGGAAAAGCTTACTTTGAATTTAATAATAAAAGGGCTGACGGAACATTCGTAGATGTGGAAGTCTTCAGCAGTCTGGTTATCATAGATGGCAAAAAGATGATTCATAATATTGTTCACGATATTACAGAAAAGAAACGGGCAGAGCGAGAAATCGTCATTGCAAAAGAACAGGCGTTGGCAGCAAGCAAGGCAAAAAGCGAATTTTTGGCCAATATGAGCCATGAACTGAGAACTCCTTTGAATGCCATCATCGGATTCAGTGAGTTACTTCATGATACGGCTTTGGATAGCACCCAAAAAAAATATGCTGATATCATCGTCAATGCCGGAGAGTCGTTGTTGTCTATTATCAACGATATCCTGGATTTTTCAAAAATCGAAGCCAACAAACTGGAATTATTCCCTGAAAAGCTATCCTTAACACAACTCATCGAAGACACTCTCAACCTCATCCGATTCAAGGCCTATGAAAGGGGAAATCGTTTATTTGAAGAGCTTTCAGGTGATATTCCCAAATATGTCGTTGCAGATTTGAATCGATTAAAGCAAATACTGCTCAACCTGATCGGAAATGCGGTCAAATTCACAGAAAAGGGAACCGTTACAATCAAGGTCCATACCCTCTCGATCGACTCAGCTAATCAAAGGGTGAGTTTGCGTTTTTGTGTACAGGATACCGGGATCGGAATCAGGGAAGAAAATCGTGAGAAGATATTTGAAGCCTTTAATCAGGAAGATTATTCCATCACACGGAAATTCGGTGGAACCGGATTAGGTCTGGCAATCACCAATCGCCTGTTACACATGATGAGCTCCGCACTCACCTTTGAATCCGAAGAAGGTAAGGGTAGTACCTTTTGCTTTAATCTGACGCTACCATTTGAGAACGAATAAGTCTGAAATCATCGCCAGAGCAAAACGAGTCGAATCCAAAGCCCCATGAAAAAAACCCTCCGCTCTGGAGGGTTAAAGGAGTGCAATCTATGTGAAGTGTTGTTCGTCGTTGTCTTTCTCTGCTTTTCCGGATGCTGCTTTTCTTAATGTTAGAACCTGTTGATGAGGTCGTAAACCCTGAGGCTGTTCTGTTCCATCAGTCGGTCGAAACTGCTCTGAACGTTTGCATTCTTCCTGATTCTGTCAATTCTTTTGATCTGTTTTTTCATTTTTCTACACCTCCTGGATTATTTTTTTTCTTTCTTCGTTTGAAGAACCTTTTTTTAAATTCTCTCAACGATCTTCAAGTATAGTGTACTATCTCAACTCAGGTCCAGGTCAACACCCCTGTAAATTAACATTCTGTAAAAAAGGCCCGATATCTCAAGTACACTCCAGTCTTAATAAATCTTCATCCATTCACATCAAACGATCACTTTTTCATACCACCTTTTCATTTCTCATTTGTTGCGTGTTATAATCCTTTGGTCGATTACATTAAACATCCACTGGAACAAAAAGGATTCTTGTCTATTGTTGGATCGTGCAAACGATTTCGTGAATCCAAATTGTTCGGCAACGGGAGGAAAGTCATCAGAATCTTTTTGTTCGGATATTACGGAATGAACAATTACGGTGATGAAATGCTTTTCAGAAGCATCATCAAGCTACTGAAAGAAGTGGGGATTCAAGAATTGAATCTTCTGTACCCGAAAGCGGGGTCCAGAAAAATCGGTGGTATCATGATCAAGCATATCCCAAGAAACTCGCCGATAACCATTTTCAAAGCGATCAAAGAATCCGACATGATCATAGGCGGGGGAGGAAACATCTTCCAGGATGAAACCAGCACAAGGAGTTTCCTTTACTATAGATGCCTTGTATCAACCGCTCTGTTTTACAAAAAACCGGTGTATTTGTTAGGTCATGGAATCGGTCGAATCCATTCCAAAAAGAATTATGCTCGTTTGAGAAAGATTTTAAGCAACGAGTTATGCACCGGTTATTTTCGTGATACGATTTCTTATCGCTATGCAAGAACATGCAGTGAACGGCACCGGCGCGGAACCGATTTGGGGTATTATTTTTTACAAAACCGTTTACCCTCGAAAAGAATACCTTCAAGAATCGGCGTTTTTCTCAAACGCCCTTGGCTGAATCCGGAAGATTTTGTTCAACCATTTAAAGAAGAGGGACTAAATGAAGTTCATTTTTTTGTTGCTTTTCCTGAGCAGGATTTAGGTGCCGCAGAACTGTCGGGACAACGTTTTGGAAAACACTTTGATTCTGCCGTTAAAGTGGGAGAAGTGAACGAGATCACGGACCAGGCCTCTTCTTGCTCTCTGATTATCTCGGAAAGGCTTCACGGTTCCATCATTGCTTCCCATTTTGGTATTCCTTTTTTAAGTTCGGACACGTTCAAAATGCGTTCCTATTTCTCAGATATGGAAGGCTATCATGCCTTTTTTAAAGATAAATCCATTTCAGAAATCGCTTACGCTTTTTCGAAACTGAAAGAAATTAATTTTGAACAAAACAATGCGCAATTTATGAACCGAAATCAGGCCCGGTTAAAGGCCATGAAAAAATGGTTAAAAGTCCAAATAAGCGGAATATGAAACCTCTATTCCATAAAATAATGAAATTCCAAATGTAAGATGTTGAGAAGATTGTGATTGATTGAAGGGAGGAACAGAACAAAATGGCGGTATTGACTTTCCCCGGTGGAATTCACCCCCCGGAAATGAAAGAGTTATCTCAAAGCGCCCCTTGGAAAGAATGCCTTTGCCAAAGACGGTGTATTGTTTTGTGCATCAAAATCTCGGAGCGCCACCAAAACTTCTATGTGAACCAGGCGACAAAGTTAAAACAGGACAGGTCATTGCCGAGCCTTGCGGTAAGGTCTCGGTTCCTTTACATGCTCCCGTAACGGGTACTGTCAAAGAAATCATCAAGATGATGCATCCGGCTCAGAAGAAAAAATTGGATGTTATTGTCATTGAAAGAACAGCTGAAGATGAATGGCAACTGATGCCCTCAATTGACTTTACCACTGCCGGGCGTGAAGAACTGTATCAAAGGATCCTGGATGCCGGAATTGTGGGTTTGGGTGGAGCAGCATTCCCCACACATGTGAAATACAACACGACACTGGTTAAACCGGCAGACCTAGTGATTATCAACGGTGCTGAATGTGAACCTTATTTGACCATCGATCACCGTTTGATGCTTGAAAAAGGCGAAGAAATCCTGAATGGATTGCGGATTCTCATGAAAATCGCAGGCGCTAAAAAGGGTATCATCGGCATCGAAACCAACAAACCCGATGCCATTGACAATATGCGGAAAATGGCTTCTCACGATGATCATATTGACGTAATCGGTGTTAAAACAAAATACCCGCAGGGAGCTGAAAAACAACTGATTTACACCACGACCAGAAGAAAGGTACCGGTTGGCGGGCTGCCCATCGATATCGGTGTGGTTATGAATAACGTGGGAACAGCTGTTGCCACTTCGCAAGCCGTCACAAATGGCATGCCGTTGATTGAAAGAGGGGTAACCATTACCGGTGAAGGCATCAACAATCCCAAAAACGTCATGGTCAGAATTGGCACTCCCATATCAGAACTCATACAGTACGCAGGCGGTTACAAGGGTGAGCCTGAAAAGGTCATCGCCGGAGGTCCCATGACAGGACCCGCTCTTACTTCCACTGAAACACCGGTAATGAAAAGCACATCCGGAATACTGGTCTTGCCAAAACCCGATAAAGCACCAAGACCCTCAAAACCTTGCATCAACTGCAATCAGTGCGTCGAGGTCTGTCCCATGGCTTTGGAACCTAATTTTCTGGTGAAACTATGTGAGGCCAAGAAATACAATGACGCCGTGGAAATGAACCTGTTTTCATGTATTGAATGCGGTGCATGCGCTTACATCTGCCCGGCAAGAATCGATCATGTAAAAACTTATCAATTGGCAAAAAGAGTTTATAATACGTTGAAAGGGAGGAAATGATATGGCTCAAATCTTTCCGTCCGCATCCGCTCCGCACATCCGCACATCCGACAGTGTCAGCAAGATCATGTTGGATGTTCTGATCGCTCTTATCCCAGCTGTCATCGTCTCCGTTTTCGTATTCGGCTGGTCTGCATTGGTCCTGTGTCTGATGGGTGTGATCGTTGCCGAAGCATTGGAACTGTTCATCATGAAAGTCCTGCGTAAAAAGAAGGATTTCATACCCGACGGCAGTGCAGCTGTCACCGGTCTTTTGTTGGCCATGAATATGCCAGCTGGCTTTCCATGGTACCTCTTCATCATCGGCATTCTGGTAGCCATCGGTCTTGGAAAGCACGTTTACGGCGGACTGGGTTCTAATCCATTTAACCCGGCTTTGGTGGGCAGGATTTTCCTGGTCATCTCTTTCCCGGCTGCTATGAGCAATTACTATAAACCCGGGATTTGGAAAACCATCGATTCACTTTCAACTGCCGCTTCCCCTGTTGTCACCGGCGCCACACCCATGGGGCTTTTAAAAGAAGGCGGACTTCAAAACGCTTTGCAAAACCACACTTACATGGATATGTTCCTGGGCAACACCGGCGGGGCATTGGGTGAAGTCTGCGCCTTGGCGTTGATCATAGGATTTGTCTATTTATTGGTGAAAAAACACGTTTCCTGGCATATTCCAGTTGCCTATATCGGCACGGTGCTGGTCATTTCTTCGGTTTTTTATCTCATCAACCCCGATCAATACGGCACTCCACTTTATCATCTGCTGGGTGGCGGGCTGATGCTGGGAGCCTTGTTCATGGCGACGGATATGGTCACCAGCCCCTCAACGGTGAAAGGGTCACTGATTTACGGAATGGGATGTGGCATCATCACCATGCTGATCCGTATCGCAGGCGCATTACCGGAAGGTGTGGCCTTCTCCATTCTCATCATGAATGCCGTCAAACCTTTGATTGACCGGTGGACACGAAGACGTCCCTTTGGCGCATTGAAAAAGGAGGCGCAATAGTATGGGCAATTATCTGAAAATAGGTTTCACACTCATGGCTTTCTCCATCGTTGTTGCCCTATTACTGGCAACGGTTTACACTATTACTGCCGATCCCATAGCTCTGGCGGAATTGAACGTCAAGCTGGAGTCCATCAAAACCGTCTTAACGGATCCGATCAACGGAACATTGCTGATAGAGGAAAGCGATATCCCTCAATCCCAAGAAAAACTCAATGAGAAAATCTGGAAAAAAGTTGACTCGGATAACCTGTATGAAAGCAGCCGTTACAACGGTTACTGTTCATCCCCAGCTTACAAGTTTACTCTGAAGGACGGCCGAGAGGCTTACATTTTCAACGGCGCATCGGTGGGATACGGTGGATATGTGAGTATCATGTGTTCGTTTGTAGAGCAGGAAGGATCCCTACAGATGTTAAGGCTGGAGGTATTGGATTATTCACAGGAAACTCCGGGATTAGGGGCTAAAATCGCTGAAGAAGCAGTAAAAGAAAGATTTTTCAATATTCCGCAATCGGGATTAACAGCCGGCGTGATCGTTGACAAAGATTCCGGCAAGAGCCCTGCAAAGACCGCTGCCGAGGAAAAAAACAATAAAAAAGAGGGGATCATCAGCGTCAGTGATCTCATGACGGGGGCAACCATCACCCCAAGGGGTGTGGCGAACGCCATTAACACGATGGTAGAATACTTAGAGCAAACCATTGGGGGTGATGAATGATGGCAAAAGAACAATCCCAATTAACCAACGGCATGTTCACCAATAACCCGATTTTTGTCCAAGCATTGGGAATGTGTCCCACACTAGCTACAACCACCAACGCCACCAACGGATTGGGAATGGGAATGGCCACGTTGTCTGTTTTAATCATGTCAAACATCGTTATTTCATTGATCCGCAAACTGGTACCCGACAAGATAAGAATACCGGTGTATATCATTATCATTGCGGGATTTGTAACCATGATCGATTTGCTGATGCATGGCTTTCTATACGACTTGTGGAAAACTCTGGGGCTGTTTATCCCCTTAATCGTAGTCAACTGCGTCATATTGGGACGTGCGGAAGCTTACGCTAGCCATAACGGTGTTTTTAAGTCCATCCTGGACGCATTGGGAATGGGACTGGGTTTCGCAGGAGCACTCATTTTACTGGGTTCAGTCAGGGAGATTCTGGGTGCCGGCAGCTGGTTTGGCATCCCATTGTGGGGAGACGCCTTTAACGTCTTTATCATGATCCTGCCCCCTGGAGCCTTTATCACGCTGGGTCTACTTGCAGCCACGTTCAATTGGATGGGCATTTCCCGTGAAGAAAGAAAAAAGAAGAAAGAACAAGCCGCAAAGAAGGCAGGTGAAACAGCATGAAGATATTTCTGATTTTCATGTCGGCCATACTGGTCAACAACTTTGTTCTGCAACGATTCTTGGGAATCTGTCCCTTTTTGGGGGTATCGAAAAAGATCGACACGGCTGTTGGTATGTCTTTGGCCGTTATTTTTGTCATGGTTCTGGCCAGTGTCATCACGTGGCTTCTTAACGGATTACTGGTGATAATGGGTTTGAGTTTTTTAAAAACCATCGTCTTTATCTTGGTTATCGCTTCCTTGGTACAGTTTGTTGAAATCTTTTTGAAGAAAGTTTCCCCGGGTTTGTATGAGGCACTGGGTATCTTCTTACCGTTGATCACAACCAACTGCGCCATTTTAGGATTGGCATTGCTGAACATACAAAACAACTACGGACTGCTGGAAACGATATTCAATTCGTTGGGTGCGGGATTTGGATTCGGATTGGCATTGATTTTATTCGCCGGTATTCGAGAACAACTTGATTTTGCAGACATTCCCAAGCCTTTCAAAGGGCTTGCCGGAACGCTGATCACCGCTGGTATTTTATCCATGGCATTCGTCGGCTTCAGCGGCATGATCAAATTATAAGCTCATTTATAAAGGCGGTGATGATATGATTTTCATCAATAGTATCATTTTACTGGGGGCCTTAGGCCTGGTATTTGGGACGTTCCTGGCTTTTGCGGCAAAAAAATTCGAAGTGAAGGAAGACCCCAGACTGAAGAAAATGATGGAAGCCCTCCCCGGTGTCAATTGTGGTGCATGTGGCTATCCTGGCTGTGAAGCCTTTGCAAAGGCTGTTCTCAAAGGGGATGCTCCGCATGATGGTTGTCTTCCCGGCAAACGGCAAGGGGTTCCTGAAAAGATCAAAAAAATCATGGAAGAATGAGAAATAAAGAAAAAGGCGCTCATAAGAGCGCCTTTTTCTTTAAAACACCCACACTAATCCCTCCCCTTATTCATTCTGTTAAAAAAAACCATTATCTGATATTGAAATATATGTATGAATTATGTATAATAATTATGGTTAAATAATTAAATATTTATAAGACTTGGAGGAGAAAAAAATGAAAAACACAGATGTATTGGTTATTGGCGGTAGCGCAGCCGGTATCGTTGCTGCTGTAACTGCCAAAAGCCACAATCCGGAAGTTTCAGTCACGGTCATTCGAAAAGAAGAACAAGTGGTAGTGCCCTGTGGCATTCCCTATATCTACGGCTCGCTTGAAAATAGCAATCAAAATGTTATACCTGATGCAACACTTGAGAAAGCCGGTGTAGACTTACTCATCGACGAAGTGGTATCGGTTGATTTGAAAGCAAAGAATTGTTCCACCAAATCAGGAGAAACCCTTTCCTTTGACAAGATCATCTTTGCCACAGGATCCATGCCAAAAGTTCCAAAGTGGTTGAAAGGAAGTGATCTTGAAGGGGTCTACACCATCCCCAAAAATAAAGTCTCACTAGACCAGCTGGCCAGCCAGGTACCAGGAGCAAAGAAGATCGTCGTCATCGGCGGCGGTTTTATCGGTGTGGAAGTCTCCGATGAACTCAATAAGGTCGGAAAAGATGTCACATTGGTTGAAGTATTGGAGCATGTTCTGGGTGCTGTCTTTGATAACGATATTGCCGAAAAGGCCGAAAACGTTCTGAAAGCAAGAGGCGTTAATGTGAAAAGCGGATCCGGTATCAAAGAGATCACCGGACAAGGAAAGGTCACTGGTGTAACACTTGAAAACGGAGAAAAGCTGGAAGCGGACATTGTGATCCTGGCCATGGGTTATATTCCAAATACCGATTTGGCAAAAAGTGCTGGTTTAGAGTTGAATAGTTACGGACAAATCAAAGTTGATGAATACATGAGAACCGAGTGTACAAATGTATTTGCCGTGGGAGACTGTGCTCAAAAGCATGATTTTATCACAAGGCGAGACACCCCGTCCATGTTGGCTTCAACCGCCTGTGCTGAGGCAAGGATTGCCGGTATTAACCTATACAACATCTCTGTCACCAAGAATTTCAAAGGAACGGTTTCCATCTTCTCGACCGCAATCGGTAACGATGCTTTCGGCGTAGCCGGACTCAACCGCTCACAGGCAGAGAAACAAAACATACCAGCTGTCTGCACCAAATTTGAAGGTGTGGACAAACATCCCGGCAAGCTCCCAGGAACCCACTCACAAATGGTAGAATTGGTCGTAGCAAAAGATTCGGGTCTCGTATTGGGCGGCACAGTAACCGGCGGGCTAAGTGCTGGAGAATTAGTGAATATCATCGGCTTTGCCATTCAAAACAACATGACCGTTTACGATATCCTGACTGCACAAATCGGAACCCACCCGCTTTTAACAGCGCCGCCAACTGCTTATCCGTTGATCAAAGCAGCTGAAATTGCCGTAAAAAAGCTGAAAAATTAGGTCACTTTTGATCTATTAAAATGAAAATGCTCAAATGATAATCATTTGAGCATTTTTTATGGTTAATCATGAATCAAAAAACCCTTTAAAAAGGAGGGTGTCATGGAATACGAATGGCTTGATAACGAAAAAAAGAAAGGGGACTTGTTTTTACTCTATCAGTCATTGGGTTGGCAAGACTTTTTGCAGCTAAATCGATACACTCTAAAAAAGGCTATGGATAATAGTTGGCTGGTGCTTTATGTTTATGAAAAAGACCGATTGATCGGCACCGGCAGGGTCATCTCTGATGGTGTAATGAACGCCTATATCTGTGGAATCGGCGTTGAGGTAGCTTTCCGCAATCAGGGAATTGGGTCTGCCATACTGAATGCTCTTGTAGAAAAATGTTCTGCTGAAAAACTTCACATCCAACTATTTTGCGAGGAACATTTGAAAAGGTATTATGAAACCAAAGGATTCCAGGTTTTTGCAGTCGGTATGAAAAAGGATGCCCTTTGATAAATGATATAATGGTCAATGCTTTTCTGAAAACAAACATGAAATGAAAATGGGGTGATGCTTTTGAAAAAGGCTTTGATGGGTGGTCTCGTTCTGCTGATCGCACTCTTTTTTTCGGGATGTTTTCTTTTTGAAAATGAAGTGCCCGAAGCCTGCAATAGGGGCGAACTGGTCTGTCAATCCCAATCCATAGCTTACTCGGCGGTGGATATGATACTGGCAGGAAAGCAGTTTTTACTCGGCAAGCAAGATACATATTGCTGGAATACACAACTTTTCATTGCCGATTACTCTGAAGGCGGCTTTACGACGATGGCGGCGGGAAGAGAAAATCCGGCAAATCCTCTATTCAATTTGCCGGATGAACTGTTTAAACCACCCTATGACACCACCATCCCGTCCCTGTTTGACGGAGAGCATAACGTCGATGAGATTCGTGCAAGCTATTCGAATAACGGTGTTGGAAAGCCCAGTGAGATTTTTAAGGAAAAGCTGTTTACGGATTTGGTCAACGATCCGTCGGAAGTATCAAAAGCCCTGAAAGACAACGACCTTTACAACACCTGGATTCCGGATCAAAATACATTCCCCTTGTTCATGTTTCATAGCTCAACGGATGAAACCGTTCCGGTTGAAAATTCTCGAACCGCAAAAGCCTGTTATGATGCGCACAACAGTGGAGAACAGGTGTTTAATCATGAATTGGCCACAGGAAACCACATACAGTCCCATCTTCCGTTGTACATTTTGGCCTATCTGTGGATGGCCACTTTCAAGGAATAACATGGACGTTTTTATCATGCGCCACGGACAATCCCAGGCGGACCTCGAGGACCGGCACGAAGGACGAGCGGATTTTGAACTGACCCCATTAGGTATCAAACAAGCCCAAGCTCTCGGAGAATGGTTGAAGCAACATTACCGAATTGAAAAGATCTTCAGTTCCACTTTAAAAAGAGCATCTAAAACCGCTCAAATCATTTCCAAAATTACCGAAGCGGATGTGGATTTCGACGAAACCCTTATGGAATGGGATAACGGTTTATTGGCTGGTCTGTTCAGAGAAGAGGCTGCCAAACGATTCCCGAACCCACCCGGGGGAAGAAAGCCTCATGACACGCATGCGCAAACCGAATCCATGATCAACTTTCGGGCGAGGGCGGAAACCTTCTGGTCAAAGTTCCTTCATGAATTGAATGAAAGCTCCAACAATAAACAGATTGGTATTTGTTCACACGGCGGAATGATCAATATGCTTCTCAGAAGTTTGCTGAAACTTCCGGTCAACCAGGAGATGACATTTACGACAGGCGATACGGGGGTTCATTATGTGAAAATCACACAAAACAAAAGAACCATCATGTATCTCAACCGACAGGATCATTTAATTGGAGATTTTCAGCAGACCCTATCGTTCTAACATTCTGTTGTCTCATAGGCTTGTATTGTCCAAAAAGTGAGAGAATGCGCCATCTAACTTTTGCAAGTTGATTTCTAGGCTATACTCTCATTCTTTCAGATATTTATCCAATATTTGATTCAATTGGTTTAGGGAAACCGGTTTGGTGATGTAGTCGTTCATACCTGCTTCCAGACAGGTTTGCCTATCTTCTTTCATGGCCTTAGCCGTCATGGCCACGATGGGAATGGTTGTGTCTTCTTGCCGAATCATGGCCGTTGCCTGGTAGCCGTCCACTTTAGGCATGATGATGTCCATAAGGATGAGATCGGGTTTGTGATTCAAGTATTGTTGATAGGCTTCTTTTCCTTGATGGGCTTCTATGATTTGCAGGTCTTTTGAAAAGAGGGAAAGGGCGGTTTTGACGTATTCCATGTTGATGTGGTTGTCCTCTACGATTAAGATCTTTTTCCCGGCATATGAACAGTTATTAACCGGTTCAGCCGGATCCAGGTCTTCTGTTGATACGGGTTTGGGTTCGTAATAGGGTAACAGCAATTCAAAAGAAAATTCGCTGCCTTCACCATAAATACTTTTGAGTTTTAGGGTGCTGTTCATCTTCTGAAGTAAATCCCTGCTGATGGCAAGCCCCAAGCCTGTTCCACCATATGCTCTGGTGTTGGACATGTCCAGTTGGTGAAAGGGCCTGAAAATAATCTCTTGATCGTCTTGCTTAATTCCGATCCCGGTGTCTGTAACACTGAACAACAGTCGGACCCGATCATCTTGCATTTTTAATCGGTTGATTGTTAAGACAATTTTTCCCTTTTCAGTAAATTTAATGGCGTTGGATAGCAGGTTCAACAAAATTTGCCTGAGCCTGGAACCATCAACCTGCACATAGGCGGGGATGTCGTCACTCATATCAACAACAAGAGACAACCCCTTTTCCTGAGCCGAATAGCGAAGAATTGAAATCATTTTTTCAACGAGAACCCTTAATTGCGTTTTCTCAGGATGCAATTGATATTTTCCCGCTTCAATTCTTGAGAAATCAAGAATATCACCGATAATTTCCAACAGGTGATTGGCAGAGGTCAGAACAATATCCATATATCTGAGTTGGTCTTCAGTCAATAGTGTTCCTTTCACAATTTCACTGAACCCGATGATGCCATTCAGCGGCGTTCTCAATTCATGACTCATGTTGGCCAAGAACTCGTTCTTGGCCTGATTGGCCTTTCTTGCTTGTTCTTCACTCTCTATGAGTTCTTCATTCATGGCTTCCATTTCCTCATTCGTGGCTTTTAACTCTTCCTGTTGCGCTTTTAGGGTAAATTCCAACTCTTTTTGATCGCTGATATCAACAGCGGAAGTTGCAATCATTGGTTTTGATCCTGAATAATTCTGTAAAACAAGCCCGCTCATCAGCATGGGAAATTCTTTACCGTCTTTTCGCAAATGCCAGGTTTCAGTAGCAGGGAAAACGCCTTTTGTTTCCAGCAAGTGTTGCGTTAACTCCTTCAGACATTGCAGTTGTTCCTTCGTGTGAAAAATAGAAATATGCTTACCTACCACCGCTTGTCGTTCATAACCGTGTATGTGGGCAAAATAATCGTTAATATAGATAATCGTCCCTTCGGCATCCGTTATACACGTTCCGTAAAGAGCTTGATCCGATATGGTTTTAAACCGTTCCAGTTCTTCTTGTGCTTTTTTCTTTTCACTGTAATCTTCATAAACGGCAACGATCTCTCCGCTTGGGAGCTTGTAAACACGGTTGTTACGCCATCCCGAAATGCGATGGTCTTGGTAGTATTCTGCATTATGTTCACCGGATTGACCCGTTTGCCAAACCTTTTTAAATACTTCGAGTAAACCAAAGTCCCGAATACCTGGGAAAGCCTGGGTGACCAAATTCCCAACCACTTCGTTTTTATTTCTCCGTTCCATCTTTTCTGCCGCTTTGTTGATGTCGATTATTTGAAAATCTTCCCCGTTGTCCACCGCCCGATAGATGACTACACCGTTTTGAATATTCTCAAACAATTGAAAGTACTGCTCCCGACTTTTTTCCAACGCTTGAGTCATCTCAATCTGTTTGGTAACGTCTTCAAAACTGCTGTACACCTGATAAGGCTGTTGTTCGTCTTGACGGAATTCCGGAGTAGCGTTCACCTTTATCCAATGGTATTTGCCCTCCTGATGATGGTAGACCCCCATGATCTTTCCATTGACGGGTTGCCCTGTTGCAAGGGCTTTTATAGCGGGGTGTTCCGGTCCTGAATACTCTGAGCCATCCTCATGTATGGCTTTCCAGATTGGATCTGCTGAATCTCTGCCTTGTATTTGAGAAAGCTTAAAGCCCAGTATCTTTTCAGCTGCCGGATTGGCGTCGATGATCTTTCCCATTCCATCGTGATAAATCACACCTTGTGCCATTGTTTCAAAAAGGGCTCGGAATTTCCGTTCGCTGTCGAACACTTTTCTTTCTGAATCCTTCCGTTCTGCTATGTGACCGAGACGCTCGCTTAGTGAATTGATGAGATGCTTTTCGCTCTCAAGGAACCATCGGCTTTGTTCCTGATGGTCCTGTTCTAATACATAGACCTCCAAAGAGCCGACTGGTTCACCATAAAAGAGGAAAGGATTAGCCAGTTTAAAAGGCGTTTCAACAAAGGGTTCGGATTGGTAATGTGTTTTGTTAAAGCTGATTCTGGCACTGGTGATCGACGGATTTTGAAAAGCTGCGGGTATGAGCAGAACAAAACGCCGGAACAACTCTCCCAATGAGAGATCCTGCTTCTGTACAAGCTCAGAAAGCTGAAAGAT
>Ga0209203_1000401_pt1 | contig 37578 bp, 38 predicted proteins | sample AD_UKC109_MetaG_FD_184423 | JGI IMG/M metagenome (GOLD analysis project Ga0209203, IMG submission 184423) | Active sludge microbial communities of municipal wastewater-treating anaerobic digesters from Hong Kong - AD_UKC109_MetaG (SPAdes)... | ecosystem: Engineered > Bioreactor > Anaerobic >... | reverse complement strand
GATCAGGCCCGAGACCGGGAAGGTCACCTTCGTCGGCAAGATCATATCCATCTCTGAGGTCCACGAGTTCCCTCGAAGCGACGGGTCCGTCGGACGGGTCGCAAACCTCGCCATTGGCGACGAGACGGGGACCGTCCGGATCGTCCTCTGGGACGAGCTCGTCGAGCCGGTATCCACGGGCGAGCTGGCCGTCGATCAGACCTTCAGGATCAGAGGCTTCACCCGAGAAGGTTACTTCGGGACCGAGGTGACCGTCGACCGGGGCGGCCTTGAGGAGGTGGAGGCCGAGATCCAGACCCGAGTCGAGCCACACAAGATCTCGGAGATCAGGGCCGACATGGGAGACATCACCATCCTCGCCAAGGTCGTCGACCCCGGAACGGTCCGGGAGTTCGCGCGGCGGGACGGTTCCGTCGGAAGGGTCCGGTCCGTCACCCTAGGAGACGACTCGGGCAAAATCAGGCTCACCCTCTGGAACGTGAAGGCGGATATGGATCTTGAGGCTGGAGAGACCCTGGAGGTGATCAACGCCCTATCGAGGGAGAGGTACGGCCAGGTCGAGATCCAGGCCGGGAGCTACTCGGTGGTGAGAAAAAGCGACGCTGCGGTTGAGTACCAGGAAAAGATCACCGCCATCGCGGAGCTTCTTCCCGGGTCGATCTACAGCATCTCGGGCTTTGTCACCGGCCTCGGCGAGGTCCGGGAGTTTGAGCGGGACGACGGCAACGTCGGGAGGGTTGCCAACATCTACGTCTCCGATGATACCGGAAGGGTGAGGGTCGCTCTCTGGAACGATCACGTCCGCCTGATCGAGAACCTCGACCTCGGCTCCAAGATCGAGCTCGTCGACTGCCAGGCGAGGGACGGCTGGAACGGCGAGCTGGAGGTCAGCTGCGGGTGGAGCACCAGGGTTACTTTCGCCCCGCCCGAGTAAAGAGGTTAAAGCCCGGGTTTCATTCAGGGTTGGTGAATTATGGCAGAAATATTGCTCGAAGATCTCCAAGGGGTGGGTCCGGCCACGGCGGAGAAGCTGAGGGAGGCGGGGTTCAACAGCGTCGAGGCCTTGGCTGTCGCCTCGCCCGCGCAGCTTGCGGCCTGCGCCGACGTCGGCGAGTCGACGGCGGCCAAGATCATAGCCTCCGCCAGAGCCGCTGCGGACATCGGGGGGTTTGAGACCGGCGACCAGGTGATGGAGAGAAGAAAGCTCGTCGGCAAGGTCACTACAGGAAGCGAGACCTTCGACGCCCTGATGGGCGGAGGGTTTGAGACCCAGTCGATCGTGGAGCTTTACGGCGAGTTCGGATCCGGCAAGACCCAGGTGGCCCACCAGGTGGCGGTCAAGGTTCAGCTTCCTCTTGAGATGGGGGGGCTCGACGGATCTGTGATAATAATCGATACCGAGAACACCTTCAGGCCCGAGAGGATCGTCCAGATGGTGGAGGGGCTTTCCCCCTCCGAAGACCCGGAACATCCCTGGGACCCCGAGGAGTTTCTGAAGAACATCCACGTGGCCCGGGCCTACAACTCCAACCATCAGATCTTGCTAGCCGAGTCCGCCCTGGACCTAGCCGATAAGCTGAAAAAGTCCGGAAAGCCCGTGAGGCTTCTTGTCGTCGACTCATTGACGGCCCACTTCCGGGCCGAGTACGTCGGCCGTGGAACCCTAGCCGATCGGCAGCAGAAGCTGAACAAGCACCTTCACGCCCTGATGCGGTTTGCGGACCTGAACAACGCGGTCGTCCTGGTGACAAACCAGGTTATGGCCAAGCCCGACGCCTTCTTCGGAGACCCCACAAAACCGGTGGGAGGCCACATCGTCGGCCACACCGCCACCTTCAGGATCTACCTCCGAAAGTCCAAGGGCGAAAAGAGGATCGCAAGGCTCGTGGACTCGCCGAACCTCCCCGACGGCGAGGCGGTATTCTCGGTGACGACAGCGGGGTTAGTGGATTGATCCGGGCCGTCGCCCTCGACATCGACGGGACCCTCACCGACGAGAAGAGGCTTCTCTCCCCACCGGCGGTGGAGGCTGTCCAGCGTCTTTCCTCCCTCGCCCAGGTGATCCTGGTGACGGGAAACGTCCCCTGTTTCACAAGGGCTGCGGCGGTCCTCCTGGGAACCAGCAGGACCTTCATCGCCGAGAACGGCGGCGTCATATCCTGGAGCGAGGGGGATCTGGAGCTCTTATCCGACCCCTCAGTCTCCCAGGAGGCGTACCAGCGGCTCAAGGAGGTCTACCCCCTCACTCGGATGGACTCGCGGTATCGGATGACCGACCTCGTCGTCGAGTCGAACTTCAACGTCGCTGAGGCCGTATCCCTTCTGGAGGCCTGGGGTCTGGAGGCGGACCTCGTCGACAGCGGCTTTGCAGTCCACATAAAAGATAGAAAGGTGAACAAGGGGCGGGCCCTCGCGAAAATGATGGACAGGCTTGGCCTCCGGAAAGAAGAGGTCGCCGCGGTGGGCGACAGCACGAGCGACCTGCCGATGTTCAAGATCGCCGGGTTTCGGGCGTCGGTCGCCAACGCCGTTCCTGAGCTGAAGGCCGAATCGGACTACGTCTCGAAGCTCGAGTTCGGAGCTGGGTTCTGTGATATCGTGGATCAGATGGTCGATAGAAAGATGTTCTGACCCAACTTATCGTCCCCCAGATCTCCCCCCTCGCCCTCTCTTATTCTTCCTCCACCCCTTCTTCCATCCTCTTCAGTATCCGGGCCCAGTTCGTCTCGCAGACGATCCACCAGCCGAGGGTCTCCTTGACAAACTCTCTCGCCGCAGGACAGAAGGCGTCGACGGCCAGGTGGTATGGCATCTCCTTCAGGGGCGGGTGGAGGGGGTAGCGGGTGCAGGTGAGGGGCCTTGCCGGATAGATGATGCACCCTTTCTCCGGGTCGTAGAAGGGGCAGGGCTGCTTCAGAGCCCAGACCTTAGCGGTCCTGTCGTACCTGCAGAGGCTCAAAAGCCTCTTTCTCGACCAGCCGAGGTGCTGGCAGATCCGGTCCATGTCCTCCCTGTCGAGATAGAGGCCTGCCCCGGGAGTATAGCAGCACCTACCGCATTTGGTGCACCGGAACCGCTCCCAGAATAGGTCCGTGCCCCAGGAGGTCCCCTCGGGATCTTCCCGGTCTTTGGCTGGCAGGGGCAGGGCGATGTCGAAGGGCTCGGTCTCGCCCCGGTTGATGGTCCTGAACTGCTCCTCTCGCCTCAAAACCGACCAGTGGGGCCTCATCTCCAGAAGCTTCAAATGAAGGCCAGCTCGCTTCTGGTCGACGCAACTTTTGGCGCAGTGGATGTGGCAGAGCCTCTTCGCCTCGGGCAGCTTATCTTTTGGCGAGAGCGATCGCGTGGTTTTTGGAGAGGCCTTTTTAGGGATGAAGATCGCCGCCTTTTATCGAATACAGTTTTATTCGCCGAGATGCTGTTAAAGGTTCCATCCTCGACCGCCAAACGCGAAAGACCTCACGTCGAGAAGAGAGATCTGCCCAGCTCGTAGGCCCTTTTCATCTCCTCAGCGTCCTCGCCGACCTCGCCCCTCTCGTAGGCCGTGGCGAGGATGCTTCCCGCAAACTCCATCCCCAGGTAGTCAAAGGACATCCTGAACATCTCCATCAGGGGACCGCAGCATCCCGGCCCCTCCTCGGAGGGAGTCACCACGACCCCCGCCTTTCCTCTGAGCTTCCCGCTGGCGATGTAGGGGCGGAGCCGATCGATGAAGAGCTTCATCTTTCCGGTGGGGCCGTACCAGTAGATGGGGGTTGCAAAGACTATCACGTCTGCCTCCTCGAGCTTCGGGTACAGCTCCCGCATCCCGTCCGCCAGAGCGCAGGAGTGGTCCCCCGTCTTGCATCGGCGGCAGTCGAGGCACGCCTCAATCTCGACGTCGTAGAGCCGAACCTTCTCTGAGGCATGGCCTCTGGAGGTGCAGCCCCTTAGGGCCTCGTCGACGAGAAGCTCGGTGTTTCCCCCTCGTCGAGGGCTGCCGATTATAGCCAGCGTCTTCATATATCAAACCGCCTTCGGCTCACTTCTTCCACGCGACCTTATCGCCCTTGATCTTTATCACGCCCTCCTTCTTCAGCGTCCGGGCGATCTCCTCGGCCACCGCCGTCCCGTCCACCATCATGACGAAATCCTCCATATCCTCTTCGAAGACGAGGAGATCCCTGAACTCATCGAGATCGATCTTGTTCGAATCTTCAGGTGGACCAAGGAGCCTCTCAATCGTCATGCCGATGGAAGTGATCATGTAGTACTCTTCGGCGTGCTCGTCCAGGAACTCGTCGTCGACGTTCTTGGCGAGGGGCGTCGTTATCTCGTCCAGTCGGACCTCGACCATCTTATCGAGATGGACCGACAGTATGGATTTTACCAGCTCGTCGTCAGGGTCGCACTCAAGGGGATCGATCGAGATCCTGATTAGGGGGTCGTCCCCCAGCTCGCCCCGAAGGTCGCCTTCCACATCGATCTCGTTCAGCTCAAGGGCAGAGTCCAAGAACTGGATGGCTTCGAGCTTCTCCAAAAGGTCGGCTATCCGTTCCATCGTCTCCTCGGGTGAGTCGTCCACCTCATCTGAGGTGATAGACCCAGCCTCCAGTAACCCGGCCGTCTCCTCCTTCTCCTCCTTCCAAGATGGGTCGATGGCCGAAAGGTATAGATCTGTGAAATCTTCGGCATCCCCGCCCTCGGAGAGGGCCAACTTCAAAGCTTCGATATACCGATCGTACGCCTCGAAATCCTCAATCCGCTCCCTGAGCTGGCTGAGCTTCCCCTCCATGTAGAACGTGCCCTCCATGAAGGCGGAGATCGACGGTTTCAGTTCAACCTTCACGCCAGCCTCTTTGAGATAGGCTGCGATATCTGCAGCCACAGTCTCATCGTATTCTCCAAGCTTGAACATCAGAGTAGATTACGCCAGGGTTTTATTTAACAGGTGTGGCTGGCAAAGAGAGAAGGGACGATAAATCCGATGATGATTTGGGTGGATTAGGACCCTCCATCAGAGCACGGAAAAAGAAGCAGGATAAACTACAAAAATGGGATCAGATCGAGATTCAAACCGGAAGACCCAGAGGAAGGGCGGCCCATCGCCGCCTTTCCCCCAGACGCTCCAGCCATCGGCCTGTATCTATCACCTCCGGTACCTTTGATCAAGAAGTTTATTCCTTCGCCACGGGGGGCTTCATCAGGAGGAAGGCGACTATGATCCCCAGAACAGCAAAGCCCACAATGTACGGGAATACGCCTATGTAGCTGCCTGTGGCGTCTCTGACATATCCGGCAAGTCTCGGCCCCACTATGGCACCTGCGCCGTAGGCTAGGAATACCACACCGTAGCAGCGGGGATAGTCACACGTCCCAAAGAAGCTAGCTGTGGAGGTGGGAGCTATTGCAAGCCACCCACCCAGGCAGCCCCAGAGGATGGCGAAGCTGATGATATAGACGTAGGTCCCGGTGCTTCCTGGAGCTGCAAACATCATCATGAGGACACAAGCCACGGCGATCAATACAAAAGAGAAGATCGCAGCGTTCCTGGGCGTGAGCTTGTCTGTGAGGGTGCCGAATACCGGCCTTCCGCCGCCGTTGAATATAGCGAAGAAGCCCACCAGGAAAGTGGCAAGGCCCGCCTCAATCTGCACAACTTCGGTTCCCACAGGTTTCGATATGGATATTGCCATGAGACCGGCGAGACAGCCGATGAAGTAGCAGATCCAGAGCCCGTAGAACCCCTTCGTCTTCAGCATTTCTTCGCGCTTACATTCGCAGGTGACATGTGCTCCTGGCTTTGGAGCAGGCGGCGTCCAGCCTCGGGGCTTCCAACCTGAAGGCGGGAAGGTGAGGGGCATCGAAAGCACGGCGATTATTATGACGAAGGCTATCCCGAATACCCTGAAAGTGTTCATAACGCCGGTGCTGGAGATCAAATACCCGGCGATGTTCGCGGTAAGCAAAGCCGAGAATCCGAATCCAAGAACTGTAAGCCCCACTGCAAGGCCACGCTTGTCAGGGAACCATCTTGCAGATACGGCCACCGGGCAACCGTAGGCTATACCGACCCCAATGCCGCCAATGATCCCATAAGCCACGTAAAGCCAGCTCACAGTCGTGGCCATGGAGGCGAGGAACCATCCAAGACCGGTGAGAATTCCTCCCACCAGGGTAATTTTTCGCGGTCCATAAATCTCGATGTACTTTCCAGTCAGGACCATGGCTACTGCGAACGCTCCCAAAAACACCGAGAAGGGCATCAGCACCTGACTGGCAGTGACCTCCAGTCCGATGCCGGAAAAGTACTCTGTTAAAGGCCCTACGAATACGCTCCAAGAGTAGATGCTGCCTAGGCATAAGTTGATTACCATGCCCAAAAATACGAGCATCCATCTTCCCTTTTCGGGTTCCATCCCGTATATTTTCACATCATCGCTCATAGGTTACACACCCAAAACCCGATATAACTAATATTTTTATCCAGTTTTAGAGGTTATGCGCATGCTGGATAAAATACAAGCTAGGTCTATTCTCCCTCCCAGAGGATATCGTTACAAAGATTTAACGAACTATTTTTTACGTGCTTCGCATCTATTTAAAATTAGCGCCAATTATCTCGATTATACATTACGCACATCGAATATGGACTTTTTATCCGGTAACCAAAAGCTCCGTTATATCGATCTCGGACGCCGTTTTCTCCTCAAAACGTGCGCAGCTAAAGTCAAATAATTAAAAATTTATATTATTTAGTCCGCCCGGGGCCTTTTATATCAAATCGCGTTATGATAATGACCACGGTTTTTGATGATAATGCCTTTTATCTTAGAAGGTAAGTTAGGGGTTGGTGAGTTTGGATGATCAGAGCCAACCCAAAAACTTCCTGGAACGATGCCGAATCGACTCCCACCATCGCCAGCACCGCTTATGTTGACGAGGCTGCCACGATCATAGGTGACGTGAGGATAGGAGAGAGGGTTTACGTAGCCCCTGGCGCCTCCCTGAGGGCCGACGAGGCGACGCCGATAACCATAGGGGACGAGTGCAACGTCCAGGACGGTGCGGTCTTCCACGGCCTCGAGGGAACGAGCATAGAGCTGGGACGGAAGGTGAGCGTCGCCCACGGCGCGGTGGTCCACGGTCCCCTGAAGATCGGTGACGAGAGCTTCGTCGGCTTCAACGCCGTCGTCCACGCCTCGACCCTGGGCAAAAAATGCTTCGTGGGCCATCTGGCCCTGGTGGTGGGCGTGAAACTGAAGGACGGAAGCTTCGTCCCGCCGGGAGCGGTCGTCGACTCCCAGGAGAAGGCCGACGTCCTCGGACCGACGCCCGAGAACCTGAGGGGCTTCAACGACGAGGTGGTGGGCGTCAACACCGAGTTCGCAAAGGTTTACCTTCTTAAGGAGAAATCCTGCTAGACCTCTTCCGGGGGGGGATCAACTCAGACGAAAATGGGCGGGCGCGATGGCAATAACTGCCGCGCCCAATTTTCTAGATACTCAATTTTTCAGATCCTCAGTCAGAGCCCATCACAGGGTTCATCATCGAGTGAAGAGCTTCGGCCATATCAGCCCTCAATTTGACCAAGCCATCCTCCCCCTCGTCATAATCCAGGAAGTTGGCCCCGATCAGCTTCGAGGGGAACTTCGGGCAGCGACCTCGCTTGCAGAGGATTAGTGCTTCCTTGCCGACGGTGTGGGCGATCCCAAGCTCGTACATCACCAGGGGGTCAGCGTCCGTGAGGTCCGCCACCACCATCCTGGACCTGCATATATCCCTCCAGATCGCCTTCAGCTTATCCTCGTCGTCTCCGAACTCGAGAGCCCTTCGGGGTATGAGGCCTGCCCTCTCCAGAGCGGGCTTTATCGCCTCGTCGTAGAGGTCGTCGCCCTCGTCGTTGAGGGGGACCAAGACCGAAGCCGTCCGGTCGTCCACGATGTAAGAGGCGTGGCCGAAGAGAGGCCTGATCTGCATCAGGCTCATGAGGTTGATGGCCCTCTGGACCTCGGACTCGACGTGAGTGAGGGCGATCACCCTCAGAATATCGCGCCGATCCCTCTCGCTTTCGTCGAGGACCACGGCGGGAAATACGACCATGTACGGGTCCTCGTACCCGAACTCCCACCGCGCGCTGCTGAGGGCCTTCTGTTCGGAAATCTGCTTATCGGGATGGTAGGTGTACATGGTGGATAGGGCTCCAGCATGGTGCTGGGCCAGTATGTAGAGGGTGGCCCTGTCCAAAACCGCCACAATGCTGCTGGGGTTCTGGCTCCTCACGATCCCCCTCTGGATCTTCCGCTCCTCCACCAGGTTGTTCACGATCCCCATGAACTGATCCAACATGCCGTCCACCTTCTCGATCAGGTCGGTCGGCATATCCCCGCCCTTGATTCTGTCACCCGACTGCATCATGATCCATACACCACGGATCATAAAGGTCGGCAGTGTATAAAGTTCTTTGGTAGCTTTTTGCCATTCCGGAGAAGGTAATTGAGGTCAGACCGCGGTCCGAACCGGAATCGTCAAGGGGCCCTTCCGAACTTACTGGCCCGACTCCTGATCCAGCGCCAGTGAAGGGCCGTGTGCAGGACGATCAGAGCCGCCAAGAGAAGGCTCGTATGGTTGTGAAGGTTCAGCCAATCCTGGCGGGACAGCCCCAAAAACAGCTGCTCTGCCACGACAGTCCGACCGCCACGAAATCCGTATCCCCTGGTCGGCAGCACCTGCCAGAGAACCAGGCCCGAAGCCGTCGACGCCAGAAAAGCGAAAAAGGAGATGACATCGACCAGCAGGTTCAGAGCTGTTCGATTCATCTCAGACCCGATCCAGCTACTTGACCGGTCCTATCGGCAGAACAGTCTTGCCGTAGACCTCGTTCAGCACCTGGGCGCATGCGGCATATATGGCCGTAAAGCCGCAGAAGATGCCCTCATAGCCGGTGATCATGGCGATGGTGGCGCTGCCGGTGTAGTCTCTGATGGCCAGGAGGAAGAAGAGGATCGTCAGCGTGAGGAAGACGATCTGCAAAATCCTGTTCAGCCTCAGGGTGCCTATGAACATGTAGAAGGTGAAGAGCCCCCACATGAAGAAGTAGGCAATTAACGCAGGAGTAGAGGTCTTCGTGCCCGCCGCCCAGGCTGTATTCGGCACCAAGATCAGAGCAACAAGTGTGAGCCAGAATAACCCATAAGATGTAAAGGCCGTGGTACCGAAGGTGTTGCCCTTCTTCCACTCCATTATCCCGGCGATGATCTGAGCTATACCGCCGTAAAACACTCCCATGGCCAGGATCATGGCGCCGAGCTCAAACCAGCCGGCGTTGTGCATGTTCAAGAGGACCGTCGTCATGCCGAAGCCCATCAGACCGAGGGGCGCCGGGTTTGACGTCTTGTCTCTTATGTCCACAGGGCCAAGGTGCATTATGTCCTTCACCCTTCCTCCACCCGTTTCTGCTGCCATATTAGTTCCCTCCAATTTACCTTACAGGCCGAAAGATTCGACGGATCCTCTTGAAACCGATGGCATATATTTGTTTCCATTAAAAATAATGATATTTATGATTAAACGTGATGATTACATATAAAACTGACATTTTTTCCGACGATAAATTTATGTTACTGTTTTTTTCCCCGCAACTACGCTGATATTCCAGCCTTATCTCATCTAGAAAGCCCGAATATCCGATCTCGAACAGGCCGTGGCAGGAAGATGAGGCTGCCGACGCGATTGAAGGGCTACAGATAGATTTACTAAAGATGGCCATCTATCTGAGAGCATGTTCCCAGGCATCGGTGGCAAGGGGGTAAGCCCCAAGAAGATGAAGCAGATGATGAAACAGATGGGCATCAGCATCGAGGAGATCGAGGGCGTCGAAGAGGTTATCATCAGGACAGGGGACCGGGAGATCTTCTTTTTGGACGCGTCTGTCACGGTGATGGACGCCCAGGGCAGCAGGTCTTACCAGGTGGTGGGCACCGCCCAGGAAAGGCCTCGTGAGGTCTCGATACCCGATTCCGACGTCGACCTCGTCGTCGCTCAGACCGGGTGCAGCCAAGGGGAGGCGAAGGCTGCCCTCAAAGAGGCCCATGGGGACCTGGCAGAGGCTATAGTGAAGCTGAGTTCGAGCTGAAAGCATAATCCAAAATCGCCCTCTTCCCTCGCCGCCAGGTGATGAGGTCGGACATCGACCGCAGAGAATTAAAGGAGAACCTGGCGGCGTTCCTGCGACCAAAACGCTTTCGATCGGACGGAAAAGCAGGAGGACGAAAGTTGGATCAGGCCAGAATAGAGGCGGAGCTTAACCTGGTGCTTTTGAGCATCGTCGGGATCCGGGAGGCGATAGAAGACGGCCTCGAGCGGCTGCGAGAGGAGGGGAAGCTCACTATGGAGTTTGAGAAGATGGCCAAAAACGTCGTAAGAGACGTCGATGGCTGGACCGACCAGTGCACCGCCACCTCAGAGGCGACCCCAGTCCTGCTCCGGAGGATGCAGGTCCAGATGGAACGGCTTCGGAGGATCGAGAGGCTCATAGAAGACCTGGGGCGGTGAAAGGTGGCAAGGGTCTCGATATCTTCCATGTTCCTCTGGGATATGGACCCCGGGTGCATGGCCGAAGTCGTCGACGAGGCCGGCATCAAAGAGATCGAGTTCTGGACCGAGACCCCCTGGTACTGGGAGGGGGGGAGACGAGAGGAGCAGGCTGAAGAGATCAAAAGAGCCCTTGGCGGGCTGAGGATGACCCTTCACGCCCCCGTCATGGACCTCAACCCCTCATCCTACAACGACCTCGTCTGCCAGGCGACGATCAAAGAGTCACTCCGGGCCATCGACCTGGCCGATTTTCTGGGCGCGGAGGTGGTGACGATCCACCCCGGCAAGAGGACGGCGAAGCGCCCTGCGAGGGAAGCGGAACGACAGAAGCTCCGACACTACCTGAACGTCTGCCTGAGCCAGGCAGAGGAGATGGGGATTAGCCTAGCTTTAGAAAACCTGGAGCCAGCCCCCTGGAACATCTGCGCGGATCCCGAGGAGATGGGCAAATTTTTGGGCGAGCTGCCCCTCGGCATGACCCTGGACATCTCCCACGCGGCGCCCCCCATATCCAGGGCTATGGCCTTCGTCGAGACCCTGAAAGATCGTATCCTGAACGTCCACGTCAGCACCACCATGAATGGGGTCCGACACCTTCCCCCCAGCGACGGATCGGTGGACCAGATCCTGAGGGCCTTAAAAGACGTCGGCTACGAGGGGCCTCTGACCCTGGAGCTGGACGATAAGAAATTTTCCGAGACCTTGTCAAAGGAGGACAAGGTCAGGGTTTTGATAAAAGAACGCCGTCATCTGGAGTCGGTATGGGGCTGACCCATGCTATTGTATCGTCCACTGTTTATCGCGAACACCATCGTCTCTGATCAACCCATCATCTGACCCTTCTTGTAGGTGGACGGGGGCTGGCTGGACGAATCCTCTGATCCGCTGTCCATCGGCTCCCCCTTCTTGTAAGACGAGGTCGGCGTCTGAATCGGCTGGTCCAGGAGGAAAGCCGTCTGAGTGGCGGTCGCCGGGTAACCGGTGTCGATCAGGCTGTTGTTGACCGGCAGGTCGAGGAAAGCGCCCTGACTGGCGGTCGTCGATAGGTTGGTGTCGATCAGGCTATCGTTGACCGGCAGGTCGAGGAATGCGTTCTGGCTGCTGGTCGTCGATAGGTTGGTGTCGACCAGGGTCTCGTTCACAGTGTCGTTCACGGAGTCGTTCAGAAAGTCTTTGATGGCGTTGGGAGCATCGAGCTCCGAATCTAGGGTTAGAGAGTCTTGCATCTGCCCGATTACAGACCAAGCCTGCATGAGAGCTAGAGTTGCAACCATCAATGCTAGAATCCTTCTCATAATCGAGCCCTTATACACCGGATGTGCATAAATCTTTCCGTCTATCAGGCCGATCTCGCGGCAGACGCCCGAGAGGGGCCCGTTCCTCAATAAGGGACGCCATACACGTTTTTCATCCGGAGCCGTCACCGTCTCGATACACCCTCTTCAGGTCGGCGGTCGATGCGTCGGGATGCCCGCTTAAGTATCGGGCCACGGTTGGCCTGTGAACCAGAGTGCAGTCGACACAGCTCCAGAGCCTCTTGCCCCGTTTCGTCTTGATGAACTTGCCCAGTTCCGGGTCTTTGCAGGGGTAGAGGGGGCAGAAGCAGTGAGTGCAGTCCTGCCCCTCGAAATGACAGGGGTAGTACTGGCACTCGCCAGCTTTTACGTTGGTGACGGGTTCGTCGGCGACCTTTCGAATCTTGCAGGGGTCGTCGGTGACGATGCCGTCGGCCCCAAGCCGCCTCAGCCAACGGACCTGATCGGGATCGTTTATCGTCCAGGGATAAACCTCAATCCTCTCTCGATGGGCTTTCTTGAACAGGTTGGGGTTTGTGATCCTCGGGAATATGGTGTCCGCCCGCGCCCAGAGGGCCAAATCCACCGGGTTTATGGGAAGCGACGAGATGATGATACCCGTCTTGATGTCTGCCAGCTCCTTGATCTCGCGAACCGAGGCGTGATGAAAGGATGTGACGATCGCCCTTCTTCCCTCAAGCTCTTGGACCACGAGCTCTTCGAGCCCTTCCTCCTTCATCTCGACCACGATCCCGAGGTCCAGCTCCAATGACAGGGCGGCCGCCTCGGCGAGGGTGGGAACCCTCTCTCCGCGACCCGCGTCCAGGCGCCTGATCTCCTCTAGGGTCATCTCCTCCACTCTGCCGGTGCCGTCGGTGGTCCGGTCGACGGTCTCGTCGTGGATGACCACTAGACGGCCATCTTTCGAGAGACGGACGTCCATCTCCACGAAATCGACGCCGCACTTTTTGGCTGCGCGGATCGACTCCAAGGTGTTTTCGGGGGCTAGAGACCGAGCGCCGCGATGGCCGATGACCGTTGACATCTGGACCAAAGTCTTCTGAGAAGATATATCACCTTTTCCACGGGTCGTGGAGTCCTGAAATTATTTCGCGCCCTTCGCGAACTCAAGCAGTTTGAATGAATTCGTATGGTGATCACACTCCAAACAACCTGTGACCGATGGCAAAATAGGCTTCATGTGGCAATTTTCTCCTGAGAAACATTTCCTGATCGCGGGCTCCATCATCCGTGCCCAAAATCGATAACGTTCGTGGGCCTCTTTGACTTTGACAATGAGAGCTTCCCGTTCATCGTAGAGTTTAGCAGGCAGATCAGGGTTTTCATCAGGTGACGGCGCCCCGCCAATCTCGCAATATTCCTTCAGGATCTGTTGCACACGTCTCGTGGATACTTTATATCGCGGACGGTATCTTTTGTCGCCAACCATTGCGATTCTGACGAATGATCCAACGAATCTTCGTCTCGATCAGTTTCATATCCCAGAGTATGATTCTGGGCTTAGATGGGATGCGAAATGGGTCTCAGGATTCTATACAATTTGAATTTTCCGAAACATTTTTGATGTACAAACTCCAGAATGGATAGAAGTGGTGGTTATGAGGTATAAACTGCTTTTGTTGTTGGTGACTTTTTTGCCACTGGTGGCCCAAGCGGAAGAGATCGTGGTTAGGCCTGGGGAGGGTATCCAAGCGGCGATCGATGGGGCGAGTCCTGGCGACTTGATCGAGGTCCAGAGCGGAACATACTATGAGAACCTGAACGTGGACAAGATGGTGACGTTATTGGGCGTTGACACCGGCGGCGGAAAGCCCGTCGTCGACGCCTCGGCGAAGGGCCCTGCCATCGCCCTCAACGAGGATCGGATCAGGCTTGAGGGGTTTGTGGTAATAAAATCTGTCAGAACTTCTGAGTTGGAGACCGAAGCCGAATCCGATGATGAAGGCATAGACCCCAACCCCAACCTGAAGTTCGTCGGCATCCTCGTAAACGGCTCTGAGAGCTGTATCGTTGTTAATAACACCGCCGGCGTCAACGTGTACGGCATAGGGCTGGTCAACTCCAGCAATAATTCTGTTGAGATGAATGCCGTCAACGGCAACGGAGTGGGGATCCACCTCTGGAGGTCTCATGCCAATACAATCTCTAACAACATCGCAAGCCAAAACGTTGATGCAGGGATCGTTCTCTGGGGGTACAGCAGCAACAACACCATCATAGGTAATGAGGCCGTCAAATCTGGACCCATTGGAGACGGCATCCGAGTATCAGGCTCAAACAACACTTTTGTGGATAATAATGCCAGCGAGAACGGTTTCTACGGGATCATGCTCTGGGGATCTCCCGACAACACCATATCGAACAACAAGGCTCGAAATAACAGATACAGCGGCCTCTGGCTCTTACTTTCCTCCAAAAACAACGTCACGGATAACGACTTCAGCAACAATAGTGAGAGCGGAATAGCAATCTGGGATTCCAGCGACGATAACGCCATCTCTGATAACTATCTCTCCGGCAATGCAAAATACGGCATCTACCTTAAGAGATCCTCCAACAACATGATCTCGGGTAACGATGCGATAGACAACGGGAGGGGCATCGGGCTAGAATTGTCAAGCAGCAACAACACCCTGATCGCCAACAACGTAAGCCGCAATCCCGAGGGGATCGACCTCTGGAACGGTAGCAGCTATAACCTGATTTTGAAGAACGACGTCTTATGGAGCGGGAATTATGGCATGTACCTCAAAGGTTCGAATAACAACACCATCGCCGAGAATCGCATCTGCTTCAACGTCGCCGGGATCGGCCTTTACGCATCCAGCGACGAGAACGTCATCGAAGGAAATAACGCCAGCTACAACGTGGGCAACGGCATCGATCTCGACGACTGCCGCGACAACGTGGTGAGGAGAAACAGAGCCGATTACAACGAATGGGCGGGCATCGGCCTTTACCTTGGCTGCGAGAAGAACGTCGTCGAGGATAACGACGTCGGGTACAACAACTGGGCGGGCATAAGCCTGACAGAATGCAATGATAACGTGATAATCAGAAACAACGTCACCCGAAACGTGCTGGGCGGGATCAAGCTCCAGGAGTCCCGGGACAATCTACTCTGCCAGAACGAACTCGTCGAGAACGCCCTGGATGGGACTGGCGTCAAAGCTACGTCACCGTTGATCCAGTCGCTCCTCGGAATGGCTCAAGACAAACGTGTGAGAAACGCCTACGATGACGCCAAAAACCAGTGGGACAACGGGACCATCGGAAACTACTACACCGACTTCGACTGCACCGACGCCGACGGCGACGAGATCTGCGACACGGAGCGCGCCATCCCAGGAGGCGAGAGCGTGGATCGCCATCCTCTGGCAAAGCCGTTGAACTGAGCTTGAAGGTGGGTTGGAGGACTAGGCTCTGATCTCAGCTGAGACCAGAGCCGCCATCACTATCACTCCACATCACTGATCTCAAAGAGATAGGCTCCCAGGCCCAGGGCCCCAGCGCAGCAGGCCGCCAGGATCGCGAGGTCGAGGGCGAGGGGGAAGGCGTTGACGCCGACGAGAGACCCCCGAAGGCCGTCGACGCCGTAGGTGAGGGGGTCGAGGTAGGAGAGGCTTCGGAGCCACGTCGGCAGGTTCGATATCGGGAAGAGGGCCCCCGATAATAAGAACAACGGGAATACCATGAAGTTCATGATCAGCGAGAAGCCGGACATGTCCTTCATCCGGGAGGCGAAGGCGAGGCCCAGGCTGTTGAAGGTGGTGGCGATCAGGACCATGAAGACGAGGGAGAGGAGAAAGCCCGCAAGCCCCGATATCTTCAGGCCCATGACGATCCCCGGAACGAGGATGATCAGCCCCTGCATCACGGCGGTGGTGACGCCGCCCGCGGTCCGGCCGATGACGATCGAGAGCCTCGATACCGGAGCCACCATGATCTCCCGGAGAAAGCCGAACTCCCTGTCCCAGAGCATCGAGAGACCCCCGAAGGTGGAGGAGAATAGGAGGGTCATGCCGATGATCCCCGGCGCGAGGAAGCTGATGTAGTCTATGTCCTCAGGGATCGCGGGCATCGCCGCCGATCGGAAGCCGAAGCCGAGGAAGGCCAGGAAGAAGAAGGGCGGGGCGAGGGAGCCGAAGACCCGGCTCTTGAGCCTGAAGAAGCGGATCATCTCCCGCAGCCAGAGGCTGTAGATGGCGTAGACGTTGATCCTCGGCATATCAGTGCCTCCTGGTTCTCATCCTGCTCTGGACCGCCGCCATCCTCCCAGCACCGCTCGACTCGGCCTCCCGGATCTTCTTGCCCGTAAACTTGAGGAAGACGTCTTCGAGGGTCGGCTCGTGCATGCTGACGGACCTTATCTTCACCCCAACGCGGCAGGCGCCAAGGACGATCTCGGGGATCCGGGACTCGCCGCGGTCGACGCTGAGGTTCAGGGTCGAGCCGGACCGGTCGACGGCCTCGACCCCCTCGAACTTCGAGAAGGCTTCGATCTGCTCGTCGGTGACGCCGTCATCCATCTCCAGGGTGACGATGTCGGCTCCGATCAGGTCCTTGAGGTTCTCGGGGGTGTCCAGGGCGACGATCTTCCCCTGGTCGATGATGGCGACCCTCTCGCAGAGGTGGTCTGCCTCCTCCATGTAGTGGGTTGTGAGGACTACGGTGACGCCCTCCTCCTGGTTCATCTTCAGGATGTAGCGCCAGATGTACCTCCGGGTCTGGGCGTCCAGGCCCAGGGTCGGCTCATCCAAAAAAAGGACGTGGGGGTGGTGCATCAGCCCCCGGGCGATCTCGAGCCTCCTCTGCATCCCGCCGGAGTAGTCCTCCATCAGCACATCGGCCTTCTCGGTCAGGTCCACCAGCTCCAGGACCTCGGCGACCCTCTCGGCGCGGGTCTTTTTGTCCATCCCGTACATCCTGCCGTGAAAGTCCAAGTTCTCCCGGCCCGAGAGCTGGCTGTCGACGGACGGGTCCTGGAAGACGACGCCGATGGAGTTTCGGACGGCGTCCCTCTCCCGTCCGATGTCGAAGCCCCAGACGGTGGCTCCCCCCGCCGAGGGCCGGAGCATCGTCGTCAGCATCTTGATGATGGTGCTCTTTCCCGCGCCGTTGGGGCCGAGGAGGCCGAAGAGCTCTCCCTTCTCGATTCTAAGGTCGACCCCATCCACGGCCGTAAAGCCGTTGAACCTCATGGTAAGACCGCTGGTGGCGATGGCTGCCCCTTCCATGAGATGGAATGATTGAGGGTGGGGGTTTATAGGTTTGTGTCTGGCCGGGCCTATTGTTTAAAGGTAGGTGGCTGAAGGTCGCCGGGTTCTCCCCCCCACTCCCACAAGTCCGACGTAGTCGTGGCGGGCGAGAATCTAGGGAGGTGGATGGTTCGGGCAGCGCCCTTGCCGGGGCTGGGGTCAAGGCCTCCACGACCGAAGTCGGAAATCTGCGGGGGCGGCGGGATGTATGTGCCAAAACCGAATTTCGAGTAATTATATATTATTTAGTTTTGGGCAAAGGAACTAAATCGAATTATAATCATGTATAGGTAGTTGGTCTGAAATCATGGAGATTAATAAGGATTATGTAACTGAAGTTTCAACCGCGATGTTGGAAGGTAAAGCAGCGTTCATGGTTGGAGCAGGTATCAGTTTAAATAGAAACTCATGGCTGCCTGATTGGGAAGGATTAATTTATGAACTCTTAAAATCCGTTGCTGGAAATGATAGAAATTTTGAACTAAAATATATTCATGATGATTATATGCAATTACTATTCAACGAGGTTTTTCTACATTTAATGTCAGAGACATTAGGATCTGGCAACGTTGAAAGTGCGATTAAAAAATGTATGGATGTTACCGAATATAATCTAGTACATAAATTTTTAGCTTGGTCGATGTTGAATTTTCACTGTTTAGTGCTTACTACCAACTACGATGAGCTTATTGAACGTGCTGGCAATCTGAAAATAAAGCCTGTTAAGCTTCATGGAACTTTGAGCAAGCCTGAAAGTATGCGTTTCACTGTTAACCAAATTTTTTCACCTTTAGCGCCAGAAATTATCAATAGTACTGCAAAAAAACTAAATGGACGCACTTTAGTCGTTATGGGATATCGTGGTGCAGATGAATTTGATGTTATACCGTTCTTATTTGATCAATCAAACTTAACTAAGTTTAATTGGAAGTTCATTTGGATTACGCACGGGGATCCCGAGAAAGATCTAGATTCTCTTACGAGGAAACGGCTAGACGAGAGGGGAGAGCCCTATTTTAAAGCTAATGCAGATGATTTTTTAAAAGCAGTCTACGACTCAACAAAAGAACTCGTAGGAAACGACAACGAACTGGACCAATGGGATAAATGGGAACTCGGCCATTCAGGAAAAACTAAGGGGTGGTGGAAACAAGCCCTTGCATCTTGGGAAGAGTGCATCAAAGAGGCGCAAAAAAGCGATGTGGATCTCCTATGGGCCAAAATATTGGACTATCTACGCATATACGAGCTAAATTATAATGGAATAATACGAAGGCCAGCTGAAGAGGCTTACGAATGTTTCCTAAAAACCAAGCCGAATACTATTCAAAAAATTGAATCTAAGCTGCAGTTAGCATACATACGGCGTATCACTAGAATCGATGAATCCGAACATTACAAGACGAATTTAATAACCTCATTTCAAAATATAATAAAAATTATTGAAAATGAAATAAGCGCATTGGAAAAAAACGATGACAATTATTTCAGGTTACAAAAACTTCAGGCAAAAGCTCACCACGAACTAGGCGTAGCTTTGCAGAACCAGTGTCTGTATTCACAAGCAAACCTTAATTTCAATAAGGCTATAAAAATTCGCCGATTGACAGATGATCCAGAAGTGGCATATTCGATTTTCCTGCAATTTATGAACTCTGTACGTGCGTATCGGGCCAAACAAATCATGGATATTAAGGAGTTCTGTCCAGGATGGAAGAAATCTTTGCTATGCGAATTAAGGACAAGCGCCCAACTGTTTAGAGAAGCTTCTGAGCCACATCACTTTAGCACAACCTTGCATAATCTCGCATATGTCCATCAAGTTCTCGCAGAGGAACATGAGAAAACTGAACGATTTGACATTGCTAACAGGGAATACCTGCACGCCTGTAAAATGTATGAGAATGCAAAAGTCATTAGGGAACGACTTCGGGACCCAAGACGGATTGCTCAGAGTAACGTGCGAATCGCCGAATGCAAACTTGGTTTAGCTAGATGTGCATTAATAAATGCCTGTGAATTTGTTGAAGAAGCCACTAAGCTGGCTAATGAAGTCGACGAACATTATCGAAAAATACCCCAAGAGGAATTTAGGGGGGAAGACCTACAAAATATTCGTAATTGGATAATTAGATTAAAAAATAAAGCTTGCATAGATTAATTTTTCTCGGAGACTATGCATGACAATATATTCGATTATGCCGCATTCTCAGACGAAACCAAAATTTCAACACAACCTGGTAGTGACAAGAACCGTGTCCAGCAGCTCTGTTATGGGGTGTGCCTCCGCTATTTTGCTTCATCTTCTACATCTCTGCCTTAATCCCCACCTTCGGCGCCGCAGGCCCGCCCGGCCAGAAAGCTGCCGCTACTCGCCAGGACCACCGACGATTCGCCCACCGGTTGGGACCCGCCACAGCCCCTTGAAAAGGCAGATCTTGTCGGCGGGCGACCTGCCGGAAGCCGTGCTGCTGGCAGAATCCACTGCCCGGTCGGCGCTGGCCTCGGCGCCGGCCAGGATTGGCCGCACGGGGTCCGCCATAGCAAGAAGGCGAGCGAGAAGCTGGCCGCCGATCCCCGCCACTGAAAACGTCGTTCGAAAAGCGGGCGTGCAGGATCGGGGTCGGGTCGCAGGCGTTCACCGAGGTGTCGGCCTCCCGCCCAACTATTTTTCAGCAGGTTTTATTAATCTCTTTTAATACCCTCGCGGCGCCGAAGGCCCTGCAGGCCGAGAATCCGCAGCTCATCGGCCAGGACCACGAGGTATCCGCCCGCCCGGTCGGCGCTGGCCTCGGTGCTTGCCGGGATCGGGCCGCCTGGGGCCCGCCAGGCCACGAGCCGAGCGGGGAGCTGGCCGCCGATTCCGCGCCCCCGGAAACGCCGCCCGAAAAACGGGCGTGCAGGATCGGGGTCGGGTCCCCCTACCTCCTGGATACCCATGATGCCGATGAGGGTCCCCGAAATCGTCCTCCATCGCTCCATTTGATGGCGTTGTCTCCTTCTTCGCCCCACCTCGCGGCATCTCGTGCTCATGTCACCGATCTGGGGGGTAACGGCGGTGTCTGAGACGTCCCGGGTTCGGGGGATATAAGAAACAACCAAGTACACTATTAATTATGATTATCAAGTCATGATATTTCATTTCTCTCTTTAATATACAGGATCCCTAGATAAATCAGATTTCCGTACTCGAAATCTACAATTATATTTCTTTATGACTGATTTAGTTAATTCATAAATCCAATCTGGGGCTGTGGGGCAAACGTAAACACACTCTATTAATTTATCAATATTTATCTTTACATACAAACCTGTATCACGATCTTTTTCTGGGGGTGATCCCTGAATAATAGCTCTAAGCTCTTTTTCATATTCGAAACTCTTTCTTTTATATAAATAAGGATCGAATGTATGGTCTTCTGGAATCCGTTCTGTATCATAATCAATATAGAATACTACTCCAATAAATATGTCCGCCGGGGATTCATTAAAACATTCTTTTAGATTTTTGTATGTAGTTTGAATAGCTATACCTTCTTTATCGTTAGCATACAAGTTCCACATCGCAGCAGACTCGTATAAATTTAAATGCCAACTATTTATAAAAGTAAACTCTTTTATATCCTTCGGAAACGCATCTGATAGCTTCTCATAGCCTTTACCTTTCACCTCATGCCGATTTTTTATATTGAAATATGAAACGCTTCCTTCGTGTTTGTCTCTCAATTTGTCAGACCTTACAAAAAATAACTCTTGTCTATCTAAAATAGAGACAAACTCTGTAAAATTCATGTATCTCCATATTTTTGCTTTCTCCTCATGAGGTGGGTTAAATTCTGGATTTTCTTTGTACATAATTTCACCTTAGGCACACACCTTTCAATCTGTGGTCATTCAACATTAAGCATTAATATCAGTGCAGGGAATATTTATCTTCGCTTTGAGAGTTTACCAAAATTTTCCGATCTTGCGTTTCACATCCCCATCACCCGCTCCGCCGCCTCCCGGAGGTCGTGGACGACATCCGGCCCCGACTCCATCCGGTCCCGGTCGAGGTAGAGGGCCGAGAGCCCCGCCTCCTTTGGGACCTCGTAGTCGAAGTAGCGGTGGTCGCCTATGTGCATCACCTCTTCGGGTTCAGCATTGAGGTAGCGGCAGAGGTCGAAGAAGGTCTCGGGGAAGTCCTTCACCTTCCTGAACTTGGAGGTGACCGATAAGATCTCGCGGAAGTGGTGCTTGAGGCTTCCAAGCTCGAACTCCACGAACTCTGTGGCGCCGTTGGAGGCGACGACCAGGTCGAACTTCTTCGAGAGAAGGGCCAGAACCTCCTCGGTCTCGGGGTAGAGCTCCACCTCGCCCCGATAACGCTCCAATAGGTCGATCCTCTCCACGTCCAGGTCGAAGCGCTCGATCCAGTGGGTGAGGTCGTACCAGCGCAGATCCCGCGTCCCCACGGACATGAACTCGTCGTAGACGAGCTTCTTCGCATCTTCGAGGTCGATTTTGTGCCGCTCGGCGTAGAGAGTGGGGACCCCCTCCAGCCAGACCTTCTCCACGTAGTTGGAGGTGACGAGGGTCCCGTCCATGTCGAAGGATATGATCTTGATCATCTTGAGCCACCAGTGCCAGTCTTCTGAGATATTGGACCGAGGGGCTTGTTAAGCTTTTGCCGCCCTTGTCGCCTTTGCCGCCTCTCCGCCAATCTATTTAACTGATGCAACCCTTTTTGATCCCCGGATTTCTGATGGTCGAAAACCTCATCCCCGCCCTGGTGCTCACATTCTTAGCGGGCCTCGCCACGGGGTTTGGAAGCCTCATCTCCTACTTCGTCCCAAAGCCCGACATGAGATACCTCTCCGTCAGCCTCGGCTTCGCCACGGGGGTGATGATCTTCGTCGCCTTCGTCGACCTCTTCTGCAGCTCGAAGGAGGCGATAGGCCTCGCCCACGCCGACGTCTTCTTCCTCATCGGGATGCTCACCGTCTACTTCCTGGACAAGATCGTCCCCCACTCTCACATGAACGGCCAGGCAGACCCCCACTGCGACCGGCTCTACCGGGGCGGGATCATGATGACTCTCGGGATCGCAATCCACAACCTGCCGGAGGGCCTCGCCGTCGCCCTGGTCTCATTAGCCGACCTGAGGCTCGGGATTCCCATCGCCATCGCCATCGCGATTCACAACATCCCCGAGGGGGTCGCATGCTCGGTCCCCCTCTACTGCGCCACCGGCGACCGGCGCAAGTCGTGCCTCTACTCCTTCCTCGCCGGGATGGCCGAGCCCCTTGGCGCCGTCATCGCGATCCTGGTCCTGCTGCCCTTCCTCACCGACTTCGTCCTCGCGGCCTCCATCGCCTTCGTCTCGGGGATCATGGTCTTCATCTGCTTTGACGAGCTGATCCCCATCGCCAACGACTACGGCGACGAGCACCTGACCAACATCGGCCTCATCGCCGGGATGTTCGTGATGATGATAGCCCTTGCGGCCTTCAAGTGACCTACTTCGGCCGCTGGCGAAATGCGGTGTGGAATGGTGGTGTGGTTGGGGGCCGGGGGTCAGGGTCGTTCGGTCGCCGCCGATCCTGGGAGTGGTGAGGGAGAGGTTGAAGGGCATGGACCTCGGAAACGGCGAATCTGACCGTTTGATGAAAACTCTCTCGCCTTGCTGCGGCCTCTGGCAGGACCTGCTCGGGTGAGATGGAAACTATCTCCCGCCCTTCTGCTCGACGAACGTTGTCATAATCAACTATTTGTAAATAACAACTAATAACACGTGACAACCTTTATTAATCAGAAATCCCACTGACGACGAACAGACGACGATGACATATCTAGAGACGTTTGGAGATACGCCGGCTTTTCGTCCCGGGACGGTTTTTGCGCCCTTCGAGACGATCGGAGAGGACGGGGTGATCCGTTGATCCCGGACTGGATGAAGGAGACGGAAGGCGGCGTTTTTGAGGCGCCACCGACCGCCGAAGCCGGAAGCCGAAAGAAGAAAAGGGCCAAGGCGAGCTTCGTCAAAAAGACGATCGACGGCGTCTTCTCCTTCTTCCAGGAGGCGATGGTCACCGAGACCTTCACCAGAAGAGACGGCCTCCTCCAGAGCCTCGACCCCCGGGTGAAGCTGATATCGATCCTGGCCGTCGTCTTCGCCGTCAGCGTGACAAAAGACGTTCGGCTCTTAGCCCTCGTCTACCTTCTCACCCTCATCTTCGCCCACCTGAGCAAGATCGGTGTGGGCTTTTTCATAAAGCGGGTCTGGCTCTTCGTCCCCTTCTTTGCAGGGGTGATCGTCATCCCCGTCATCTTCAACATCTTCCTCCCCGGCGACCCCCTCTTTCACATCGCAGACCTTCCGCAGGGAGCCCACCTGGGGCCCTGGGCCTTGCCCGACTCGATCTACATCACAAAACAGGGGGTAGCAGCCGCCGTCACCTTTACTCTCAGGGTGGCGACAGCCGTCTCGGCCGTCGTCCTCCTCTTCCTCTCAACGCCCCAGCAGCTCCTCTTCAAGTCCTTGCGGTCCCTCAAAGTCCCAAAAGTGTACGTCCTCACCATGGCCATGGCCTACCGCTACATATTCCTCTTCATGGAGATGATAAGAGATCTGCACATAGCCAAGAAGAGCAGGACGATAAGGAACATGAGCCTTAGAGAAGAGCAGAGGTGGGTCGGGGGCAGGATAGGCTACATGCTGATCAAGTCTCTGGACATGAGCGAGAAGGTCCACATGGCCATGGTCTCAAGAGGCTTTTCCGGCGACGTCCGGATCATGCACGACTACCACATAAGAGGACGAGACTACGTCGCCGCCGGGTCTGCCATGGCGTTGAGCCTGACCCTGATACTCGTCTCCCTCAACGTCGTCCAATTATGATGTTTCAGCTCATGAGGTTTCGACGATGCCGATCATATTCGATCTCAAAGACGTTTCATACTCATACCTGGGAAAGTTTGAGGCCCTGAAGGATATCAACCTCCAGATATCTCAGGGCGAGCAGGTCTCCTTCATAGGCACCAACGGCTCGGGTAAGTCCACCCTCCTCTCCATCATAGACGCCCTTCTATTCCCCACCTCCGGCGAGTTTTATGCCTTCGGAAAACCGGTCGAGGAGGCGGTCTTCGACTCCCTCACAGAGAGCGAGTTTCGAACCTTCTTCAGGAAAAAGGTAGCCTTCGTCTTCCAGAACTCAGACGTCCAGCTCTTCAGCTCGACTGTCTTCGACGAGATCGCCTTCGGCCCCCTCCAGCTGGGGATGACCCAGGACGAGGTGAAAGAGAGGGTCGAGGATGTCATGGGCCTCGTCGAGATCTCAAAGCTCCGGGACCGGGCCCCTCACACCCTCAGCGGCGGCGAGAAGAAGAAGGTCTGCATAGCCTCGGCCCTGGCCACAAACCCCGAGGTCCTCCTCCTGGACGAGCCGACGGCGGGCCTCGACCCGAGAACTCAGCTCTGGCTGATCGAGCTATTTCAGGAGCTGGGCAAGGCGGGAAAGACTATCGTCGTGGCGACCCACGACCTCGACACCGTCGAGCACATCAGTAAGAGGGCCGTGGTGATGGGCGAGGACCACACCATCAAGGCCGACAGGAACTCTTGTGACGTAATCGGCGACCTGGACCTCCTTCTTTCCGCAAACCTGATACACAAGCACATGCACCTCCACGGCTCCGTATACCACGAGCACTATCATCCTCAGTACCAGGGCCACAGGAGGGCGAAGGGGTGAGACGAGGGGACGAGGGATCATTGGGCCCTTTCACCCTTTTGTTCCTTGCTGCCTCAGTCGAAAGTGAAAGCCGGAAAGCTTCTCCTTTACAACCTTTGATCTGCTGATCCTGGATTGAAACGACAAGGTTTGATCGTTGTTTTTAATTTATTGTAATACAGACCGCAATAGACTGATTTAGTAATATTATAAAATATAGTCATCCCGTTTTGTGTTGAATTCGATAGATTTTTATACCCCATATCGTCACTTACGATCTGGTGATGTTATGCATATTCCAGATGGCTATCTCGGGCCATACACCTATACCGCCATGTGGATCATCATGATCCCTATATGGCTCTACGCTGGGCGGAGGCTCAGCCAGGAGCTTCGGACAAGGCAGGTCCCTCTCCTGGCGCTGGGCGCAGCCTTCTCCTTCGTCATAATGATGTTCAACCTGCCGATCCCCGGCGGCAGCACCGGCCACGCCGTCGGCGGGGCGATCGTGGGGATCGTCCTCGGCCCCTGGGCCGGGGTGATCGCCATATCCGTCGCCCTGATCCTCCAGGCCCTGATCTTCGGGGACGGCGGGATCACAGCCATCGCCGCCAACTGCTTCAACATGGCAGTGGTGATGCCCTTTGTGGCCTATTACACCTATAAGATCATAAGCGGAAGCTCCGAGATCACCTCGTCCAAGAGGGTCATCGCCTCGGCGGTCGCAGGCTACATCTCCCTGACCTTGGCTGCTGGCCTCACCGGAGTCATGTTCGGGATTCAGCCGCTCCTCCACACCGACGCCAGCGGGATGCCCCTCTACATGCCCTACGGCCTCAACATCGCCGTTCCTGCAATGCTGGCCGAACACCTGTTCTTCTTCAGCTTCGTGGAGGCGATAGTGACGGCCCTGATATTCGCCTACATCCAGAAGACCGATCCGACCCTCCTGATGTACGACCGTCCGACCTCGAAGAGACTGGCAGGAGCCGCTGCCTGAGGTGACGATCCATGGAAAAGTCGATAAGAAACATGGTCATAGGCCTGTTGATCCTCATGGTCCTCGTCCCCCTGGGGCTCATAGCCACCGGAGAGACCTTCGGCGAGTGGGGAAACGAGGAGATCGAAGAGAAGCTCGGTTACGTCCCCTCGGGGCTTGAGCGCCTCTCATCCTTCTGGCAGAAGGCGCCGTTTCCCGACTACGCCTTCGAGGGAGACGAGTCCGGCCAGGGTGCCGTCATCGCCTACATACTCTCTGCCGTGATAGGCGTAGTCATAGGCGGAGGGCTCCTCTACATCTTCGGAAAGAGGATCGCAAAGAACTGATCTGATCGAGAATGGTTCGCTTTCGCGGGAACGGAGCCTCTCCATCGACTCGTGATGGTGTGGCACCGTTCCCCCATATCCCTTTTACTTTCCCTCTTCCATTTCCTCTACCGCCTTCTCCACGGCCCGGGACCCCTTCTTCCGGAGCTCTCCGGAGAGCTTTGCGTAGTACTTCATGGTGTCGGGGGTGACGGAGGGGCCGACGTCCTCGAGAGCCGCGAGAAAGTGTCTCTGGAGAACCTGGGTCGCCTCCATATTCTCCCGGAGGGCGAGCCGGCCCGCCTTCCTGCAGATGGAGGCGATGTCGGCTCCGGTGTACTGGTCGGTTTTCTTAACTAAGTCGTCTATGTCGAAGTCATCGGCGATGGGCATCTTGCCGGTGTGGACCTCGAAGATCTTCTTTCTGGACTCGGCGTCCGGGACCGGGACCATGATCAGCTCGTCGAACCTGCCGGGCCTGACCAGGGCCGGGTCGATGATGTCGGGCCGGTTTGTGGCGGCGATCACAACTACGCCCCGGAGCTCCTCCATCCCGTCTATCTCGGAGAGGAGCTGGTTTACGATCCTCTCGGTGACGTGGGGCTCGCCCGTCCCCCCGCCCCGGACCGGGGCGAGGGAGTCGAGTTCGTCTAGGAATACGATGGCCGGGGCCACCTGTCTCGCCTTCCTGAAGATCTCGGCGATGTGCCGCTCGCTCTCGCCGTACCATTTCGAGAGGATCTCGCTCCCCTTCGTTGTGAGGAAGTTGGCGTTGGACTCGTTGGCGACGGCCTTGGCGAGGAGCGTCTTTCCCGTCCCAGGCGGGCCGTAGAGGAGGACGCCCTTGGGAGCCTCGATCCCGAGCCTCCTGAAGTTCTCGCCGTAGACGAGAGGCCACTCCACCGCCTCGACGAGAAGCTGCTTTACATCCTCAAGCCCCCCCACGTCGGCCCAGGTGACGTTAGGAACCTCGATCAGGATCTCCCGGAGGGCGCTCGGGGAGACCTCGTGCATCGCCGACTCCAGGTCTTCTCTCGTCACTACCAGCTCCTCCAGGACCTCCCGGGGTATCGTCGGCTCGTCAAGGTCGATCTTTGGAAGGACCCGCCGGAGGGCGTTCATCGCCGCCTCTCGGGTGAAGGCGGCGATGTCTGCTCCGACAAAGCCGTAGGTCAGCTGGGAGAACTCCTCCAGGTCCACGTCGGGGCCGAGGGGCATACCCCGGGTGTGGATCTGGAGGATCTCGCGCCTCCCATCGAAGTCGGGGACCCCGAGCTCGATCTCCCGGTCGAACCTGCCGGGCCTTCGCAGGGCCGGGTCGACGGCGTCGGGCCGGTTCGTCGCCCCGATAACGATGACGTTCGCCCTCTCCTTGAGGCCGTCCATCATGGAGAGGAGCTGGGCCACCATCCTCCGCTCCATCTCTCCGGCCACCTCTTCCCTCTTGGGGGCGATGGAGTCGAGCTCGTCGAGGAATATTATGGCGGGGGCGTTCTTCTCCGAGTCCTCGAAGACCTCCCGGATCCTCTTCTCGGACTCGCCGTAGTACTTGGATACGATCTCGGGGCCGTTTATCGAGGCGAAGTGAGCGCTGGACTCGTTGGCGACGGCCTTTGCGAGCATCGTCTTTCCCGTCCCCGGCGGGCCGTGGAGGAGGACGCCCCGGGGCGGGTCGATCCCCAGCCTCTCGAAGATCTCCGGGTGTTTGAGAGGAAGCTCGATCATCTCCCGGACCTTCTGAATGGCGTGCTTCATCCCGCCCAGGTCCTCGTAGACGACGTCCGCAGCCTGTCGGGCGTCGACGGCCCGGCTGATCAGCTCGATCTCCGTCTCCTCCATTATCCTGACGGTTCCCGAGGGGGCGGTGGATACGACCCTCATCTTCACCTCGCCGAGGCCGAAGGCCGAGCCCTTATCGGACCGTTTGAAGATCTCGTCGAACATGGTGTCTTTCCCGGTGGCAAGATCGCCTGGAGGCCGCCGCAGGGTGGTGGTGGAGATGACGTCCCCCTTGGAGACGGGCCGTCCCAAAAAGACCTTCCGGAGGGCGTCGCTTGGGATCGAGATCTGGATCCCCCGGCCGATGGGAGCGAGGGATACCCTCTCGGCGGGCTTCCATTCGGCCTTCGAGATCTCGACGAACTGGCCGATGCCAGCCCCCACGTTCGACCTGATGAGGCCGTCCATCCTGACGACGTCCATATCCTCGTCGGTGGCATAGGCCTTCACCGCGAGAGCGCTGGTGGACTTCGCCCCCTTAATCTCCACCAGGTCGTAATCGCTCAAGCCCAGCTCGGCCATCTGCCGCCCGCTTATTCGAACGATCCCCTTTCCCACGTCCCTCTGGTCAGCCTCTATGATCTTGAGCCGGATGGATTCGGAGTTGGTCATCTCTAAAACACCCTCTCTGCCTCTATTTATGTGCGAGTTTGTAATTAAGTATTCTCCTCAGTCTTACGCTCCTTCGCATCTAGAAGGAGAATAGATCATGGGGCAGGCAATTGAAGATAGCAAACCTTTGGTCGATTAGATGAAATCAGATAGATGCAGTACATATTACCGGTTTTAGAGATCTGCTTCAATCGCCTGCAATAAAGTCGTCGAGGCATTAACAGGGAAAACTTTTAATAATAATTAATTTAAATGGGGGTTTCAGCATCGAAGAAAATTTAAACATCATCGATGAGGGTAAGGTGGGAGGACGATGGGTTCGTCAATTATACCTGAGTTGGATTATCAGCATCTTTTGGCTCATACATTTCCTGGCTTCTTCGTAGCTATTACCTTTTTTATGCTTCTGGACGTATGGAGTCCATCACATCTGACTACCAGCTTGACAACGCCAGAGGGGCTTGTGACCTTTGCTGGATTTCTATTAATAATGGGGACTATCATTGGGGTTGTCATCGATGGGATCCATCATCTATTGATAGAGGAAGAAATCTTGAAAAAATATTATAAAGTAAGAAATATATATCCTTACATCAAAGACCTTTATCCGTTAGGACTTGAGCCGAATAACGATGATCATCTGGTTAACAAACATGATATAATATTGTATTTCTATGGATCTTTGTGCAAAAAAAATAGTCCTGATAAGGGCTTGGAGATCGATGAGACGATGATGCGCAGGTATTACAGATATTCCGAATTTTATGCTAACACATTTATATCTCTGCTACTATTCAGCCTGATAATTCCATTTTACCTGCTCAAGGAGCTATCTTTGAAGTGGGACTTGTGTGTCCTCATAGGGTTGATATCCTTTTTGGTAGGAATCGTCTGTCTTCGTACCAGTCTTCTGGCATATATTCGCTATCTGAGATCCCAGATAGCAGTAGTATGTAGCTATATATGTAGCGATGATACAGAAGAAAAAGATAAAACTGGAAAACTAAAAAAATGTATAAATAATAATAATAAGACGGACAATTATTGGAGATTATCTGAAAAGCAGTGGGGTCGATTGCGAACATTCGGATTGATAACAATTATTAATTATATAATATTTTATTTTTTATTCGATATTATGATTGTTTCGCGAAACTTTAAAATATATTCGTCCCTAATTATTTACGGGATTCTCGTGCCTCTTGTTATTGTTATGATATGGAATTATGATAAAAATGGTGCTAAGCCTAATTCATCCTGTAAAGAATGGATCAACGTGCCAGCAGTGTTTCTCTCGACGATCTTTACAATTTTCTCAATAATATTAATATTATTTTTATTGAATCCTCCGTTGATCGATATATATCCTCGCTGCGTGAACCTCGACACTAATTCAATAAGCGAAATTATAATTATAAAGAACAATGGTATAAAGATAGACAATATCACATTGGACTGGAGAAATGACATGGGTGAACAGATGTGCGTAGAATCATACGATATTCTGGATTCAGGCCATTTTGATAAAGATCCAACTTTTGATGTCGGAGAAATAATAATTAAAAATATATTTTTCAATGAAACGCGGTGCCCCGGCAATTCGACAATCTATTTAACCACAAAGTCAGGAGGATACGAACACGTTTATTACGTACCCGTATATTATACTACTACTGCACCAAAAGATTATATTTCAAAAATATTTTCATTTTTTTGTTGCAGATAGTTTAGCAGACCAATTTTTTTGGAGGATTCAGTGCCACTACTCCAACGGCGTCGCCTTTCGAGACGGTTCTCTTTATGTCGCCGAGGTGAGCCGGATCCTCAGGTACGATGCGATCGAGTCCCGTCTGGAGAAACCGCCCGATCCCGTCGTCGTCAAGGACGACCTTCCAAAAGATCGAGGCCACGGCTGGAAGTTCATCGCCTTTGGCCCCGACGGAAAGCTCTACGTCCCCATCGGCGCGCCCTGCAACGTCTGCGATCCGGGAGATCCCTACGCTTCCATCACCAGAATGGACCCCGACGGCTCGAACTTCGAGATCTTCGCCCGGGGCGTCAGAAACACCGTCGGCTTCGACTGGCATCCACAGACCGGCGAGCTGTGGTTCACCGACAACGGCCGGGACTGGCTCGGAGACGACCTGCCCCCCGATGAGCTGAACCGCGCCCCGGTGGCGGGCCTCCACTTCGGCTTTCCTTACTGTCACGGCGGGTATATCCCCGACCCGAGCTTTGGTGCTGTGAGGGGTTGCGACGAGTTTGTGCCCCCGGAGATGAACCTCTCGCCCCACGTCGCCTCTCTCGGGATGAGGTTTTACTCAGGCTCGGCCTTCCCGCAGGAATACCAGGGCGCGATCTTCATCGCCGAGCACGGCTCCTGGAACCGGGCCGACCCCATAGGTTACCGGGTGACTCTGGTGAGGCTTGAGAACGGGACGGCCGCCAGCTACGAAGCCTTCGCCGAAGGGTGGCTCCAGGGACGGGAGGCGTGGGGAAGGCCCGTGGACGTTCTGGTGATGCCTGATGGCGCCCTCCTCGTCTCGGACGACAGGGCCGGGGCGATCTACAGGATCACCTACGAAGGATGATCGGCGAGGGACGGGACGGAGGGAACTTTCTCTCAAACTTTATTCACGTAGGCTTGCACCCCTTTTATCAAATATTCTTTTCTGAGATTTTCGAATTGGAGATTAACGGGTTCTCTTGGCTCGACCGGTCCCGCGTCCAAAAGTTACATATAATCCAGATATCATATTATCTTTTAACAAGAAGTATGGCGGCCAGGGATTTGCGAATAATACCTATGGATATCGATAATTGGGAATATTCGGTGGATTCCCGGATCGAGATCGCCTTCAGTATTTGAACATCGTCCGAATAAGACGAAGCTGAACCTGGGGATTGAGCGGCTATCTCGGTTTCGTCCAACCCCGCCATATCATTCAGAAATTATAAAATCATAGGAGTGGGATCATGTCCAAAAATAGCGGAGAAGATACGAAAAAAGTAGATTTCAAGCCGCGAGGGGACGTCTTTTCGTCCCCGGCGGACTGGAGGGACCAGTTCATCTACCACCTGATGGTGGACAGGTTCAACAACGGCGATGAGAAAGCTCCCGCCTACGAGCCGGGCCTCGCCCAGGACAGAGAGGACTCGGAGGGCGAAAAGTGGCAGGGCGGAAACCTCAAAGGCGTATCGAAGAAGCTGGACTACATCAGGGGTCTCGGCTGCACGGCGATCTGGCTCAGCCCCGTATTCAAGAACCGCGACGTAGAGAACACCTATCACGGCTACGGCATACAGAACTTCCTGGAGGTCGACCCGAGGTTTGGGTCCTCCAAAGACCTGAGAGACCTCGTCAAAAAAGCCCACAAAAACCGCATTTACGTGATCCTGGACATCGTCCTGAACCACACCGGAGACAACTGGGCCTATCCAGGCGGATGCCCCTACTATTACTGCAGCGGTCAGAGGTTTGATTTCGGGTTCTGGAGGGGGTCTGGCTCCTCGGAAGAGAAGGGCGGCGACGACGGTGCCGTCATGCCGCCGGAGTTTCAGAACCCCGAATGGTATCGAAGATGTGGCGAGATAAAGAACTGGGACGCCTTTCCCGAGGCGAGGGACGGCGATTTCTTCTCTCTCAAAGACATCGACACATCGAATAAAGAGGCGATGAGGTCGCTGATAGACATCTACAAGCACTGGATCGCCGAAACCGACATCGATGGGTACCGTCTTGATGCGGCAAAGCACCTGGAGGAGTCGAGCACCGCCATATTCTGCAACGCCATCAGGGAGTACGCCCAGTCCATCGGCAAGAAGAACTTCTTCCTCTTCGGCGAAATCGTGGGCGAGGACCGTTTCATCGATCAGTACATAGGCCGAAACGCCAGAATTCCTGGAACAAACGAGCGTTTCCCCTCCCTCGACGCGGCCCTCGACTTCCCTCTGTGGGGGGTGCTGGAATGGGTCGTCAAGGGCTTTTCGAACCCGGCGGCGCTGAGGGAGAGGTACGGGAGGTTTTCAGACATCTACGCCGACCACGGCGAGGCGGGCCGCAGGTTCGTCACCTTCCTCGACAACCACGACCAGATCGGCCGCTCGCCGAAGGGAAGGTTTCTCTTCGATAACCCCCACCGTGAGCAGGCGGTCCTCGCCCTCGGCTACCTTCTCACAAGCCAGGGGATCCCATGCATCTACTACGGGACCGAGCAGGGCTTCGACGGCGGCGGAGACCACGACAAGTACCTCCGGGAGTGCATGTTCGGGGGCAATTGGGGCGGCTTCAAGACGATCGGCCACCACTTCTTCAACCCGGAGCATCCCCTGTACAGGTCGATATCCGAGATAGCAGACATCAGGAAGAAGGAGCCCGCTCTCAGGTACGGAAGACAGTACTTCCGCGAGATCTCCGGCGACGGCCAGAACTTCGGCCACCCCATCGACGGGAAGTGCACCCTCGCCTACTCCAGGATCCTGGACGATGCCGAGGTCCTAGTCGCCATGAACCTCGACTCCGAACCGAGAGAGGACTTCGTGACCGTCGACCGAAACCTCGCCCCCGAAGGAAAGAAGATGAGAAACCTCCTCCGGCCAAAAGAGATGCTCAACGTCGTATCGTCGGGCGGCGCCGACGGGCGGGAGAGGCACGCAGTCCGGGTTCCCCTCGCAGGACACGAGATGGCTGTGATGAAGCTTGCGCCCTGATCTTTTTGGATCAGGGCCGCCTCAAAGCATCTCTGAGAGCCTGCTCCAGCTCCTCGCCCGGGACAAAGCCGTTCCACCGCTCCACCAATTTCCCGTCCCTCTCGAGGATAAGGGTGGGAACGGTGAAGACGACGTACTTTTCTGCCATCTCGAAATCTTTTTCGGCGTCGACCATCCTGATCTCGACCTGGCCGGCGAAGACCTCCGCCAGCTCCTCGAGAATCAGGGCCTCCTCTCGACAGAAGCCACAGGTCTTTGTCCGAAATTCCGTCAGAACGATTTTGGACGAGATCGCCTCTTCATTCTGGGATCTCAAAACGCACCCCGATCTTGAATATCCTCTTGGTGGGCAAAACGAGCTGGTCAAGGCCGGTCTTCTCTTTTATCTCCGAGAGGATCTCCTCGATCCTGGCATGGGACGCCGATATCGTAAACCACATGTTGTAATCGGTCTCGTTGGGGCGGAGGTAGTTATGGGAGATCTCCTGGTAGCCGTTCACAATCTCTGCCACCTCCACCATCCTTCCATCGGAGACGGGAAGAGCGACTAAGACCCCGGAGCAGCCGAGCTTTCTCATGTCCAGGATCGGGCCTATCCTTCGAATTATGCCCAAATCTCGGAGACGTTCTGCCCTTCTGACCACCTCTTCCTCGCCCACTCCGAGGATCTCGCCGAGGGCGAGAAAGGGCCTCTCGGTCAGGGGGAACTCCTTCTGGACCAGATCGAGGAGCCTTCGGTCCAGGTCGTCCAGGTCGGGCCTCTCCATTTCGACCTGCAGGTCTTCGATGGGCTCGGATTTCATGTATCACACCCCGCCATAGCTGCATAGCGGGTCGGATTCGAGATAGTCGCCGGTCTTCGCGTAGGCCCGGGCCCTGCACCCGCCGCAGACCTCGCGGTAGTCGCATCCTCCGCACCGGCCCAATAGCTCCCTCTTCCGCAGGTCGAGAAATACCGGCGAACTCTCCCAGATCTCCGGAAAGCTCTCCATTCTGACGTTTCCTGCCACCACCGGCAGGTAGCCGCAGGGGCAGACGTCTCCGGTCCGAGAGACGAAGACGAAGCTCGTCCCTGCAAGGCAGGCGCTCCCCATCATCCCCTTCCTCTCGGCCTCGGTGAGAACTTCCCTCACCACCCGGCCGTACTGGGGAGCGCAGGTGACCTTCACCTCGATCTGTCTATTTCTGCACTCTCCGGCCACCCAACGGAGGACCTCGTCCTGCTCTTCAGGCGTCACCAGCTCATCTTCACTTCCCCTGCCGGTGGGAACCAGGAAGAACAGGTGGAAGGCGACGGCCCCGAGCCTCTCGGCCAGGTCCATGGTGCCACAGACCTCGTCGAGGTTCTCTTTGGTGATGGTCATGTTGATCTGAAAGTCGACCTTGCCCCGGAGGTTCCCGATCCCCCGCATGGCGAGGTCGAAGGAGCCAGGGCCCCGGGTGGCTTCGTGGGTCTCGGGGCTGGGGCCGTCGAGGCTGATGCTGACCCGCATGATCCCGGCCCGTTTGATCCTCTCGACGATCTCAGGGGTTATGAGGGTCCCGTTGGATGCGAGGGAGACCCGAACCCCCCGATCGGCAGCGTATTTCGCCAGGTCGAAGATGTCGGGCCGGAGGAGCGGCTCACCACCGCTTAGGATTATCATCGGCTTGAGAGGTGCGACCTGATCTATGAAATCCAGGGCCACCTCGGTCGAGAGCTCCGCCTCGTCGGGGGAGGCGGAGGCCGAGGCGCGGCAGTACTCGCAGGAGAGGTTACAGGCCGCCGTCACCTCCCAGGCTATGATCAGCATCTAGAGCATTCCCTTCTTGGAAAGGAGCTCCGCGTTCAGGACGCTGGCACCGGCAGCGCCCCTGACGGTGTTGTGGCCCATGACGATGTACCGGATGCCCTCTCTGATCCGGCCGACGGAGACAGCCATACCCTTGCCGGCGTTCCTGTCAAGCCTCGGCTGGGGCCTGTCCGGCTCGTCTCTGACGATGAGGGGCCTCTCTGGCTCTGTGGGCAGATCGGAAAGGCCGGGGTCGAACTTGAGGAACGCCTCTCTCACCTCTTCGGGGGTCGGCTTAGACGCCATCTCCACCCAGAGCGCCTCGGTGTGGCCGTCCATGACGGGGACCCGGTGGCAGCTGGCGCTGACGCCGAAGGGCGCGTCTACGATCCTGTCGCCGTCGAAGGTTCCCAGGATCTTCTGGGCCTCCTTTTCGACCTTCTCCTCCTCGCCGGAGATGAAGGGGATGATGTTGCCCAAGATCGCCATGGATGGGACGCCCTCGTATCCGGCGCCGCTCACGGCCTGCATCGAGGCGATGATCACCCTCTGGATGTTCATGGGGATCAGGGGCTTGAGAGTCAGGGCGAACATGATGGTGGTGCAGTTGGGGTTTGTGACGATGTAGCCGTCCCAGCCCCGCTTCTTTTGCTGGACGTCGATGAGGCCGAGGTGCTCGGGGTTGCACTCGGGGATCATCAGGGGGACGTCCTGCTCGAACCGATACGCGCTGGCGTTGCTGGCCACGACAAACCCGGCCTTGGCGAAGTCTGCCTCGACCTTCTTCGCCTCGTCGGTGGGTAGCGCCGAGAAGACGACGTCGGCCTTGACCTTCTTCGGATCGACGGCCACGACATCCATCTCAGCGACCTCAGCCGGAAGCTCGTGCTCCAGCCGCCACCGGGCCGCCTCGCTGTATTTTTTCCCTGCGCTCCTCTCGGAGGCTGCAAGGCTGGTCAGCTCAAACCAGGGATGGTTCCATAGCTGTTCGATGAAACGCTGCCCTACCGCACCCGTGGCTCCAAGAACGCCTGCTCTTATTTTTGCCATTGGAAATCACCTTGAACGACAGCGGCTTTTTGGTGGTGACTTGATATAAATGCCTTCTCGGAAAGAATCTCTGAATCCGGCCCCTTTCCGGATTTCGGGCCGAAATCCCCGGAAAACGGGGTCCATATCCCTCCCCTCACCGCACCGTTCGCGACCCCCTCCCCCCCCGGCCTTTGGGACAGGTCTTCGGACAGGGGGTCGAGGGTGAGCGGGGGCGGGCTCCGTCCAGTATCGGGAGATCAGCAGGAAGTGACAGGATAGTAGTCGGAGCGTAGATCGATCTTCACCATCATCGCCTCGCGGGCCTGGGCCTCCACCGCCGGACCCGCCCCTGCCTCCGGCGGAGCCCCGGCGGCGATGTACCGTTTGAGGTCTCTCCAGGCCGCCTCGATGTCTCTTGGGAGCTTGACGCACTTTGGGACCTGGTGGCGGCCGGAGCCCATGGCCGCCATGCAACCTCCGCCGGTGCCCTTTCGGCGATTGCATCGGAGGCGACAGAAGGCGGAGGTCCTGAGGAGCACCTTTCCGACGTCGATGGCGTAGGGCGGGTCGGCCACCGACCGAGCGTAGACCGCGGCGGCCATGGCGAAGAAGGAGAGGTTCTCTATCGTCGACTCCGTCCAGACCTTCGAGAGCTGCCTAATCACCCGAGGGTCGATCTCGATCTTTGCCTGCTCCACCAGCGCCCGGTAGCCTTTTGCCGTCGGCATTAGAAGCATCTGGTCGAATTCGAACTCCTTTTCGGTCGCCCGTCTGTCTGTGAGCTTGACGAAACGGTGGCCGTATCTCTCGGCGTAGTCGAACATCGGAACCTCATCAGATGAAAGAGAGAGAAGGAGGGCATTTTATATCAATTATCAGATAATTGAACTCCTCTGCGCTATGGTTTCTTTACCGAGTGTCTGGAAGCCCATCCTTGAGACCGACGAATTGTGTTGTTGGTTCCTCTAACTATAATTTGGAAACTCGACGATAATAAAGCGCGATTTGAGAGATCCCATAAATAATGTCACGGTGGAGTCGCTTGGCATGATTCTCACTGCAGCTATTTCAAACGAGAATTTTGCCAGGCACTCATTTTCGTCATCGTGCACAGGCTAACTCTCGAAACCCTTTAGTTTGTAATCCTCACTTGCTGCTCGCCATCACCTCTTTTGTCACAACCCTGTAGGTGTAGTCTATCGCCACATCTTCGCGGGGCGGAACCTCCAGCTCCCACTCCAAGCCCGCCGCCGTCGTCTCCTTGGGCTTGGGCTCTGCTGAGACTATCTCGGCCTTCAGGGGCTTTCTGTCCGATACCTCGGCGGTGGCGGACCGATCGACGTTGCTCTTGAGGGTGAGATGATAGGTCCAAGTCTCCGTTGTCACCTTCATCGCCTGAGTGACGTTTCCGGCACCCGGAACCGTGACGATCTCCTCGACAGAGGTGTAGTTTGCAAGCTTCCTTTCAACCTTCAGGTCTGCCGAGGACCCGACGTCGATCTCGGCC
>Ga0209203_1000399_pt1 | contig 37800 bp, 32 predicted proteins | sample AD_UKC109_MetaG_FD_184423 | JGI IMG/M metagenome (GOLD analysis project Ga0209203, IMG submission 184423) | Active sludge microbial communities of municipal wastewater-treating anaerobic digesters from Hong Kong - AD_UKC109_MetaG (SPAdes)... | ecosystem: Engineered > Bioreactor > Anaerobic >... | reverse complement strand
GACCGCCATGGCGCCCACCCAGATGCCTGTGCCTGAGCAAACACCGACCCCTGAAGGGGATCCTGCCCAGCCAACTGCCACCTCCGAACCCACCCCCACGCTTGCACCTGTGCCCGCTGCTTTTGAATTGGATGGCATGGGGTTGGAGTATCAAACCTTCAATAACTGCGGACCCGCCAACCTCTCGATGAACCTCACCTTTTGGGGCTGGCCGACCACGCAGGCTGTTACCAAAGCCGGCCTCAGAACCCATGAGGACGACCGCAACGTGATGCTCAGCGAGATGCGCGATTTCGTGATCGAAAAGACCAGTCTGTCCGCTCTTTTCCGCTATGGCGGCACGCTTGACACTGTAAAACGCCTGGTCTCAAATGGTTACCCGATCCTGTTGGAGCGTGGTCACACAGATCCTGACAATGGCTGGATGGGGCATTACAGTATTGTGACGGCCTATGACAATGCCCGGCAAACAGTCCGCATCCCCGACACGCTTCTGGGGGTCATGACACTTGGATATGATGAGCTTATGCTTGATTGGGCGCATTTTGACGGGATCTACCTGGTCATATACCCGCCTGAGCGTGAGGCTGAGGTGCTGGCGCTGCTCGGACCGGACGCTGATCCTGCCAGGAACTTGCAGAACACGCTTGACCAGGTCACCGCGCGTATTCCGCAGGTGAGCGGGCGGGAACTGTTTTTTGCCTGGTACTCCCGCGGCAGCATCCTGGTCGAAATGCAAAACTACATCGAGGCAGCACAGGCTTACGATCAGGCTTTTGCCATTTATGCTGAATTACCCGCCGGGGAGCGTCCCTGGCGTATGACCTGGTACCAGGTGGGAGCCTATCCGGCTTACTACTACACCGGACGATACCAGGATTGCCTCGACCTTGCAATGCAGACCCTCAGTAACAAGAGAAGCCCTGAACTGCCCGAAAGTTGGTATTGGGCGGGTCGTGCGGCGGCTGCCCTGAAATTTAATGACGACGCCATTTCTTATTACCGCAAAGCGCTCGAGTATCACCCCGGTTGGGCTTTACCCCTCGAAGGTTTGGCTGAGCTGGGCGTTCAGCCCTGAGCCGAAAACTGCTCGTTTGGTGCACTGTTATAATCCCAGGCAGTTATGAGAAAAAACGCTAAACAAGTTTTTCGCCGGCGTCTGACGCCGCGCCCTGCCTGGCGCAAGCCATGGATTTTCCCGGTGCTCATACTGGTTGGGTTTCTGGTGCTTGCAGGTCTCTATCAAATTCCTGCCATCCACGATCGCGCCTACTTCTATCTTGCAAGCGCGCGAGCCAGGATCTACTATTTCTTCAAACCTCCAGCTGCGGAGGTTTTTGAGCCCACTCAGCAAGGCACCCTCGATGCCAGCGTTTTTGCCACGCTGACTGCCATGGCGCCAACAGCTACGCTTACTCCCTTGCCCACCAACACCCCAACCATCGCGCCTACGGCTGAATTCACTTCCACCCCTACCATTACTCCAACGCCAACCCTCACCCCCACGCCGCTTCCGCCGCTGCCCCCCTCGGCGATGATCGAAGGCATCGAGCCGGAATACCAGGGCTTCAACAACTGCGGACCGACTAATCTGGCGATGGCTTTGCGCTTCTGGGGCTGGGAAGGCACTCAGAAAACTACTGAAGAAGAACTTAAGCCCTTCTCCAGAGACCGCAACGTCATGCCATACGAAATGCTTGGGTACGTGCAGGAACACACCGAGCTCAATGGCATTGTGCGTTATGGCGGTGACCTTGAATTGATCAAACGGCTGGTTGCTTCTGGATTCCCGGTGGTCATTGAGCGTGGTTATGATGACCGGCATGAAGGCTGGATGGGTCATTACGGTTTAATTGTCGGTTATGACGACAAGCTCCAGGAAGTAACCATCCCCGACACCTACCTGGGTATGATCAAAATGAGTTACGCTGACATCACCCGTTATTGGGAACAGTTTGACCGGATCTATTTAGTCATCTTCCCTTATGAACGTCAGCAGGAAGTTTATGACATTCTGGGCGCTCAGATGGATGCTCAATACAACAAAGAATACACCCTCAATCTGATTAACAGCCAGCTTTATGAACGCGAGGGATTGGATCAGTTCTTTATCTGGTACAGTCGCGGCTCGATCTGCGTGGAACTGAATGATTTCCTGTGTGCAGGAGAGTCCTTTGATGAGGCTTTCCGCATTAACAAGACACTCAAGGAAGAAGAACGTCCGTGGCGAATGCTCTGGTATCAGACCGGTCCTTATTACGCCTATTACTATTTACAGCGCTACCAGGACCTGTATGACCTGACGAAACAAACCCTAGATAAATCGGTCGAACCCGCCATTCCTGAAACCTGGGTCTGGAAGGGTCGGGCGGAAGTAAAAATGGGGTTTCGCGATGAGGCGATCAAAAGCTTCAAACAGGCGTTGTTCTGGCACCCCGGCTGGTGGGTGGCAGAAGACGAATTGATTGCTCTGGGCGAAGTAGTAGACTGAGTGAAAAAGGACGCGATTATGCAGAATTACGTTGCCTACAACTCCCGCCTGTGGGACGCCTGGAGCGAAGATCAAAACACGTGGTCCATTCCTCTGACCCCCGAACAGTTCCAACAGGCAAAAGACGGTTCGATCGAGTTCGTTCTCACCCCCACGAGGACCGTTCCTCTCAGCTGGTTCGAAGGGTTGGGTAAGGACGTGTTGGGCTTGGCAAGTGGCGGCGGGCAGCAGGGGCCTGTCATGGCGGCGCACGGCTACCGCGTGACCATCCTGGATAACTCCATGCGCCAATTGCAATCCGAGAGAATGGTGGCAGAGCGTGAAGACTACGAGGTTTTGGTGCTGCAAGCCGATATGACCCTGCCCTTCCCGTTCAAAGATGAGAGCTTTGACATGATCATCCACCCGGTTTCGAATTGCTACATAGAGGACTTGCAGCCGACTTGGAATGAGTGTTACCGCGTGCTCAGGCACGGCGGGGTGCTGATGGCGGGCTGGACCAACCCGATTTTGTATATGTTTGATGATGAAGCGCTTGATAACCCAGAGATCCCGTTAATTGTGCGCCATAAGTTGCCTTATAACGGCAGAGTGGAAGTTGAAAAGGGCGCGGAATTGTCACTGGATACAGGCTATCAGTTCAGTCACACGCTCGAAGCGCAAATTGGCGGGCAGCTTAAGGCGGGCTTCCTTCTCAAGGATTTCTACGAGGACTCCGACCCCGGGATCCACTTGGGGGCATACACCAGCCTGTTTGCCGCGAGCCTGGCAGTAAAACTGTAAGAACAACCCAGGATTAAGCTCTTTGGGAGCTTTCTTTGATTTGTCTTTAATCTGTCATTGCGAACCTCTGTTGTGAAGCAATCTGAAACATTAATTGTCAAAGAATGCTGATTGCAAACTCAGGTCCTTACGAACAATATATAAATGTTTGGTACCTTTATAAACTGCTAGTAGCCCAACCAGTTGAGAATTTAGATCGCTTCGTCCCTCGCAATAACATTTTTTCTGTCATTGCGAACCTCTGTTGTGACACGTAGTGTACTATTTCGTAAGCAATCTAAAGTAGTAATAGTCCAAGAATGCTGATTGCAAACTCAGGTCCTTACGAACAATATATAAATGTTTGGTACCTTTATAAACTGCTAGTAGCCCAACCAGTTGAGAATTTAGATCGCTTCGTTCCTCGCGATGACAGACTCAAATTCTGACTCATATTGCATCAAGGTGTCACCAATAGGTACATCCGCCAGTTTATCGGTTCTTATCTCATCTTTTCGGGATAATTCTTGAGCAATTCCTGCCCAGGCATCAAGATCGCCTTAGGTTCGCAGACGCTCTTGCAGAAGCAGCAACCCACCATGCACAAAAACGGCTCCGCCACCCAGATCTTTCCATTCTCATCGCGCTCGTAGACCTCCCGTGCGCAAAGATCCAGGCACGCCCCGCAGTCGTCACACAAAACCTCCGAAATGGTGGGAAACCAGGGGATCTGCTCCCGTGGGTAACCTCGCCAGCTGCCGTATTCACGCGCGACGATCGCTTTGCCGGTTCGCCGGCGTTGATAGTAGCGATGATATTCAAGCATAAGCGCGTTGGCGTATTCCTGCGCCGCCGGTTTGGGAATAAAGTTGTTCTGCTTTACCCCGTTATACAGGCGCTCTGCGATCTCCGGTTGGCTTGGGGTCAACCCCTCATCATACAATGCTGAAAACAGCTCTTCAAGTCCGAGCAAACCGGCAGGTTGCCCCCCGATTTGAAGCATTCTATAACTTAGTGCCATTTTGAAACCAATCAGTCCTATTTTGCCAGGCAATCCGCGGCTTCGGCTTTGAGGTGTGCCACCATGGCGGTCAGCCCGTTGCTGCGCTGCGAAGAGATGTGGCGCCAGAGGCCAAGCTCCTCGAACACGCTCAATTCCGCATCGAGCACGTCTTTGGCGGGCTGGTTATTGAGCAGTTTGTGAAGCATTGCCACCATGCCCTTCACCACCAGCGAATCGCTGTCCGCTTCGAAAACTATCATACCGTCCTGGCAGTTCACGTCAAACCAGACGCTCGACTGGCAGCCCCTCACCAGGTTTTCATCCACCTTGCTCTCCGGCTTCATCGCGGGCATTTCCATGCCCATTTCTATCAGGTACTCATATTTTTCTTCCCAGTTTGCCAGCAGGGAAAAATCGTCGCTGAGATTTTTTTGGATGTCATGGATACCCGACATATTTACCTCTTCAGCATTTTGATGGCACGCTTAATGCCATAAGCCAATCTGTCCATATCCGACCGGTCGTTATACAGCGCCAGTGAAGCCCGCACCGTACCGCTGACGCGCAGGGCGTCCATGATTGGCTGGGTGCAATGCTGCCCTGTCCGCACAGCGATGCCCATCGTGTCGAGAAGCACGCCCATGTCGTAGTGTTGGATGCCATTCACGTTGAAGGGCAGTATGCCAGAACGATGCTTCGGATCGCCGTAAATGACCAAATCAGGGATCTCCGCCAGCAGGCTCAAGCCGTAAGCGAGCAAATCCTCTTCATATTTTTGCAATTCAAGCGAATCAAACTGCTGCAGGTAATCAACCGCGACGCCCAGCCCAATTGCCTGAGCCACGTTGGGCGTTCCGGCTTCGAATTTGAAGGGCAGCACGTTGAAAGTAACCTTTTCGGGGGTCACTGTGTCGATCATCTCGCCGCCGCTCAGGAATGGTGGCAAAACTTCCAACCACTTCTCTTTTCCATAAAATATGCCAATACCCATCGGTCCATACATTTTGTGCCCGGAGAAGACGTAAAAATCGGCATCCATGCTCTGCACATCATGCGCAACGTGTTGCACGGATTGGGCAGCATCCACCAACACGGGGATCTCACGGGCGTGCGCAAGCCGGATGATTTCCGCAACCGGATTGACTGTGCCAAGCGAGTTGGAGACATGGTTAATGGCTACCAAACGGGTTTTCTCGTTGAGCATCCGCTCAAACAGCGCCAGATCGAGCTCGCCGTGTTCATCGAAGGGCAAAACGCGGAAGGTGGCGCCGCGCCTCTGGCACATCAATTTCCAGGGAACGTAATTGCTGTGGTGCTCGAGTTGCGAAACAATGATCTCATCGCCAGGCTGCACAAATTTCTCGCCGTAGGTGAATGCCACGAGGTTGATTGACTCGGTCGTACCGCGGGTGAAGATCACCTCGTGGTTGTATTCCGCGTTGATGTAGCCTGCCACTTTTCGCCTGGCGCCCTCGTAGGCTTCGGTAGCCTGTACTGCCAGGGAATGATTGCCGCGATGGATATTGGCATTTAAGCGGCTGTAATAATCGACAAGCGAGTCAATAACCACTTGTGGCTTCTGCGTGGTGGCGGCGTTGTCGAGGTAGACCAGCGGATGGTCATTGATGGTTTGCTTCAGAAGAGGAAAATCCGCTTTTGCGCTGAGAATGTCTTTACTCATATTTGTTCCTTAAAGTAGTTTGATTTTACCATTTCAACAGGTTGAGGTGGCGGCTTGTATTGTCCCGGCAAGGCGGAACTGCGGGGTCATCTTGAAAGCAAACATTAAAAATCCGTAAAGATCAGGTTATCACTTAGCCAGAGCCATATTGCCTGCCAGCTTTGGGATACAATTGTTAACAAGTTGGACATTGTTGCTTACTTGTTTGACGCAGTGGAGAGAGTATGGCTGAAAAAATCCTGGTTGTTGACGACGAGATTTCCTTACAGGAAACCGTAACCTATAATCTCAAAAAAGAAGGTTACCTTGTTGAAGTAGCTGGAAATGGGATTACCGCGCTGGAACTTTTCAGGTCCTCTAAACCGGATCTGGTTATCCTGGATGTGATGCTGCCCGGGATGGATGGTTTCGAAATTTGCCGCACCTTGCGCCAGGAATCCAACACTCCCGTGCTGATGCTGACTGCCCGTGACGATGAAATTGATCGGGTGGTTGGGTTGGAGGTCGGCGCTGACGATTACCTCCCCAAACCATTCAGCATGCGCGAGCTGATTGCGCGTGTCAAGGCGCTGCTGCGCCGCGTGCGCCTGATTCGCGAGGAAGTCGGCACTGCAGCACAGGAAGCCAATCTACCCAAGACCCTTGTCTTCGGGAACATGGAAATTGATCTCAACCGGCGGGAAGTACGCCTGGATGGTAAGGTGTTGCCTTGTAAACCCAAGGAATTCGAACTGCTAACTTTTATGGGTCAGCATAAAGGTCGCGTGCTCACCCGCGAGCTGATCCTTGAGCGGGTATGGGGTTGGGGATACGTGGGTGACTCGCGTACCGTGGACGTACATATTCGCTGGTTGCGTGAAAAAATTGAAACCGTACCTGAGACCCCGCAGAGAATTATTACTGTCCGTGGGGCAGGATACCGCTTCGAAGGATAATGTTGCTTATGAAAATGCGCATCCATTGGCGCATTGCCTGGCCTTTCATTCTGACACTGGTACTAACGCTGGTAATCTGGCTGATTGCATTGCCATTGCTTGAACAAAGTGCCAACCAGGAAGCGCTCATTCATAACGAACCTGTAGATCACTCTTTGGTTCACAATATTGCATTTCTGATTTCACTGGCTGGTTTGATGGTCGGTTTGGGTATCAGCCTGATCCACACTAACCGTTACGTTGATGATCTAAAGACGCTCACAGAAGCCGCCAAAGAGCTTGGTGAGGGCAATTATCAGGAGAATAACCTGGCACCGATGCAGAATTCACTGCCAGAGATCCGCGATTTGAGTGAAGCTCTGCAAAAAACCGCCCTGCAAATTGAAGATCAAATCACAGCCCTGTCCAAGGAGCGGGCTATGCTTTCAGCGGTGTTGGCTCAAATGACGGATGGCGTCCTGATCGCTGACAAAAGCGGCAGGGTGCAGCTGCTAAACAAAGAGGCTGAAAAGCTATTCATGGTCAATGAGAAAGAGGCACTTGAGCGTTCAGTCGTGGAAGTAATGCGCCATCACCGGTTGGTTGAACTTTGGGAAGAAACGCGCAACGGTCCCGCAAAAACCATCACCATGGAAATGGGCGCGATGCACAAGTACCTGCAGGTGGTTGGCATTCCTCTTGGAGAGGAATTACCCGGACGATCCATGTTGCTCTTCCAGGACCTTACCCAGACCCACCGCCTCGAAACAGTCCGGCGGGACTTTGTCTCGAACATCTCCCATGAACTTCGTACGCCGATGGCAGGCTTGAAAGCAATTAGTGAAACTTTGCTGGACGGTGCTTTGGAAGATCCTGCTGTCGCTCGTAACTTTGTTTTGCGGATGGACAGTGAGGTGGATAACCTCATCCAGATGGTCAATGAGCTGCTTGAGCTCTCTCGCATCGAATCAGGGCGTTCCAATTTTGATTTTCAACACATTGACCCCTGTCTGTTGATCCAAAAACCTGCTGACCGTATGATTTTGCAAGCAGAGAGAGTTGGAGTCACTCTCAGCTACGATTGCCCAGCTGACCTGCCGCTGGTTTTTGCTGACCCGGACCGCATTTCACAAGTTTTCATCAACCTGATCCATAACGCCATCAAATTTACTCCCAACGGCGGACGAATTCATGTGACTGCCTACCAGAATGGGCAAATGGTGGTCTTTAAAGTCAGCGATAACGGTGTTGGCATTGCGCAAAAAGATATTACCCGTATCTTTGAGCGCTTTTATAAAGCTGACCGGGCAAGAGCGGGGGGTGGAACAGGATTGGGTCTTTCGATTTGCAGGCATACCGTCGAAACCCATGGTGGAAAAATCTGGGCTGAAAGCGTTGAGAATTCGGGCGCTGATTTCTACTTTTCCATACCCGTTGTGTATCCTGAAAAGCAGAATTAACAGTTCTTTTACAGATTAGCAAACAGACCTTAACCGGCTCTTTGAGATTAAAGCAAAAGCGCATGTTATAGTAAATCTGGCGGATAGTTGGATGGCTCAAGTTGCTATATAATCTCAATAGAACTCAATTAGCTTTGGAGGCATTATGTCTCGTTTTACCTTAGACCAGGAAATAAAACTCGTTCAGGATGAAATGCTCTTGCTGGGCAGCCTGGCTGAACAGGCAATCTTGAATGCGGTTGATGCCTTGCGTCGCAGAGATGTCGCCGCGGCAAGGGACATCAGCCTTGAAGATAAAAAAATCAACGACAAGCATTTTGCCATCGAGAATCACATCCTGATCATTTTCGCCACACAGTCCCCGCTGGCTCGTGATCTGCGTATTTTGGCGGCCATGCTTGAGATCATTACTGAACTGGAACGCATTGGCGATTATGCCAAGGGCATCGCAAAAGTGGCTGCGCGCCTGGCGGATGACGAAACACCAATTCCAATTCGCGAAATCTCGACCATGGCGGATAAAGCCACTTCCATGCTCCACCGCGCTTTGGGCGCTTTTGTTTCCGAAGATCTTGCGGCCGCGTACGCCATCCCCAGGGAAGACGATGAGGTGGATGAGCTGTACATCACCATCTATCGCAAGATCGTCCAGAACATGATTAAGCACCCGGAAACCATCGACCATACCAACCAAATACTCTGGGTCATCCATAACCTTGAGCGCACGGCTGATCGTGTGACGAATATCTGTGAGCGCATTGTTTTTATCGTATCAGGTGAGCTGCTCGAATTGGATTCTTCGGACGATGAAGACAGGGATGACTGACTTTTACCTTTTTTGAGTAAAGAGACGCGCCAACGGCGCGTTTTTTATATACGCAACATCGCAAAAAGTAACGGAGTAAACTATAATTCCCACATCCCTCCCTTTGGGATAATGTGTTGATTAGTGCCAGCTGCAAGATAAAAGGAGGCAAAGCTTGTGTTAAGAAAAAACGATACCAAAGGAAAATTGATTGTTGTGGAGGGAATCGACGGTTCCGGCAAATCCACACAAATAGACCTGCTTTACAAGTGGCTCCTGAGAGCTGGTTATTCAACCTACTTCAGCGAATGGAATAGCTCTGCCCTGGTAAAAAGCACCACTCGTACCGCAAAAAAATCCAAATCTTTTACCCCAACCACTTTCAGCATTCTGCACTGTACCGATTTCGCAGATCGGTGGGAAAACAGCATCTATCCGCTGCTCAAGGCGGGCGTCATCGTGCTGGCAGATCGTTATGCCTTTACGGCTTTCGCGCGGGACGTTGCCCGCGGTGTCGATCCGGAATGGGTGCGCAACATGTATTCATTTGCCATTCAGCCTGACGCGGCACTTTACTTCCGCGTACCGCTGGATGTTGCTGTGGGGCGCATCACCGGCGCCCGAGCCAGCCTGAAGTATTACGAGGCAGGTATGGATCTGGGACTGTCTGAGAATATCAATGAGAGTTTTGAGCTCTTCCAGGGCAAGATCCTGGGTGAATATGACAAAATGGTGGACGAATTTGGTTTGACCATGATTGATGGCACCAAACCCGTCAAGGACCAGCAGAAGAAAGTGCGTTCGATTATCAAAAAGATCCTGGTAGGCTTTGAGGGGCTGCCTAATCCCAACAAGACGCCGATTTCTGTCACGAACATCCAGGCAGCCAAGGCCAAAAAAGGAGGCTCAAAATGAACAAAGGAACCTTCTATGGAGCAGGTTTCCCCTATCGGGATTTCGGCAAACTCCCTGGCAAATTGATTGTGCTTGAAGGAGCTGATGGCGTTGGACGCTCGACGCAGATCAAAAAACTGCGCAATTGGCTCGAAGAAGAGGGTTATGCCGTCTCGGATACCGGGCTGACACGCTCTGAACTGACTGCTGCCGGGCTTGAGTTTGCCAAAAGCGGGCACACGCTCGGTCCGATCACGATGAGCCTCTTCTATGCCGCGGACTTTGCTGACCGCCTTGAAAACCAGATCATCCCTGCCCTGCAGGCTGGTTTTGTGGTGCTTTCAGACCGATATTTCTACTCGGTGATTGCCCGCGATAGTATTCGCGGGATCAACCGTGCCTGGTCAAAACTGTTGTATGGCATCGCGCTCAAACCGGATCTGATTCTCTACATGAAAGCCAGCGTACCCTCACTGGTAACAAGGCTGATACATGGGCGCGGTTTGAACTATTGGGAAGCTGGGATGGACCTGCACTTAGCGGATAATTTTTATGACAGCTTTGTGCAGTACCAGGGTTTGATCCTTGAACAGTTCGATATCATGTCGGAAGAATATAACTTTGTGAGCATTAATGCTGACCAAACTCCCGATGAAATCTTTGAGAATCTGAAGAGGCCAATTCTTGAGTTGCTACACAACCGGCTGACAAAAGGCGACAAACCAAAGTAGTTAGTAACTTACCCCAGCCTGCCTGGGGTAAGTATTTTAAGGAGAAGCGATGGGCAAGATCCGATCCGAAGCTGTCTGTGTCTACGGAGCTAAGGTCATTAACGCGCATGTTCTGGCGATGTATGCTGAGATCCAGGGCGTGTTGGAAGCCAGGGATATTGAATACATCCATCGCATGCGGGTTGCTTCGCGGCGGCTGCGCAGCGCGCTGGCGATCTTTGAGGATTGTTTCTCGCGGAAAGAATTCAAGGGCTACTCCCGTGATGTGCGTGATGTTACCCGTTCCCTTGGCGCTGCCCGCGATTTGGACGTCCAGCTTGCGGTGCTCGAGGGCGTCATGCCCGGCTTTGCTGACCCCAAGCTGGCTCCGGGGTTGCGCCGGCTGCAGTTGCGCCTCAAGCAGCAGCGGGCTGAAGCGCAAAAAGACGTCATTACTGCCATAAAGACTCTCCAGGCGGATGATACTTTGGTGAATCTAGCCAAATGGGCGGTGACTTTCAGGGAGATGTCGGAAGGGGTCTACCTGTTTTCTCCCGCGCTCTATGAGCTGGCATTTAGCGGCATCAATGCCCGCTTAAAAGAATTACTGGATCACGCTGCTTATATCCAGGATGAACGCAACGTAGCCGAACTGCACAATATGCGCATCAGCGCCAAACGCTTGCGCTACACCATGGAAGCGTTTGCTGACCTGTATGGCGCAAACTTGAAACCTTTTATCAATCAGACACGCAAATTTCAGGATGTTCTGGGAGACATCCACGACGCGGATGTCTGGGTCGAGATAATTCCTCGCTTCATCCAGGAAGAAGCGGAGAGGATTTCAGTCTACTTTGGCAATAACCGCCCACTCAAACGTCTGCTGCCTGGTTTGGAGGCTTTCCAGGCTAACCGCTCTGAAAAACGCAAGGCAGATTATCAGCGATTTCTTGAGATGTGGGGTAAAGCGGAGGAGGAAGGTCTTTGGGATGAGCTTCTCAAACTGATCAACGCGCCGCTCAACCTCGAAGTCGCGCTGCGTGCCCTGCAGCAACTTGAAGATCCGCAAGTGGTGAAAGAGCAAGGATCCGAGGATATTTCCCCCGAGGATTAGCCCAACCCGCTTATCTACTCGTCTTTTGTCAAATTGCGTTCCATGCGCCGCAACAGCAGAAAATTGATGATCGCCACGATCACCATCAGGACCAGTAAAACAATGTAGCCGATCCTCCAATTTTCCTGCCCGATCATCATAGTATATTCCGACATGCCCCCAATACCTGAGATCAGAGTGAGTGGCATGAAAATGCTGCTGATCAGCGTCAGGCGCCGCATAATGGCATTCGTGCGGTTTGAAGTGGCGGCCATGCGGTTGCTGGCAAGTGAGAGGTGTATCTCCATCAGGCTCGTAACCTGGTCGCGCGCGGTCTCTGAAATTTCATAGTATCGAGAGAGATGGTCGTACACATCCCGGAAGAAAACCAGGGATTTCTCAACGACGAAAGGACTGTCCTGGCGGATCAGTTTGCTGAGCACTTCGCGTTCATAGAAAACAGATTTTCGGATGGTCATCAAATCCCGCCGGGAGTCCAGCAGCCGCGAAAGATCATAATCGGGCGAACCTTTCAGGATCTCGTCCTCATCGCTGTCCAACTTTGTTTCAATCCGGTCAATTGCCTGGAATTTTCGATCCACCACTGTGTCGATCACCAGGTGGAGCAGGAAAGCCGCTCCGTGTTTCACTTTTTGACTCTCACGTTCAACCAAGCGTTCCATGCCATGCAGCAATGAATGGTTTTGCTTATCAGAATGAGTAATGCTTATGACAAAATTCTTACCGATCGCCAGATCAAGTTCATGTGCCAGTAATTCTTCAGGAGTGCTCTCGAAGATGTTAAAGACCATGAAAGAATAGTTAGGGAACAAGTCCAGCTTGGGCAGCTGTTCCTCGTTGAGGCTGTCCTCGATGCTCAGAGGGTGAAGGTTGAGCTCGGTGATCAGTGGTTCCAGATCTTCCAATTTAGGGTCGCAGTAATCAAGCCACAGATACCCCCCATCCTGTACTGCCTTCAAGGCGTCATGAACGGAAGAGACATGCGACAGTTCTCCAGCTTGATCGATAAAGAAGAAACGCGACGAAGAATCTTTTGTGGTGTTTGCGTGGGGGATGGGTTCAGTCATGGTGATCCTTTGGTGAGGTCTTGCGCGCAAAGATTTTTACCATCGGAGAGAGTGGATTCCAATCCAGCAACCGGGCAAACTGAAAAGGAGTGATCTTGCGTTTAGACTGGATGGTATGGCGTTTCTTAAGCATAGCCTTTAGTCCCTTTACGGCGTCCTTTTTTCCTCTCAAAAGAGCTTTCCCAGAGGGCATGAAGAAACTCGCAAGGATATAGAGAAGATTAAAGAATATGTGGGCAGGCAACAACAAGTAGAAAAGGAAGCCCGGCATGTTTTTGACGAATGCCCAGATCAGATTGCGCTGCCCGTAATAGGTCGCGAAATCGCTGCGGTAGCCTGTGCTGCCGGAGCCAACGTGCCTGACGGTAGCTTCTGGCAGGTAGAGAAAAGGATACCCAGCCAGCTGCAGGCGCATGTCGAGGTCGAGGTCTTCCATGTAGGCAAAGAACTCCTCGTCGAATCCTCCCACCTGCTCAAAGGCGCTCCGCGGGTATGCTGAGGCTGCCGCGCAGGCACTCATCACGTAACGGGGGCTGGATTCGCTTTTGGTGGAGGGCTGGTTGTGATTTTTGCGCCATGCCAGTCCGCTGGCGTGATAAACATTCCATTCACCGTCAAGGTGATCAGGATTTTCTGCTTGTAAGAGACGTGAGGCAAAACAAACTCCGGGGTGGGTAAGCGCGGCTTGGTGGAGGGTTGCAAGCCAATCTGGCTCGGGGAAAGCATCACCATTCAAAAGCACCAGGTACTCTCCTGATGCCGACCTGGCAGCCAGGTTGTTCCCGCCGGCAAAACCCAGGTTAGTTTCAGAATGAACTTGCTGGATTGTAAGGTTCTGAAAAAATGCCAAAACCGCGGGGTCTGGCGGCTGGCTGGCGCCATTGTTAAGCAGGATCACTTCAAAATCCTGAAAAGTTTGCGCCTTGAGGGACTGCAAACAGCGCTGCAGGTATTGTTCACTCTGCCAGAACAGGATTACGATCGAGAAGAAAGGTTGGCTCATGTTCACTATCCCTGATTATGCCTATTATAGTTTAGGTAAGCAATGTGCAAGGGTTTGAAAATGGGGGTTAAGGTTCTGTATAATTCCGATCACCTAACCGACAGGACGCATTAAAATGGCAAAATCGACCAATTCCAGGCAAAAAAAGAATAGAAGCTCGGCAAACAAGACAAAGAGTAAAGTTGGACAACGAAAAAACCAAACTATGCCTCTGTGGCTCATGGCACTTATAGTTGTAGGTGTGTTTGTTGCAAGCTATCTGATAATTAGAAACCAGGATCAAAAACAGCCTGTCGTCAACAATTTGCCATCAGAGATCAGCGTCGCTGATGCAGCTAAACTTGATCCAAAAGACTGGTTCTTTGTGGATGTCCGCGAGCCAAGCGAATGGGCAGAGGCGCATATCCCCTATGCCACTCTGATTCCACTGGGAGAGCTGACAGCCAGGCTGTCTGAGATTCCAAAGGACAAGAATATCATCGTGGTCTGCCGCTCAGGCAATCGCAGCGCGGTGGGGCGCGATTTGCTCTTGAATTCTGGATTTACCAGTGTGACCAGTATGGCCGGCGGTATGAGCACCTGGCAGGCCAAGGGGCACCCGGTGGTCACCGGACCGTAACTTCTAAAATGAGCTGAAAATCGATCGTGTTGATCGATCATACAGAATGCGATAGCTGCTTTGCTCTGCAGCTAACCTTCTCGTGTTGGCATTTGATGCAAGATCACCAGCTCCAGAGAGCAGGTTTGTACTCAACCTAACTACCGAGCTATGCCAAGCGGCTGGCTTGCCCAATCCTTTCCTATGGTAAGATTAAAAATTGTCTGACGCACAAAAGGTGACACAATTGGCCAGTAATTCTAAACCTGTCTACGATTCTGCAAGCTATCGGGTATCCGCAATTTCCGAATTGAAGGAATTGGGAAAATACCGCTATCTGCTCGGGCAATTAATTCGGCGGGACATTCTAACGCGTTATAAGCGCTCGGTTTTGGGCGTTGCATGGACGATGCTAAACCCGCTGGGCACGATGCTGATCCTGACCTTCGTTTTCTCGAACTTTTTCAAATCGGCGGTTCTGCACTACCCCGTTTACATCTTGAGCGGTTTGCTGGTGTGGAACTTTTTCTCCCAGGGCACAAACGCTGCCATCAGCGGTTTGGTTTGGGGAGGCAGCCTGCTCAAACGTATCTACATTCCCAGCAGCGTGTTTGGAGTCTCGGCGATCGGCACCGCGCTGGTAAACCTTGTTCTCTCGTTGGTGCCGCTGGTGATCGTGATGCTGGTGGATGGGGCTTCTTTTTACGTTTCGATGGTCTTTTTACCCGTTTCGATCCTACTGCTGACGGCCTTTACGCTCGGTTTTGGGCTATTTATTTCATCACTGGCAGTCTTTTTCCCGGACGTGGCGGAGATGTACCAGGTCTTGCTGACCGCCTGGATGTACCTGACTCCCATCATCTACCCGGAGAGCCTGATCGCCGCGAAATGGATGCCTTTTTACCAGATCAATCCCATGTATTGGATGGTAAAAATGTTCCGACTGCCCATTTTTGAAGGGCGCTTGCCTTACTGGCACGAATTTCTACCAGCACTCGCCTGGGCAGTAGGCATGTTGCTAATTGGTTGGATCTATTTCACTTCAAAGACCGAGGAGTATGCTTACCGTGTCTGAAGCAAGCAGCGAAACCAACCAAATCCCATTTTCTCAGCCGATCATTCAACTCGAGAATGTTTCGGTGAGTTATCGTTTGCCCTCGGAACGCATTGGCACCTTCAAAGAGTATGCCATCCGCAAGCTGCAGCGCAAGATCAAAATTACCAAATTCTGGGCTCTGACCGACATCAGCCTGCAGATCAACAGGGGCGAGGTTTTTGGGCTGATTGGCAATAACGGCGCCGGGAAAAGCACCATGCTGAAAGTGATCTCCAAGGTCCTCAAGCCTACCAAGGGCAGAGTGGTAGTTTATGGCAAAATTGCTCCGCTGCTCGAACTCGGCGCAGGCTTTCACCCTGAGCTTTCAGGACGAGAAAATGTTTTTCTCAATGGCGCCTTGCTCGGGTATAGCCGATCTGAGATGGAATCGGTTTTCGATGAGATTGTCGAATTCTCTGAATTGGAACAATTTATCAACGCGCCTGTTCGCACCTACTCCTCAGGCATGTTTGCCCGGTTGGGCTTTGCTGTGGCGACTGCCCATGTGCCTGAGATCTTGATTTTGGATGAGATCCTGAGCGTGGGAGATGAAGCCTTCCAACGGAAATGCAACCACCGCATGAAGAATTTCCAACAGGCAGGCACAACGGTGTTGATGGTCTCGCATGCGTTGGACATGTTGGAAGGGATGTGCAATCGCATTGCCTGGATCGACCACGGGAAGATTCAAGGAGTTGGCGAGCCACAGGAAGTGATTGAAGCGTATCGGGGAGAAAATTTGTAATGGAATATATTCGCACCGCCATTCCTGATGTGGTCTTGATAAAACCCAAAGTGTTTGGCGATCATCGCGGATTCTTCCTGGAGACGTTCCGTCAGTCCGAGTTTGACGCCTTTTGCGGGCATCACGATTTCGTGCAGGATAACCACTCCGGCTCCCGGCAGGGCATCCTGCGTGGGCTGCACTATCAGCTCCACAGCACCCAGGGTAAGCTGGTGCGCGCAGCCATAGGTGAGGTCTTCGACGTCGCGGTCGACATCCGCAAGGGTTCCCCAACATTTGGCAAATGGGTTGGCGCTGTCCTGACAGCCGAAAACCGCCATCAGCTCTGGGTACCCCCTGGTTTTGCGCATGCCTACTATGTTATGAGTGAGTGGGCTGAATTCTTCTATAAAGCCACCGATTACTACGCCCCGGAATGGGAAAGAAGCATTCTTTGGAATGACCCTGCGATTGGAATCGAGTGGCCATTGGTGGAGGGCAACCTGCCCACCCTTGCGAATAAAGATGCTGCCGCGCCCACCCTGGCAGAGGCAGAAGTGTTTCCGGTTGGCTGGTCAGTAGATAAAGCGAACAAGGAGTGAAGATGAAAAATTTGCTGGTTACTGGGGGGGCGGGCTTTATCGGCTCAAACTTCATCCACTATTTGCTGCAGCGGGATCCGGACGTCAAAGTTGTCAATCTCGACGCGTTAACGTATGCCGGCAGCCTGGAGAACCTCAAAGACCTCCCTCACCCTGAGCGGCACTTGTTTGTGCATGGCAGCATCACCGACCGCGCCTTGCTGGACCAGCTTTTCAGCGAACACAAAATCGATACGGTCATCAATTTTGCGGCCGAGTCGCATGTGGATCGCTCCATCCTCAACCCCGGCGTCTTCGTGGACACCAACGTGGTCGGCACCTATACGCTGCTCGAAGCCGCGCGCCGTGCCTGGATTGTTGATAAGATTGTTCCGATCGAAGAAGTCCGCTTCCATCACGTCTCCACCGATGAGGTTTTTGGTACGCTGACGCGCGAGGATCCGCCTTTCGAGGAAGATACCCCCTACGCGCCGCGTTCACCTTACGCAGCCGCGAAAGCCTCCAGCGATCACTTTGTGCGCGCTTATCATACAACCTTTGGTCTGCCCATCAGCATTAGCAACTGCTCAAATAATTATGGTCCGCGCCAATTCCCTGAAAAACTGATCCCGTTGATGATACTGAACGCGCTGAACGGCAAACCGCTGCCGGTTTATGGTGATGGCATGCAAATCCGCGACTGGCTGTATGTGGATGACCACTGCGAAGCGATCTTGCGAATTGTCAAAAAGGGGCGTGTAGGCGAGACCTATTGCGTAGGCGGTGATAATCAGCCTCCAAATATTGAAATTGTCAATACTATTTGCGACATCCTTGATGAATTGCAACCCAATTCAGCGTATGCGCCACACAACCAGTTGATTACTTATGTTGCTGACAGACCGGGGCATGACCGTCGGTATGACATCAATATTGCCAAAATTGAGCAAGAGCTCGGATGGAAGCCCAGCCATGACTTGCACCAGGGCTTGGCGGACACGGTAAAATGGTATTTGGACAACCCAGCATGGGTAGAAGAAATCACAAAACAGTCAGATTACAACAGCTGGCTCCAGAAAAACTATTCGGGTAGAAAGGCGTAGACATGAAAGGAATTATCCTCGCAGGCGGCAAGGGCACCAGGCTTTACCCATTAACCATGGCGATCAGCAAGCAACTACTGCCGGTCTATGACAAACCCATGATCTACTATCCGCTCTCCATGCTGATGCTGGCGGGCATTCGCGATATTTTAGTCATCACGACACCTGAAGACAGTGATCAGTATCAGCGTTTGTTGGGCGACGGAAGTCACCTTGGAATGAGTTTCCAGTACGCCACTCAGGCAGTTCCTCGTGGACTGGCAGATGCCTTCCTAGTTGGCAAAGAATTTATTGGCGATGACAAGGTCTGCTTGATTTTGGGCGACAATATCTTCTTCGGGCACGGGTTGCCGCAGGTTTTGCGCAGTGCCGCTGAGCAGGAAACTGGCGCAGTGGTGTTTGCCTATCCTGTTAGGGATCCTGAACGCTACGGCGTGGTGGAATTCGATGAGATTGGTAAGGCCATCAGCCTGGAGGAAAAACCCCTCAAACCGCGTTCCAATTACGCTGTGCCAGGAATTTACTTTTACGACAACCGCGTGGTTCGTTATGCTGAAGAGCTTGAACCATCTCCGCGGGGTGAGATCGAAATCACCGATATCAACAAACGCTATCTGGGTGATGGCGAGCTCTCTGTGAAGGTACTCGGGCGGGGAGTTGCCTGGCTGGATGCCGGTACGCACGAGTCGCTGCTGCAAGCTTCGATGTTTGTGCAGGCGGTGGAAGACCGGCAGGGCATGATGATCTCCTGCGTGGAGGAAATCGCTTTTCGCATGGGCTACATTGACAAAGAGTGCCTGCGAAAATGCGCTGAGCCGCTGGCGAGTAATGAGTATGGCCAGTATCTGTTGAGGTTCTTGGGTGAACAAAACAAATGACGAAGATTTTGCAGATCGGAACTAAAGGTCAGTTAGGTTGGGAGCTTTTAAGCACCTGCGCGCCACTTGGCGAGGTGGTTGCTTTGGACTACCCCGACGTGGACCTTTCGGACAGCGCCGGTCTGCGAGAACTTGTAAGAAGTGTCAAACCCGAAATTATCATCAATGCTGCTGCTTACACCAATGTGGACAAAGCTGAGAGCGAACCGGAAAAAGCCAGGGCAATTAACGCAACCGGTCCTGGAATTTTGGCAGAAGAGGCAAAAAAGGTCAATGCAGTCCTGGTGCATTACTCGACGGATTACGTCTTCGACGGCACCAAGGACAGCCCATATGTGGAGACGGATCTGCCAAATCCCTTAAATGTCTACGGTCAGACCAAATTGGAAGCAGAACAGGCAATCGCTGCTTCTGGCTGCGTTAATTTGGTCCTCCGAACAAGTTGGGTTTTTTCCATGCGCCAGGGTGGATTTGTGACCAAGGTGCTGCAGTGGGCTCGAGCACAAGAGGTTATGCGCGTGGTCGATGACCAGATCAGCTCGCCCACTTCGGCGCGAATGCTGGCGGAAATCACCACGTTGATCCTGGCACAGGGTCGTGAGGACGTGTTCGGTTACTTAAGCAAAAAAAGTGGCCTGTATCACTGCGCGGGAGGCGGCTCCTGCAGCCGTTATGATTGGGCAAAAGCAATTCTTGAGTATGACCCCCACAAAGAAGAACAGGTTGTAAAGCAATTGCTGCCAGCCAAAAGCAGCGAATTTCCTGTTCCTGCAAACAGACCGATGGTAAGTGTCTTGGAGTGTAGAAAATTGTTTTCCACTTTTGGACTAAGGCAACCAACCTGGGAAGAATCATTGCGATTAACCACGGAGATCGCCTGAACATGAAGAATATTGAGAAGGTGGCATACTTTTCATACTCTCCCTATCGGTTAGCATGGGAACAAATTCGGGTAGTAAGTCCATTGCAAACGCTCGGTATCGACCTGATTGAGGGTGTTAATCAGGGTCAGGTCAATTTGGACGTAATAGAGCATGCTGATCTTGTAATATTAGATCGAAATTTCCCTGGTGGATTCAACCAGTCCTTAAAAGTGATTGACGTGGCGCATGAACAGCATAAGCCGATTATCATGGATATGGATGATGACTTGTTAGGGCTCGAGTTTGATCATCCAGATTTGATCAATACCTCGTTCGGTTTCGAGCTTGTTCCAGCACTGTATGCCTTACGGGCTGTTGACGCAGTCACCGTAACCACGCCACAATTGAAGAGCGTAATCGCCCAGCATAATGACCATGTATATGTTTTGCCAAATTACCTTGATGACACTGTTTGGTCGATGAAGTCAAAGGAACAACCAGAGAGTGATTCTCCCGTGACTCTGTTGTATTTCGGTACAAGATCACATAAGTCAGACCTTGAGATGATATCCGAACCATTAAAAGCTATGGCACAGAAATTTTCTGAAAAAGTTAGCTTTGTCTTTTATGGCGTAGCAGCCCCTGAAGGCTTAGATTCTGTAGCAGATGTTCGCTACATACCAACAGTAACGCATGAATATCTGGAATTTGCCAGGAATATTCGGAAATTTGATGCGGATATTGCTTTTGCGCCTTTACGAGACACTGTTTTTAATCATAACAAGAGTCCCTTGAAGTACTTTGAATATACCGCTCTGGGTTTGCCTTGCGTGTTTTCAAAAATCCCCCCCTATAAGGGTGTTGTGGAAGATGGACAAACGGGCTTTTTAGCAAGCTCCTCGGAAGAATGGTTTGATAAGTTGACTCGTTTGATTGAAGACCCTGTTTTACGGAAAACGACGCTCGAACACGCGCAAGAGGATGTCAACAAAAACCACTTGCTCAGCAAACATACAGATGACTGGGGCAAGGTGTACAGCGAAGTGCACGAAAGAGGCGTTGTCTCCAAATCTGAGCGTGCCATTAACCTTGACTTGTTAAACAGGCTAAGCCGCCATGTGGGAGTAGCCGCTAATTTTCAAGCACATCAAGTAGAGGAAATGAATAACGCCTTGCACTCTTCAGAGGAAGCACGAATTACTCAGGGAGCTGAAATTGAGGCATTGAAAGTAGCGCTGCACAATTCACAACTCGAAGTAGTTGACTACGCCACCAGCACGAGTTGGAAAATCACCCGACCTATACGAAGAGTTCTTCGAAAATTACGGAGAAGATGAATGGGGCTCCTAAATAGAAATCGAAGATTGATCCGGAAAAGTGGCTTGTTTGATGAGAAATACTATCTGTTACGCTATCCGGATGTTCGCTTTGCCGATGAAGACCCATTACAGCATTACCTGACAATCGGTTGGAAAGAAGGTCGCAGTCCTTCTGCCCAGTTTGATATCGATGCTTACCTTCAGAACAACGCTGATGTCAAGTCCTCAGGAATCAACCCCCTCGTTCACTACATTCTTAATACCAACGCAGAGAGAAGGTCAGCGTCTGCCGACACTCAAACCAAGAAACTGAAAGCAACCCCCACCAGGCTGCTGACCTGGCATAACTTCCGTCATGCCACGAAAATCATCCAAACTTATGGCTTGAAGACTTTCATTGTCAAAGCAAAGAACAAATTTCGGGCTCAAGGCAGCGCTAACGATTTAGATATCGATCAGCCGATCCGAATCAAAAGTATTGTTCCAGTAACAAATTTGGATTTGCTTGGCGATAAAGCGTTCCCAGTTGTGCCGAAGTCTGTTTCAGTGGTCATTCCTGTGAAGAATGCCGGGGATGAGTTTGGGCTGCTTTTGAAAAACTATGTCACCCAAAAAGGGTTCGAAAAAGTCGAGATTGTGATTGTAGATTCGGGCAGCACCGACAGGACCTTACAAATAGCCAGAGATTTTGGGGCAAATGTCATCGAAATTAGCCCCGAAGCATTCACCCATTCGTACGCACGCAACATCGGTGGCGAAGCTGCAACGGGTGATTACCTCTTTTTTACCGTTCAGGATGCCCTGCCGCCAGGGCAGACTTTCCTGTATGAGTTGTATTCTACGCTCATCGAAAATCAGGTTGCAGCAGTATCATGTGCTGAGACACCAAGAGAAGACGCTGACCTGTTCTTTAAACAAATTTGTTGGAATCATTACAAATTTTTAGGCGTCAACAATGGCGACCGGATTATGCAATTGCCAGAGAAGATTGATCACATGTCTCTACGGCAAAACGGTCAGCTGGCAGATATCGCGAACTTTATCCCGAAAGAGACCTTCGAGAAGTATAAATTCCGCCTCAACTATGCTGAAGACCTTGACCTGGGCATTCGGTTGATCAAGGACGGGCACAAGTTAGCGTTTTTAGGATCCACAAGAATCATCCACTCCCACAACCGGCCCTCCTGGTATTTCTTGAAGCGTGGGTATGTGGACAACCGTTTTTTAACCGGCGTCTTTCCGGATTTTGAGATCCCTCGCATTGTTGTTAGTTACTTTGTCCCTGATGTCGCTTTTTGCTATGCCTTTCTGGGAAGCTTCTTAACGAAACTGAACATCCTAACCAACGATCCTGTCCCCAATAAGTTTGATGCAGTGCTAAAGGAACTGATGGATACCTTGCCTAAGTCTGAGTACCCTGGTGAGGTGCCTATGCTCGATGATAATTATTTGGACGCTACATCGCAAAGATTTATTGAGAACCTGATCAAAAATGAAGGTTTGCACAAGGCAGGAAGAAAGTATGATGGATTTCTTATCTATGCCTATTCAGGCTACTTGAACATTACCTCGAATTACTTAAAAAACACTTTTGAGACAATCGACGAAAAACTGCTGCTGGATATCAAGAACTGTATTTGCAAGTCTTTTGCCATTGTTGTCGGTGCGCATCTTGCATATTGTTATCAAAACCGGGATGGTAAAGAATCTCTGGATATGGACTCTCTGAACAAGACATTAATGGAGGGCGTGTAATGAAGATTCTTTACCTGGTACACCAATTTTTCCCACAGTTTCAAGCTGGAACAGAGAAATTTATCTTCAACATAGCTTCAATGGCGCAGCAGACGGGCAACATCGTCAAAATTGTTTCCTATGATTGTGAAGCAGGTGGCAACTTTACATCAGATGCTTTTGGGGTCCGTTCCAAACAGTTTTCTTATCAGGGGCTCCCTGTGCTTGCGTTTCAATATAAGAATGAACCTCCTGATCTGCATTACACAATGGATGAAGCCCTTGGGGTTCAGTTTGCGAAACACGTCCTGGAAAGAGAAGCCCCAGACCTGATTCATGTTGGGCATCTTATGCGGGTATATCCCATTGTGCTTGCGGCCATAGAAATGGGAATCCCCTATGTATTAACGCTGACCGATTTTCATTTAATCTGTCCAAAGATATTGTTGATGCCCACAAGTGATACGCTGTGTACAGGTCCCGAGGGCGGTGAGGCGTGCGCAAAATTTTGCAGTGAACTGCCTTCTTCTTTTATCAAGCAGCGGTTGGCGCTTGCTGCGAAGATTCTGAAAAACGCCAAACAAGTGGTGGCGCCATCGAAATTTGTGGCAGAAGTGTTTCAAAGAGAAATCCCTGGCATAAAAGTGATTGTGAACAGTCACGGGGTAAAACAGACCAAATTGCGCCCGAACGAGAAGATTTACGGTGATGAAGATGAAATTACCTTCGGGTTCATAGGCAATCAGACTGTGCATAAAGGCCCGCATCTTCTGGTCAAAGCCTTTTCTGAAATGAATCACCCAAGGTCGAGACTACTGATCTATGGCACGGGCAGACCGGAATTCGTTTCAAAGCTGCACCAGTTGGCTGGCAATAGCAATATTGAGTTTAGAGGTTCTTTCAGGCCAGAGTCACTACCGGATGTTTTGAGAGAATTTGATGTCTTTGTTAATCCAGCCCTTTGCTATGAGACCTATTCCTTCGTTAATCATGAAGCGCTCTCGAACGAGATCCCGGTGATCTGTTCAAAGCTTGGGGGAATGTTTGAGAAAATTGTTGAAGGGAAAAATGGTTATACCTTCCCTGCCGGCGATGGCGAGGCATTAAAAGATATTTTGTCGAGTGTTGTCGAGCATCCCGCGCAACTAAATGCCATGAAGAAATATATTTGCTTGGAAACTCTGATCCCTACTGTCGAGCAGGAAGCTTATCGCTATGATCAGATCTACAAAAGCATTTTCAGGTAAAAGCGTTATTGGAATGATATAAAATCAACCAACTGGTATGAGGCCAGGTGGCTTGTTTCATTGATATAATCTCTGTCGATCATGTCTGGTAGTAAAGAGGATTTCGTGGAAAAAACAAAGCGAATCGAGTGGATTGACACTTTGCGTTTTATTGGGATCTTTAGCATCTTTCTCAGCCATCTTGCTGAGCAGGCAGGCTACTTCTACCCATTTGGGTTCCGCTTTCAGACCTCACTCTTCTTCTTTATTGCAGGATCGATGGAAAATCTGGCCAGAGCGGATTCCTCTTTCCTTGAACACTTCAAGAAGAAGTTTATGGGTATTATGTTTCCCTATTTCTTCTTTGGGGTTGTTTCGCTGCTTTTAATTTTTCTCGAAGGCAACGCGAAAAATGGCTTACTTTTGGAAACGGCATTGCAATATGTTTTGGGGATACGAAACCAGCTTTTTGCCCCTATGTTATGGTTTTTACCATGTATTTTCGTTATGGGTATGGTCTTCTACTTGTTGAAGAAACTGGTGAAAAATCGCTGGATAATCCTATTAATCGGAATTGTACTGATGGTGATCAGCGAAACACTTTTGCCTCACCGACCCTTTCTTCAACCTTCCTGGTTTTGGAATATTGACAGCGTACTCTACTATTTCTTTTATTATGCTTTAGGTTATGCCATTTTCCCATATATCCAAAAACTGATATCTTCCCGCTCTGTTTGGGCGCGTGGCGCATTCATTGCTTCAGCCGCCTTTGTAACTTTTTATGCCGCTTCATTCTTGGTTGGAAAAGACCTGGTTGCCCTAATAATCCGAAACATTCCCAATAGCGGTCTCATCGTTCTTGTGGGTGGTGCCTTGCTCTTGATTTGGTTCAGTATTTTTCTGGCGCAAATACTTAGTTACATAACCCTTTTTCAAAAGATTGGGCGTAATACACTGTGGCTTTGTGGCTCAGAACAGGTGATCAGACATTTAACACCGCCGTTGTTTGCTATATTAGGATGGAACCTTTCTTTTTCCTCTCCAGCCAGTGCGATCATCTTTACATTTGTGGTTGTTTTGGCGGCAGAATTTGCCATCATACCGGTCTTGAAAACCTTGTATCAAGCCCTGCTTGAATTCCTTTACCCTTCCTGGCTCAAAGAGAAACTACCTGATGAGCAATCATAAGCCGTCGATGCGCCTAATTGCGAAAACCTTAACCAGCCCTGGTCATGTTGAAGTTTGAAACATACGCTTGCGTTGTACGTGAAATGTGAATAACATCTTCTTTATAAACCAAAGGTTAGCATCAACAATTTGAAAAGATAATAGTTGTGAATTCTTTTCCTCGTAAAATCTTTTTATGCCTACGTCCGTCTCCTCCTCAAAAAGTAGCTCTCCACGCACAAAATGAACTGACATTTGCCAATACCCGGATCATGTTTTAAGATATTCTGATTTGGTATTAAGCGCTAAAGACACTTCCCGAAACCACCAGTTTTGTGGATTATAATTTGAACTCGATATGGTTTTCTCCTCACAAATATTTATCTTTGTCTTTTTACCCTTCTGTATTTTGGGGGTTTATTTAACCCCCCGAAATTATCGAAAATACTTTCTGATCCTTGCCTCACTTGCATTCTTTACCTGGACTGGAAAAAGACCATTAGCAATTTTTGTTGCATACGTAATAATTAATTATGGTTTTGGCTTGCTTCTGGGCAAAACCCGGGAGGCAAATCTACCTGGCAAGAAGATTGCTATCTGGTTTGTCATTCTGTCTAACGTGGCTTTTCTACTTTCTTTCAAATACCTGTTGTTTATCGTTAGTTCTCTGACGGACATCACCGGACTTGAAATTCAAAAGATTGACCTTCCAGTTGTGTTAGGAGTGTCCTTCTTTGTATTCAGCACCATTTCGTACCTATATGACATCTATTACAACAAAATTGATCCACAAAAGAACTTTGCTGATTTCCTGCTCTATATGAGTTTCTTCCCGAAACTTTTGCAGGGACCGATCACGCGGGCAGGTGACTTTACAACACAGCTGGCAAAAAACAAATTGGATTTGGACAATCTTTCAGAAGGGGTGTATCGTTTCACGGTCGGCCTTGCAAAAAAAGTGATCATCGCTGACCAGCTTGGAGCGATGGTTGACCAGATTTTTGGCAACCCGGCGAACGCCAATGGTGTTTCTGTTGCCTGGCTGGGTGCTTTCGGCTATGCCATGCAGATTTTCTTTGACTTCTCAGGCTATACTGACATGGCGATCGGCTTGGGAAAGATGGTGGGGTTTGACCTGCCTGAAAACTTCAATTTCCCTTACATTGCCCTAAACATTTCTGATTTTTGGCGCCGCTGGCACATCACGCTGAGCAGCTGGTTCCGCGATTATGTCTTCTACCCGCTTGAGTTCAAACGCAGGAAGAAAAAGGTCTTTCGCACGGAATCCAACACCTTGATTGTTTTCTTTTTGACTGGTTTTTGGCATGGCGCCGGCTGGCAATTCATTGCCTGGGGTTTGTGGCATGGACTGTTCTCCAGCCTGGAGGCATTCTTACGCGCCAGAAAAGTGAAGGCAAAAGCACCAGCGGTGGTCCGCTATCTTGTGACAATGCTAATTATTCTGGTGGGATGGGTGCTCTTTCGGTCGCCTGGGCTCCCGTATGGACTTCAATACTTGGGTGTGATGTTTGGGTTGGTTAAGCCGATCGAACCGGGGCTGATGCTCACCTGGTATCTCAACGGAAAGACCGCCTTTATCCTGGTGCTGGCCATGTTGGCGTGTATCCCCTGGAAACAATTGATTCCCAAATATTATCAAAAATTGTCCGCATCAAAGCTAAATGACCCGATCAAGGTGATTGTATTTTTTATCTTGCTTGGTTTTTCAATTTTGATGGTAATGTCTTCTACCTACAACTCATTTATTTATTTCAAGTTCTAGCGGTAAGCGTATGAGATCATCAACATCAAAGATTTTCATTTCGATCGTATTCTTTGCAATACTGATCATACCGGTTGCTGCATCGGATAAGGTTGGAGGCGGGGTTTCACCCTATGAGAACCGCTACCTGGCAAAGTTCCCCACAGTTATTGTTAATAAAAATCAGATTGCTCCAGGCCTTAAAGAGGGATTTGAAGCATGGCTAAAGGATAATCTTGTAGGACGTGTGGAAGCCCAAAAGGCAAAGGCGTATATCGATTTTAAGCTTTTTGCCAGCTCTCCTTCTCCTCTCGTTCATATCGGTGAAGAAGGCTGGTACTTTTTCACAGATGAACGTAATCTGAAAATTGGTCAGGGTTCAACGCTGCTTTCAAAAGAGGAGTTAGAAGCCATCAGCGAAAATCAGAAAGCTATTCAAAGTTCCTTGCAAGAACGAGGTATCGATTATGTGCTTGTCCTGGTACCCAGCAAAGCTAGTGTGTATCCTGAATATATGAAGGGGGGCAATTACCAGGTTGGACCAACCCTAATTGACCAGGTTACAACCTACCTGCAGGAAAACACAACAGTTCCCGTGATCAATATAAAACCCAATTTGATCGATGCAAAGAACGAGCAGGATGTTTATTTCAGAACTGATACGCATTGGAACTACGCCGGAGCGTATATAGGATATAAAACAACCATTGAAAATTTGAATAATTTCGGAATGATACGATCACAACCCATCAGCCATAATGCTGAACCAGCGACGCACACCGGTGATCTTTCAATCATGTTGGGTTACCCGGGTCTGATTCCTCCAGAACCGTTCGAGAGGACAATCATTCAAAACCCACAAGCCTCTTTAGTCACTGAGAGCGAAAAGGTCGACCAAGTGGCAACACTCATCTCAGACAACGGCATTGTTGGTGAATATTTTTCTTATTCCAACCAATTCGCAGAGAAATCCGCACTCGTCCTGGGTGATTCCTTTTTCTTCAGCTGGAAAATCCCAGAATTGTTTGCTGAAAACTTTGCGGAGATGAGTTTCTTCAGAACCGAATATGTCATAGGCGATATTATCGACGTCATCAATCCTGATATCGTGATTTTTGAAAGAACTGAACGATATATTAGTTACCACCTGGCAAACCCGAGCACAATAAAATTCAACATACCCGAGTTGAACAATCTCTCTGCTGAGATTATCTCGAATGATTGTCCAACCTCTATCGATTTGGATAGGTTCTACACAATCAGAATTGTGGTAAAGAATTTGGGGAAACAATCCTGGTCAGAGGATGACCAGATACGTTTGGGTGTATTTCCGGAAGGAATAGATAGTGGTTATCGCGTTTTCTTACCACAGGGCATTATTGTTGAGCCCGGACAAGAATATACTTTTACCGTCCAAAATTTCCAAGCACCCAGTCAGGGCATAACCTTTTTTGAGTTCCAAATGCTGCAGGAAGGAAATCAATACTTTGGCGAAAAAGAGCGCGTTGAAATTGTGGTAAAGTGAACGCACATTTTTTAACTGATGATAGCAGGACCCTATGACAGACCTTTCTACTTCAAATAACAACGTTGGCTACCTCTGCACTGACTGGCAGGTGGAGCGCGGTCTTGGCGCAAAAACCGCGCTGAAGTTGATCGACAAAGATGAGATTCTGTCTGAGTTTTCCTTCGCGCAATTGACTGAACTAAGCAACCAGGCGGCAAATTTACTCGCGTCTCTTGGATTTCAAAAAGACGACCGGATCATGCTGTTTCTCTCCAAAACGATCGAGATGTACGCTTTTTTCCTTGGAGCGCTGAAGTTGGGATTGGTCAGCTCCATCCTCTTCAATAGCATTGGTGAAGACTCAATCATCGAGCGGATCAAAGACACCGAAACAAAAGCCATCATCTCGACTTCCAGGATGAACTTCCGCCTTGTCAAAGTGTTGCAGAAGTTGGATCCATCCTTTAAGGTGCTCTTGGTTGACGAGAGCCAGTCCGACGGGCGGTTTCTTGGCATCCGCGATCAGTTCGCACAGGCTTCAACTTCGTTTGTCACTCCTGCCACGGACCCTGAGCAATACTCCCATTTCCATTTCACCTCCGGATCCACCGGCAAGCCCAAGGCCGTCCAGCACTGCCATGCCGCTATTATCGATCACCTGTGTAGCTTTGAAGAGGTCATGCAGGCTAAACCGGACGAACTGTTTTGGTGCACGGCTGACCCGGGCTGGGTGACTGGCACGACCTACGGCATCATCGCTCCCTGGGCTTCGGGGCTGACCCAGATCCAACTGGATGCCAATTATGACCCGACGCTGTGGATGCGAATCATCGAACACCACAAAGTAAATATCTTTTACACTGCGCCAACTGTTTTTCGTATGATGGCGCAGCAGCCAGAAGCTTTTTACCAGCAATACGACCTGAGCTCTCTAAAACGGGTCTATACCGTCGGTGAACCCCTGGACCCCAATCTGGTGTTGTGGGGACGCAGGATGTTCCACTGCGAAATCTACGACACCTGGTTCCAGACCGAAACGGGCAGCATTATGGTAGCCAACCGCCCGGGCTTGGAGGTTAAACCTGGCTCAATGGGTAAACCGCTGCCATATCTCGAAGCTGCCATCCTTGAAAGCCAGGATAATTTCTTGCCGGATAACACGCAGGGGCTGCTTTGCATCCGAAAGCCATGGAAATCCATGTTCAGGGAGTATGTCGGCAACCCCGTGGTTTACAAAAACAAGTTTTTGGGCGATTTCTACAGCTCCGGTGATATCGCGTATCGGGATGAAGATGGATACTACTGGTACATCGGCAGAAGTGATGACGTCATCAACACCGCTGGTCACTTGGTGAGCCCTTTCGAGATTGAATCGGCTGTCATGGAAGTTCCGCATGTGTTGGATTGCGCCGTAGCGGGATTGCCCGACGACCTACTGTACGAAAAAGTGGTGGCGTTTGTGGTCCACGACCAACAGGCGCAATCACTGCGAAAACTGGACATGGATATCAAGCTTTATGTCTCGAAGAAGATCGCCTCGCTGGCTTCGCCCAAGGAAATAGTTTTCACTGATAGAATTCCCAAAACAAAAAGTGGAAAAGTGATGCGGCGGGTGTTGAAAAAACAATACCTGGGACAGGATGTGGGGGATCTCTCCACGATGGAGGAATAAATGGCTGAAAATGATGTAGTAGCGCGGATGAACATGGTCTTTCGGGAGGTTTTTGACAACCCGGAAATTGAGATCTTTGATGAAATGACTTCGAGCGATGTGGTGGGTTGGGATTCGTTTTCTCATATCAACCTGATCACTTCGCTGGAAATCGAATTTGACATTGAGTTCACTCAACAGGAAGCCTTTGGTTTTAAGACTGTCGGCGAATTGAAGTTGGCGATATCAAAAAAAATTACGGGATGATTTCCTTTCCAGAAATGGAAATTTGCCTGGAGAAGTCAATATAGCCACAAAATTTTATTACTTATGATTGTGGTTTAATGCTCTCCCGTCTTCTTGACCTGACAACAAAGTAGACAATCACTCCGACAACCCCTAAAGTCAGCAGCCATAGCCAGGCACCGCTACCATCGTCACTCCCGTTTTCCTCTGTGGGTGTGGTCATCATGGTGGAGGTTGGCTGGTTAGTGGCGGTGGGGGTCAGGGTTGGGCTGGGGGTGTGGGTTGGCAGAGGAGTCTCCGTTGGGGGCGGTAGTGTAGGCGTGATAGTCGCCGGCGGGGTGACCTGCAGCAGCAGCTTCTCGCCTGGGTAGATCACGCTCGAATCGTTGAGGTAATTCCATGCCATCAGGTCTGTATGAGAGATTCCATACAAACCCGCGATCCAGGCCAGGTTTTGCCCCTCAGTCACCACGTGATAATACTTTCCATCCGCAGCCGGCGTGAGCTTCTGCAGTGGGGAAAGCGGCAAGGGGGTGGGAGTGGGGGTCTGGTCCGGGCCTTTTATTAGCAGTCTCTGCCCGACCTGGAGCGGTGTTTCCACGCTGATACCGTTAAGCTCCACCAGCCTGTTCACCGAAACCCCATAAGCCTCGCCAATTCTGGATAGGTTCTGGTATGCCTCCACTACGTGCACAATTCGCCCCTGGCTATCGGGGGTGGCGATGATCACATTCCCCATCGGTGTTGGGGTCACCAGCGCGCGCGATTCCGGACCGGCGATTAGCAGTTTGTCTCCGGTCTGCAGCACATAGCCCTCCGGCAAGTTATTCCAAAGCAGAATGTCCTTAATGGTCACGCCATATGCCACCGCGATCGACCAAAAACTCTGTCCCGGTTTGACGATATGCAGGTAGTTGCCGTTTTCATCCGGCTCCACCAATTCGACCGGGGTGATAATGCCCGGGACAATCGGGGTTTGCCCGGGGATTGGGGTCACGCTGCCCGGAGGAACGTCTTCGCAGGGCACACCAGCCACATATGCAGCTTGCAGGATGAAATAGGTCATGCCGTTGCTGGCTTTGGCAGTGCCTGCGCCGACATGGCAGTAGTAAGGTTGGGTGGCTGGGCGCATGTGATCGTAATCATCCCACATCAGCATGATTTGATCGATAGTGACGCTGTCGCCGGCGACCGCGAAGTTCTCCGTGGCGAAGACAGTCCCACCTCCGCCATATCCTGCTGCCGCAATGCGCCCTTTCACATCGCCGATGTGCCATGAGAGCAATCCGTCCGCCATAATTTGGGCTGTGCCTTGCGCCACAGCGTTAATGATGGGGTGTTCAATCAAGGCTGGCAGCCCGTTGGCCATGCGCAGGACGTTCATCGCGGCGATCAGTTCATAAGCGCTTACGCTCTGCAGCGGTGCTTGTGAGTTTTTTGCCTCCGTTGCCAGGTTTGGTGTGGCGGCGCTGAATGCCAGGAGTAATAAGCACAGGAAAAAGAGGGTGAACTTTCGCAGCTTTTGCATGTGTTTTATATACCATAAATTCTGTGTGGCACAAAATTGTTTAAAATGGCAATGGATGCGATCATGGTGAGGGGCTGTTGCGCCCGAGTCCAGAAAGTAGGGAATGGCAGTCTGCATTTATCTTTTTGTCAACTCAGTTTACATTTTCGATATAACTTTCCCCTCCCTTAATTGTTGGTAGAGGCAAACCTGTCTTTGCCATGGTGACGGGTAACCATGGTGTTGTGCACCCCGCGTCTGCCTGGTTAATAAAGAGGGATTACCTATATGGATTCAACCGCGTTTCAGAACATTTGGTTTTCCCGGCAAGGTCGATGGCATGTTTGTGGCACCATATGTTGACAGTGTGTGACAGGACATGGGTTACACTTTTGATAATTTTTGACACTTGAACTTAAGACCATAACCTAATAAAATAGATTATTATCTACTGACCGGAGTAATACTATGTACGCTTCTATCCACAATAAAATCCAATGGGATATTGGGACGGCTTATGACCTGTTCGTTAGCCTGCGGGCTCTTCATGACCCTGATACCTTTGGCGTCAGGGCATCCTGGGCTGCCGGCGTGCGCTCACGCCTCCCAGCCGAACACCGCCAGACGCTCGACCTGGCTGTCAGGCAGATCAGCCCGCCGCTGTTTTTTGTCCAAAGCCTGCCCCAGCCAAAGAACGCGGCAACTGTCATCAACGCCATAAAAAAATTGCCGCCATCCCGCGTGTTGGAGACGATTTCCTTCCCATTTCAGACCCCTACTGCTTTCAAAGAGATTTTGCTGAACACGCGCCCAGGGCACAAATGGACCCCGGCTGAAAGGCAGACCCTGCTAGAGGGCGCCCTACTGTCTGAGCACTACACCCAATCAGCCTACCTTGATGGGCTTCATCAGACCTGGTCTGATCGCGAGGCTTTTGGCGCTAAGCTGATCAAAGCTTTTGAAGCCTACATCGATAACTTTTTCAATGAAGAGGAACAACGTATCCTGCCCGTCCTTAAGTATGGTTTGTCGCATGCCCAGATGCGGGCCGGCAGCCTGGCGTTGCCAGCGCTGCTCGAGGAACTGAGCAACGGCGTGCGCATTGACAAGATCGACAGCTACTCAAAAATCGTGCTGGCGCCATCCTTCTGGGGATCGCCTTACATGTTTCTCGAGAAGCTGAGCGCGGACACGTTGATGGTCGTCTTTGGCGCGCGACCGGATTCGATGGCAATCATCCCCGGGGACATCGTACCGGATGCCCTGATCCGCAGCCTCAAAGCGCTCTCCGACGCCACCCGCCTGCGTATCCTGCGCTACCTGGCGCAGTCACCCCGAACTGCCACCGAGCTTTCCCGTGCTCTGCGGCTGCGTCCGCCAACCGTTTTACATCACCTTAACCAGTTGCGCATGGCTGGCATGGTGCAGATCCTGCTCAGCGAGGAAGGGGAACGCCAGTTCTCACCGCGTTATGATGGCTTTGAAAACACCATTGATCTGCTCAAGCAATTTGTCCAGGGGGAATGAGGTTGGAAGAGAGAGACCCCGAAACCGAGCCTGAGGAAAAACCCTCGGTCCTGCGTACCTACCTGAGCCGAGTGCGCGCCTTTACCGGCAATGCCAGGCTATTCTTGCTGAGCCTGCTGTTTTTTGGCATTGCCATGGGCATCAGCCAGCTGCTGTTTAACTTTTATGTGCTCAGCCTGGGTTACAACGAAGCGACCCTCGGCAACCTGGTCACTGCCCGCAGCCTCACTTCGCTGATAGCCGCGCTGCCAATGGGCTACCTGACAGACCGTATCGGCAGCAAGAACGCCTTTCTGATCGGCTACCTCACCTATGGCATTTCGATGGCAATGATGTTGCTTTTTCCCTCTGTGCCGATATTTATCGCGATGGGCGTGCTGCAGGGAGTTGCCCAGTCGCTCTCAGGCGTCGCGACCGGACCCTTCCTGATGGAAAACGGCGGTACCAAAGAGCGGACATACCTCTTCAGTCTATCTTCCGGGCTGCGCATGACCGCAACTTCCATCGGAGAATGGCTGGGCGGATATCTGCCAGGCTGGGCGGCAGGGATTATCGCCGTCAGCGCGCTTAGTTCGAGAGCTTATGGCTGGTCGCTATGGGTGATGGCGTTTCTATCGCTGGCGTCGGCTGTGCCGGTAATACTAATGAAAGCGAATGCGAAGTCTGTCAGTCAACGCTCTGCGTTCGCGCCGGTTAGCTTTATCCGCAAAAATCCGGGTCTTCTGGGGAAACTGATCCTGCCCAGCCTGGTGATTTCCGTTGGCGCGGGCATGGTGATGCCTTTCATGAACGTCTTTTTCCGCAACGTCCACAGCCAAAGCGATACCGCGATCGGCGTGATTTTTGCCTGGGGCAGCCTGGCGATGGGGATCGGCTTGGTGGTTGCGCCAGCCCTGGCGGAGCGTTTTGGCAAGATCCAGGTGGTGACGGCCACCCAGGCGCTTTCGATCCCCTTCCTGGCGCTGCTGGGATTCGCGCCGTGGTTTGAGGTGAGCGTGGTGGCATATTACATCCGCCTGACACTGATGAACATGAGCGGTCCAATTTACTCCACCTTTACCATGGAAAGGGTGGACCCCGAGTCGCGCGGGATGATCGCGAGCCTTTCAAGCATGGCGGGCAATTTTGGTTGGGCGTTCAGCCCGACCATCAGCGGTTTGCTGCAGGTGCGCTCAGGATTCCAGTGGCCTTTTACCATCACGATAATCACCTACGTGATCGCAATCAGCATGTATTACGCCTGGTTCCTTTCGAAAGGAAAGCGAAAACAGCCCGTGGAGGTGGAGTAAAATTGATATGGGGTGGTTATGAACCCCACCGCATGTACTTTGATTTTGATTTGCAAATATGTGCAAGCAGATGGACTGAAAAATACCGAACTATCGTCATAAAAGGATTCAACCATGAAACTTTGGAAAACGCTCTCAAAAAAAACTGTTTTTGAGAGACCCCCATGGATTAGGCTTGAAGAACACCAGATCGAACTTCCGAATGGAAGCGTGTTAGATCAATGGGTCTGGATCGATACGCCCGATTTTGTTATCGTTGTGGCTGTTGATGAGCAAGATCGATTCTTAGTCTTTGAGCAGACCAAATATGCCTCTCCAGTCATTACCCTGGCACCGGTTGGTGGATACATTCAACCGGGGGAGGAGCCCCTATCAGCTGCCAAACGAGAGCTGTTGGAAGAAATGGGTTATGCGGCAGAAAACTGGTTCAATTTGGGTTGTTTCGTAACTGATGCCAACCGCGGTAACGGCACAGGCTATTACTTTCTGGCAAAAAACGCTCGAAAGACAGACCAAATTGTCCTTTCAGACGATCTGGAGGAACAGCGATTACTCTATTTCTCAGCCACTGAGTTGCAGGAAGCCCTAGACCTAAACAGGGTAAAAATCATAACATGGCAGGCTGGTTTTACTATGGCTATGCACCATTTATTAAAACAATGACGCCAGACAGTTAACAAGCCCTGTACCATTTTCCCTTTACAGGGCTTTGCTTGGGATTTTAGTAGCATCACGATCTCCTGAGTGATCGCCTTCAGCATGTGTTACGCCTGGTTCCTTGCCAAAGGGAAGCGAAAACAGCCCGTGGAGGTGATGGCGGACTGAGCTTGGGGTGATTTTGCTTGACACCTCAGGTGGTTTTCCATATAATATGTTTCTGCTTTCCCTGGTAGCTCAATTGGCAGAGCGGGCGGCTGTTAACTGCTAGGTTAGAGGTTCGAGTCCTCTCCGGGGAGCTGAAGAGAGTGTCTCTGGCATGCCAGAGACCTTTTTTTCGAACAGGCTGTGCTATAATATCAGCCACAAAATGGTCCTGTAGCTCAATTGGCAGAGCAAGCGCCTCTTAAGCGTTAGGTTCTCGGTTCGAGTCCGAGCAGGATCATTTTTCATTTAATTTTTTCGTAGGCCGGAATGAGACCGCCTAACAATCTTTGACTTACAACCGCCTTACGCGGGCTCACTCCGGCAGAACCTCCAAACAAACATGCGGCGGAGTGGCAAAAGACGCGCCATTCCGCCCTACGTCGGCTTATCTGCCGGATTCGACCCCATTCGCTGCGCTCAGGGGCAGGTGTTTCGGAATCCGGCCTACGGGGCTCTCTGAGCCCTGGCAAGCGAGCAGGCTACGCATTCCTTATCCTCCGACCCCCTCCAGCCGAGGAACGAGGCGAAAGGAGGGGGAATTAAAGGGGGTGGGTTATTCGATCAATCCTTTCGTAGGCCGGACGAAGTACCGGCGAAGCTGTGTAATGAGACCACCTCACAATCTTTGACCCAAAACCCTCTTCCGCGGGCTCACTCCGGCACAATCTATAAAAAACATGCGGCGTGAAGGTGAGGGTGAACACGGTTTCGCCCCCGTAGGGTGGGCTGGCGTCACTATATCTTGGCCTGTGCTGACATAGAAATAGCCAACCCACCAAAACAGATGAATCGATTTGCTTATGCTGCGGTGGGTAGGCTACAACTTGGTGTGCTCATGCATACAGTTTGTGACGCCAACCCACCCTACCCGTTCATCTTCCTCCAGCTGAGGTACGAGGTAAAGGTCGAAGATCCGTGTAGCGCAGCGGAAGGGAGAAGGGGGAATTGAAGGGAGTGGGTTTCTTGTCTTTTTTTATCTAGCCTGCGAAAGGCACGTTATTCAATCCATTAATTTATCTGATCATCAATGGCAGGAAAATCTTTGGCTCGTACTCATAAGCACCAATGTCACATCCCCCACCAATCGGTCGAGCCACCCCACGCTGGTCGGTGGTCACACCTGTAATACAAATTCCTGTATCAATGGCTGAGCTACCAGCTCGCAGGGCATGGGTCATTGTGAATCCGCCATTATCTGCCAGAGGACCCAAATGCGGATCATCTGTGATGATAATTGTGCCGTCCGGATAACCGCCCTGGATAACGCTGTAGCTGACGCTTGCAGAACTGATGCCTGAATTAAATATTTGATCCGGGAAGTTGCCCCATAAAATTGTGTTGGTTAAGGCGGGGTTGCTGGGCAAAGATTCCGGATTAGCACCAAAGTTAGCTACACCTCCACCAGAAATAGCGGCACTGTTTTCAGTGAACGTCACGTTGATAAGTGAGGGATTGCTGGTTTCTTCATTGTAAAGTCCACCGCCATGACCGCTGGAGCTATTCGCAGAAAATGTGACGTTTGTCAATTCAGGACTGCTGTTATAGTTAGCCATCCCACCGCCAAGACCACTTTGACTGGTCGCATCAATCGCCCTGTTACCAAAAAATGTGACATTAAATAGCGTTGGGCTGCTGTAAACATTACTCATACCTCCACCCCGATTGGCAGTGTTCCCGCTAAAGGTGACATTTGACATTTCCGGGCTACAAGAAAAATTCCTCATCCCACCACCTCGTAGGGATGAGTTAGCTAGAAAAAGAACATAGTTTAGCTTGGGGCTGCCAAGTTCGTTATACATCCCACCCCCCTCGTTTTCTGTAAATGTTACATGGGTCAGCACGGGGCTGCTGTTGATGTTAGTCATCCCGCCGCCAGAATAGTTTGACGAAAAATTATCATTGAAGGTGACAGTAGCAAGTGTGGGATTGCTTTGATCGTTATACATTCCCCCGCCATCGCCAGCTGAGTTTTGTGAAAAGATAACGTTGGTGAGTGTTGGGCTGCTTTGGTCGTTATACATCCCAGCACCACGCATTGCTGAGTTCCCTATGAAGGTTAGATTGCTCAAGATGGGGTTGCTATTGGTGTTATACATTCCAGCGCCACTGGAGGTAATCAACGACGCAACCAGGTCCGCATTTCCCTCCGTGATAGTGAATCCATCCAGCCTGGCAAGGTGGTTTACATCAGTCGCGGTTAAAACGTGAATGCTGTTGTTCTCTAAAGTCCCATCACCATCGATATCGCCACTCA
>Ga0209203_1000398_pt1 | contig 37858 bp, 35 predicted proteins | sample AD_UKC109_MetaG_FD_184423 | JGI IMG/M metagenome (GOLD analysis project Ga0209203, IMG submission 184423) | Active sludge microbial communities of municipal wastewater-treating anaerobic digesters from Hong Kong - AD_UKC109_MetaG (SPAdes)... | ecosystem: Engineered > Bioreactor > Anaerobic >... | reverse complement strand
CGAGGCCGTCCTCGATGGAGACGATGGGGTACTTGCTTACGAGCGACTCGTAGAAGTCGATCATGTCCTCGGCACTGCGCTCGGGGTCCTTCTCGGAGGCAAGGATGTACTTGCCGTCCTTGTAGAAGGAGCTCGCCGCAGCATCGATGGCGATGGCCACGTCCTTGCCGGGCTTGTATCCGGCCTTCTCGATGGCCTGCACGATGAGCTCGAAGGGCTCGGCGTTGGACTTGAGGTTCGGTGCGAACCCGCCCTCGTCGCCCACGCCCGTGGCGTAGTCGTTCTTGATGAGGATGTCGCGGAGCGCATGAAAGGTCTCCGCGGCATACCGCAGGGCCTCACGGAAGTCCGGTGCGCCGATGGGCATGATCATGAACTCCTGGAGGTCCACATTGTTGTCGGCATGCTTACCGCCGTTGATGACGTTCATCATGGGAACCGGGATCTCCCGGGCGAAGGCGCCGCCGAGATAGCGGTAGAGCGGCAGCCCCAGGAAGTTCGCCGAGGCCTTGGCCACGGCCACGGAAACGCCGGTGGTGGCGTTGGCGCCAAGGCGGGACTTGTTCTCAGTCTCGTCCAGCTCCAGCAGCAGCGAGTCGATCCCCACCTGGTCGAGGGCGTCCATCCCCACGAGGGCCGGCGCGATCTTCTTGTTCACGTTGTCCACCGCCTTGGTGGTGCCTTTTCCCTTGTATCTCTTGGGGTCGCCGTCCCGCAGTTCGATGGCCTCGTTGGCCCCGGTGGATGCGCCTGAAGGCACGGCAGCACGCCCCATGTCACCGGTGGCAAGAAAAACGTCGACCTCAACGGTCGGATTACCCCTGGAGTCCAGTATCTCCCGTGCTACGACATCGAGTATCTCGCTCATATCAGTTCCTCCTCATAAGGCTTGTTTTCCGTTCCCGGGTGCAAGAATCAGAGGCCAACTATATAGCAGGTGAGGCCTTGGGATGTAAATGACTGCATGAGGTTCCTCGCGTTGTCCATGGAGGTGAAGGCCCCGAGGCGGACGCGGTACACGGTGCTGCCGTAGACGCTGGCTTCCTCGATGCTGGGTGTGTATCCCCGGGACTCGATCGTGATGGCCAGCCTGCGGGCGTTGTCCCTGGCCGAGAATGACCCGAACTGCAGGGCATACCGGCCGCCGGAATAGTACCTCGGCATCTCCAAAACCTCGACGCGCACCCTGGCGAGGCCGGCATCGACCATGTCGAGCTTGCATGCAGCGCCGTAGGACATATCGATGATCCGGTCACCCACGAAGGGGCCGCGGTCGTTGATGGGTACGATAACCTGGTTTCCGTTGGCCAGGTTGGTCACCCTCACCGTGCTCCCCAGGGGGATGGTCTTGTGGGCGGCGGTGACGCCGTACATGTCGTATGGTTCGCCCATGGCCGTGGGCTTGCCGTGAAAGTCCTCGCCGTACCACGAGGCGGTACCCGTCTCCACCCATCCGGGCCCGGGGCGGTACTGGTGGGCGCATCCGGTCAGAAGGACAAAGGCCAGAAGTACGGAGAAAAAGCTAAGTCTGGAGATACTCCTCGATCTCATGCACGAGCTCCTTGATCGGGCGCTCATCGATGGTGCGGTACTTTTCGTCGATGAGGCCCTTGGTCCTGAAGGTGTCCAAAGCTCCCTTGTACACCGGCAGGCAGAGTGACTCGAAGCGCTTGATCTCGCCTTTTTTGAACATCCTGGTAGCATGTCGGTTGATGGCCTTCAGGATGTCCTTGCCCCCTACGTCCTTCACCTTGTCGAGGTTGGTAGCCACGCACAGGTACGATTCCAGATAGTTCTCGATGAGCCCCCCGAACATCTTCAGGACATCGGCGGCGTCTTTGCCCGCGGTATACATCCCTTTCGTTACCGTCACAATCCCTGTTTCGGTCATGAATCGCACCGCCTTCACAAAGCTCTCGAGGTCGAGGATAAACTCGTTCCCCAGGAGAGATGCCAGATTCCTGACCTGCTTCTGAAGGCTCTTCTCGACAATTCCGCTGCGATTCTTGAGCAGTACGTTTGCGATGAGGGATGCGGGAACGAAGAAGTTCAGGATGGTGTTCTTGTAGTATTCGAGGTGGATACGGTCCTCGTCCTCCACCATGACGAGGTTGGTCTCCGCCTCGGTGGACCCTTCGTCGATGGCGACGAGTCCCTTGCTCTTCATGATGGCCAGGGCGTCCCTGAAGGATTCGTCCTCCACGGCCAGGGTCGACGAAAGGTTGCACCCGAGGTGCTTCAGGTACTCCAGGAATACGTGGAAGCCCTTCTTCAGGGCCTCCTCCTCCATGGCGTCCTCGGCGCTCAGGAGCACGCAGGACAACAGGGCGAAGGGGGTCGCCACGGTCTGCTCATAGATGGACGAGATGATCCGGTCCGCCACATCGTCGTAGACCCGCTCCTTCTGCTCCGCGTCCATGCGGGAGTAGGCGGCCTTGGTCTGCATGTAACCGTTGAGCGAGATGGGGTCGGCGAAGCGGATATAGACCTTGCCGTAGCGGTTCTTCAGGATGGAGCCTGCCCTGAGGAGCTGCCAGAAATTCTCCTTCTCCTTGGGGGCACCCTTCATCTCCTGGATGTAGGCATTCTCCTCCACCACGGTGTCGTACCCTACATAGACCGGGACGAAGATGACATCCCTGCTCACCCCTGACTCCCACCCCTGGACGATCATGGAGAGCAACCCCTTCTTGGGGAGCATGAGCTTGCCGGACCGGCTCCTGGTGCCCTCGATGAAGAACTCCAGGGGAATGCGCTCCCCCAGGAGGGTGCGCACATAGGCGCCGAAGGTCTGGGCATAGAGGGGATTGTCCTTGAAGGTGCGTTTCATGAAGAAGGCCCCGCCCTTGCGGAGCAGGCCCCCGATGGGGAAGAACGCAAGGTTGATGCCCGCGGCGACGACCGGGACGCTCATCCAGTTCTCGTAGAGGCAGTAGGACAGGATCAGGTAGTCGATATGGCTCTTGTGGCAGGGGACGTACACCAGCGACCCGTTGCGGGCCATCTCACGGACCGCCTGGAGGCCCTTGGGGTCCATGTCGAGGCCTTCGAAGATGTTGTTGAAGACCCAGGTGAGCGACCTGTCGAGGAGGTTGACCGCAGCCGGGCTCAGATCCGCTGCGATCTGGTCGAGGTGCTTGACGACGGTGGACTCCGCCTCCTCCATGGCCTTGGAGTCGCCCTTGGCATGGGAGCGCAGGTAACTCTGGAGGATGGGGTCGCGCCTGGTCTTCTCGATGAGGAACGACCGGTCCCGGATGGGCGCGCCCGATATGTTGCTGCCGAGAACCGCAAGCCTGTGGAGCAGGTCGCTCCTGATCTCCGGGGCGAGCTCCTCGAAGAACTTGCGGCCCGAGAGCGCACGCTTGAGCTCGTCCTTGAGGTTGACCGGTTCGCCGTGTTCCACGAAGCCGTGCTCGCGGCCCCTGATGAGGGTGACGAATTTCCTGAACCCCGTCACCTTGACCTGCTCCTCGTCGGAGGTGTCCTTGAGCTTGAACGGGGCCCGGTGATACACGATGCGCTGGGGCACGAGGAAGATGGGCGTGTCGGTCTCACGCTGGATCTTGAGCAGCTCCAGGATAGGGTCGAGGTCCTCCCTGGAAGGCTCGGCGTCGAGGTAGATCATGGATGCGTTGCGCCGGTCCTCCATGAAGTCCCGGTAAAAACCTCCGTCAAAGGGAGTGGTGCGGGAGAACAGGCTCGCGAGGCGCCACAGGGCCTTCATAACCGGCTGGAAAAGGGGGAAGGTGCTGCCGAAGACCAGGGTGGGGGAGGGCAGGCCGTCCCGCTGCATCCGGAAGTTGAGCAGGAAGGCGTCCATGGAGCTCTTGGACCCGTGGGCGAACACGATGTGCCCCTGCTGCGCCAGGGAGGCGATGGACTCCTTGTAAAGCTCCGGGATGTTGATGGGGGAGAAGAGCCGCCGCATGAACGGACGCAGGAGAGGCCCGTAGGTGCCCGAAAACGTGAAGGGAGAGGCCGGTTTTTTCTCGTTCATGGCCGCGATCATAGACCAGATCTACCTCAATGGGAAGAAGGGAGTTTGGATCATGGCTCAGACTGCATGAGCTGCCGTCTCAGTGGAGGAACCAAACCGCTTTCGTTACTGAACCACCTCGGCGATGGCCTTCACCCGGATCTCCGGCAGTTTCTCGAGGGTCGTCTTGACGATGAGCGCCCCGACGATGTCGCCGGCGCCTTTCCCCGGGTCCAGGGTCAAGGAGAGCACCTTCCTCTCGCCCGGCTTGAGGGTGATCTTCCCCTGCGACGACGCCTTCAGCCTGGCCGGGGGGTCAGTCTCGATCAGCGGGATGACCACGGGGGTCTTCCCCTTGTTGGCGAGGGCGAAGTCCTTGGACGGTGCCGTGCCCCGCCTCACCTTTCCGAAAACGATCACGCGTGGCTCGATGGTCAACAGCGGGTAGATCTTTCCCCGCACCGTGAAGATGAGGTTCTTTTTCTCCGGATCATTGGTCTCGACGAGGATATCCTTCTTGAGTTCCCCCATGGAATACTGGGTCGGGATGCTCACCCTGATCCTGTCGGTCTTCCCCGGTGCGATAGGTGCTGCAGGAGTATCGTACTTCACCCCGCCGCACGAGCATGACTTGACCTCCAGGGTAAGGGGATCGCTGCCCGTGTTCTTCAGGGCAAAGTCATGGACAATCACGCTGCCCTGGGGTACATCGCCTGCGTTGAACATGAGCTTCTCGGCGACCGCCCTGGGCGAGGCAAGGGCAGGACCGGAAAAGGCAACTGAAAGGAAGACGAAAAGGAAAATAAGAAGAGAAGCGGTTGTTCTGTACATCGATATGGCCTCCTTTCTCATTCCAGGCCGGGACGTTCTGTACGGCGCATACCTGCATGGCGGACCGATGTCAAGGGCATCTGCATTGACTTCCATTCCCGCAGGGCTATTTATTATTTCTGATGCAGCATCTGTCCATGGTGAAGTCTCTGTCATGGTTTTGTGATGTTCTTTTTTCATCAAAGGTGATTCAGGCCTGCCGCACCATGGGGAAATGGGTATAACCGAGGGAGGTGTGAGATGCTGAGAAGCGTACAGTCCCTCATCGGATACGTCATTCTTGCTACGGATGGGGAGATCGGAAACGTGACGGACCTCTATTTCGACGATGGCACCTGGGAGATCCGATATGCCGTAGTCGAGACCGGGACCCTGGTTTCAAGGCATCAGGTTCTCCTCTCCCCCGTGGTCTTCACGAAGACGCAGTGGAAGGAGATGAAGATACCCACCCTCCTGAACAGGGAGCAGGTGGAGAACAGTCCCGATATCGAAACGGACAGGCCGGTGTCGCGCCAGAATGAGATCCGGCTCCATTCATACTACGGGTGGCCTTATTACTGGTCGGTGGCGAGTCCGGACTATGTCCCTCCCCCGACTCCCATATCCATGACCAGGACTGAAGAGACCGAGCCCGACCCGGAGAAGGCCAATGAGCACCTGAGGAGTTACGGCGAGCTGCTGAATTACACGCTGCACGCCACGGACGGCGACCTGGGATACGTAGAGGATTTCATCATCGATGACGCGGAGTGGATCGTGCAGTACCTGGTGGTGAATACCAGAAGCTGGCTTCCGGGGAGGAAGGTGCTCATCGCGCCGAGGTGGGTGCGTGAGATCAGCTGGAGCGAGTCGTCGGTCCATGTGGACATGGACAAGGAGTCCGTGAAGCACAGTCCTGAATATGACCCGAGGGAGGCCGTGAACAGGGAGTATGAGATGAGGCTTTACGATTACTACGGCCGTCCCAAGTACTGGGAATGAGGTTCTCTTCGCACGGCGGATTCGGCCGGGGCGGAAGGGAAGCCGCACGGCTCTGAGATGGTGAACGCATGGGGACGGCCCATGCATTCATAAAGATCATAAGAGGTAGACTATCTGGAGGGTAATGAAATTTTCACCATGATTCGGCGTGTCCGTCCAACGGAAGACCCCTTTCCCGTTGGAGAAGTGCTTGTAGCCGATGGATACATCGCAATTTTCCACCCTCATTCCCAGGGCTGACCGGAACGCGAACTGAAGACGCGTACCCAGGTTGTCGGTGGTCCTGCCGAGGTAAGCGGCACCGGGTTCCACAGTGAAATATACTTCGCCATCCAGGTCAATCCACAGGCCTTTTGCCAGGATCAATGCATTGTTGTCCTCCGGCCCGTTCCAGGAACCGAGCGCCACGGCATAGTAGGTGTTCAGGAGCCATAGAGGGGACGAGTCCATCTGGTAGCAGAGGAATACGGCCTGCGAGTCCGAGGAGTAATGGAAACCCTGGCCGCCTTCGAGATATACGCTGTCGGCGTATGCCGTAGCGCTGCAGCACAGCAGCCCAAGGACAAGTGCCGCAATCCACTTTCGATCATACATCCCTGAATGATCCACTGCATGCGGGCTGGCAATGATGCACGATCCTGTAAGCATACAATATCCTCATTCCCTGCAGATCGTGGCAACGCTCACCCCGCGTCACCCCGTCCTGCCATATGCGCCAGGATATTCTCGATGTCCCTCCTGCTCAGTCCCCTGACCTTGCCCAGGTCTTCAGCAGTCATATCCGAAAGGTCCTCCATTCGGGCGGTGAGCTTGAGCAGCTCCTTGGCCTTCTTCGGACCGATGCCCGGGATCCCCTCGAAGAACGAACCTGCGGCACCTGATCGCATGTGTCTGTGGTATTTCACGGCAAAACGGTGGGCCTCGTCACGGAGCTGCTGGAGCGTCCTCAGGCCCGCGCTCCGTTCCGGCAGCCTGACGGCGTCCTTCCTCCCGGGCAGGAAGAAGCGGTCCACCTTGCCGTGCCTGGCCTTGGCCATGGCAGCCACCGGGATCTTCGGGTGGCCGAGCTCCTCGAGCACTCTGAGGAACACTCCCAGCTGTCCCTTGCCGCCGTCGATGACGATGAGGTCGGGTCGTGTCTCGTCACCCTGCAGCCTGCGCACGAAGACCTCCCTGAGCATGGAGAAGTCGTCCTGGCCGCTCACGGTCCGGATGCGGTAGTGGCGGTACAGGCTCTTGTCCGGCTCCCCTCCCATGAACACCACCCGCGAGGCTGCGGACGAACCGCCCTGCAGGGTCGAGATGTCGTAGCACTCCATGCGGTAAGGTATGGAGCCCATGTGGAAGGCCCGGGCGATCTCCTCCAGGGACGACTCATCAGTGCCCCGCGCATGGGTGCGCGCATTGTCCCGGGCCATGGCCATCCATTTCAGGGCCTTGCCCCGGGAGGGCTTGACGATCCGCACCCTGGAGCCCTTCAGCTCGCCCAGCACCTTCTCGAGGACGGCATGGTCCCGGGGCAGGGTATCGGTGTAGATGGTGCCCGGTATCTCGATACCCCCGAGGTAGAACTGGAGGATGATCGCGGTCATGGGGTCTTCACCGGCAGCCTCCCTGACGGAAAGCTCGTGGCTGTCCGTCAGCGTGCCCCTGTCTATCTGCAGGACGGCCACCTGGACACGCTCCCTCGTTCCGAACGTCGCGAACACGTGGCTGTCGCCCCTGGCCTGTCCCACCACCACCTGGGGCACCAGGGTGGTCCCGATGGCCTCGATCTGGTCCCTGATCCGTGCGGCCTTCTCGAACTCCAGGCGCTCGGACTCCAGCTCCATGCGTTCCCTTAGGGCCTTCACCAGGTCCTTGTCCCTCCCCTCGAGGAAGGCGATGAGGTCCCTGACGGCCTGATCGTACTCGCCTCGCACGTGACGGTATACGCACGGCGCCAGGCACAGCCCGATGGAGTGGTAGATGCACGGCCGGCTGCGGTTGGCGAACTCCGTGTCCTTGCATCGCCGCAGCGGAAAGATGCGGCCGATGGCCGAGAGCGTCCTGCGGGTGGCCTGGGCCGACGAGTAGGGGCCGAAGTAGCGCGAGCCGTCGGAGACGATCTTGCGGGTGACGCTGATGGCCGGCCACTCGGACGAGGCGGTCACCCGGATGCGGACATAGGTCTTGTCGTCCTTGAGGTCGATGTTGTACCGGGGCTTGTGGGCCTTGATCATCTGGTTTTCCAGCAGCAGGGCCTCGGCCTCGTTGCGGGTGAGGATGTAGTCCGCCTTGTCCGTGGCCTCGACGATCCGTGAGGTGTTGAGCCGGTCGTCTCCGCCGAGGTAGGACCTCAGGCGCACCCGCAGGTCCCTGGCCTTGCCGATGTAGATGATCCTGCCGGACGCGTCCCTAAGGATGTAGACGCCCGTGGCCTTGGGCAGCTCCCTGATCATGTCTTCGGTCAGCGCCATGGGGCGATGATAGCATGATCGAAGGTGCGGGCAAAGATCTCCGGCAGCGGGAAACGAGATAAACCGGGTAAGGGTGTGTTGGCGACACGAGGGATCACGAACCGACTACAGCGGCTTGAACCGATAATGCCATGGCGGTTCGGTGTCTTATATGAAGCTGAACCTGCCCGCCGTGGTCAGTTGAACATGTTCATCCTGCTCATTTCCCATTGATGCTGCTGTTCTCTCGTCGGCCTGGACATGTTCCGGTTCTGTCCGCCCTCGTCAAGGCTCTGCCGGTTGTTCCCCGGGACATTCTGCTGATACCCGTTCGGCCTGGTGTTGTTCTGATTATGCGGACCCGGTCGGGGACCACCCTGATACTGTCCGTCCGGCCTGTTCATGTGAGGCCGGATGCTGTCATAATGATGGTAGTCTCTCCCCCAATGATGCCGTGGATAATAACCGTACGGATACCCGCAGGGAGGGCCGTATCGTTCAATGATGACGGGGACTTCGCAGTATCCCCCATAACCGTAGCCGCCGTAGTCCCTCAGGGAGAAGGTGATCCCCGTAATGCCTGCGCTTCCGCCGGAGAACCCGAAGCTCCAGTAGGGATCTGCAAAGGAAGTTGACGCTATTGACAGCAAGAAGAGGGAAAGGCCAAGGATCCTGGCCGCCATGCTCCCGGAAAATGACCGTGCGCTCAGTGGTCTCATCTCGGTGTCTCCTTTCTCTACCATTGCAGACGATCCAGGGGTCGGCATTGTCTACAAACGTGAATGAACGTTTTTGCGTATCCACCCTTACAAGAGGTCACTTTTCGAGTAACTGTTGTCATGGCACGGAGAAGACTATGGAGTAACTGCCATATATCGTATGGGTCCACTCCTGAGTAAGGACGCCCCCGGTCTCTTCTGTTTCATAGAAGGATACCCCGTCTTCGCCGTAGAACACACCCGCTCCATCACCCCATGCGAACCCTATGTTCTCAAGGACATCGTTCGTTTCAATTTTCAGGTAGCCCAAGAGACTTACGGAGCCGTCAATGAGGGTATCCATGTCATCATCAGGGTCATCCTGCCAGAAATTGTCGAACACTACGGAGAAGTCTGCACCGGGCACGACACTGCCGCTGGTACAGCTCAAGGTGAGCGTTCCTCCCGTGGGATCGGATAATCCGGTATTGGCATCTCCATGTACCGTGCCGAGCTCATCACTGTCGATCTTGATGATCATGGCGGCAATAAAGGTCACTTGGTCGTAAAGCATCTCGATCATGTGATATGCAACGGAAGACTGTTGCAGTAATGCATCCGAGCTTGTCTCCAGATAATCCTTGAAATCGTCCAGTTCAACGGGGTTCGACACCCCGCTGATATTCACCCAGGACACATCGCCATCTTGAGAGAAGCTGACGGTTATGGGATCATCGGTTCCGTTGTCCATGGTAAAACTGCCGTCAGAAGGGTCATTACCGTCCTCAAGAACAATCGGCTCCACGACGGTGATCATCAGCTGGGTGCTGTCCCAGATATCCGAAACATCAACATAGAAAGCCGTTGTATCATCGATGGTTATGGATGAGATAGCAACTTCGTCATTCTCTTCTGATAGTTCCATGGTCCCGTTGAAGTCGGTCCCTAATGGATTCCCGCCTACCCCTTCAAATGGAATGAAAACCCCGCTGTTCATGGCTTCCACCTGAAAAGGAGTGACATCCGTCCCGTCCAGGTCAAGGTCAAGGCCAAAATTGTATTCGCTGACAGTCAGACCGCCGTCATCTTCAGAGCTTCCCCCGCCGCCTCCCCCACCACATGAGGTCGAAAGCATAAGAATGATGATGGAAGCGATGGCAAGAGCAAACCTGGCATGTTTTTGCGGGATCTTCATTTTCCCTCCTCTCATTACTGGAAGTTAAAGTGTGGGGGTGTGCTTTCAAGGAATTAATGATCTCTTCCTTTATGTATGTCAATACTCCTGGATTATGAGAAGATGAAGTCAATATGCCATCCTTTCCTCGGTAACATAGGACATCAAGGCCATGATCTCCACCTTCCCAAGACTATTTTCTTCGATCGATAACCCGCAGCCGCATTTACCCGTTGACAGGGAGCCCGGTGCATTCCAATTATACGAAAGAAGTCATAATGCGTTGAATGGTGATTCCATGAAGATGGTATACGGCCTGGGCAACCCGGGATCGCGCTATGAGCACACCCGGCACAACGTGGGGTTCATGGTGGTGGACCACCTCGCCAGGAAGTGGGGCGTGTCCGTGAAGAAGAAAAAGGCGGATACGCTGTGCGGCGAGGGCAGGGTGGGCGGCACACCGGCCGTGCTGGCAAAGCCCCAGACCTTCATGAATTTGAGCGGAATTCCGCTTGGCCCTCTCCATGCGGAGGCCCAAGACCTCATTGTGATCCACGACGACATGGACATCCCCTTCGGCCAGGTGCGCGTCAAGACAAGCGGCGGTACCGGCGGTCACAAGGGGCTCGAGTCCATCAAGGGCGCCCTGGGCACGGGCGACTTCCTCCGCGTCCGCTTCGGCATCGGCAGGCCGCCCGGCGACATGGACCCCCGGGACTACGTGCTCCAGGACATCTCCAGAGACGACCGCGCACTGCTTGCCGAACTGATTGAGAAAGCGGCCTCGGCCGTTGAGCTGTGCCTCAAGGGCGAGGTCACCCGGGCCATGAACACCTTCAACAAGAGGGAACCCAGAGAGTCCAAAGACGAAGAGTCCGAGTAACCACCCGGCACCCCGAACACCCCAGACATCTTTTACCGCATACAAACATGGCAGGAGACAACAGGCCTGTCCGATCCTTGCATCCCGCTTGCCCTCGGAATTCCATGTACGGGATGCACGGATCGGGCAGGTTATCTCTTTCTCCCTCCCTGCACCCCTACCACGTCTCCGCCGACGTGGCGCTGGCCGCGGGCAGGTAGAAGCGCTGGGCGTAGTCCTTGACCATGCGGTCCGCGATGAAGCGCCAGCCCAGGCTCTTGATGGCATGCTTCATCCTGGCCACCCACGCCGAGGGGATGCCGCTCATGTCCCGCTGGTAGTACAGGGGGATGACCTCCTTCTCCAGGGTCTCGTAGAGGTAGTCGGCGTCGCGCTGGTTCTGCACGGCCAGGTCGTTGTGCATGCCGCCGTGGCCGACGGCGAAGCCGTTCCCGCCGTCGTACGCCTCGTTCCACCAACCGTCCAGCACGGAGAGGTTCAGGCCTCCGTTGAGGACCACCTTCTGGCCGCTGGTGCCGCACGCCTCCAGGGGCCGCCTGGGGGTGTTCAGCCAGATGTCCACACCCTGGACCAGGTGGCGGGCCACGTTGTAGTCGTAGTTCTCCACGAACACGATGCTCATCCGGTGGGACTTGCTGTAGCTGAGCTGGGCGATCCTCTGGAGGAGCCCCTTGCCCTCGTCGTCCCGGGGGTGGGCCTTGCCGGCGAAGATGATCTGGATGGGACGGCGGGCGTCGTTGATGAGTCTGGTGAGGCGCTCGAGTTGGGACAGGATCAGGTCACTCCGTTTGTAGGTGGCGAACCTGCGGGCGCAGCCGATGGTGAGCACGTCCGGGTCGAGGATGGAGTCGATCTGCCTGGCCATGTCCTTCTGATCCAGGCGCTCGGCCTGGATGCGGAGCCTCCGCCTGACGAAGCGGATGAGGCGCATCTTCAGGTACTGATGCGTCTCCCACAGCTCGCCGTCGTCGATTTCGTCCACCTTCTCCCATACGTCCGGATGTACCATGCGTGTGGCCCAGTCCTGGCCGAGGCGGGTCTCGTAGAGCTGGTACATCTGCGGGGCGAGCCACGAGAGCACGTGCACGCCGTTGGTGATGTGCCCGATGGGAACGTCGACCTCGGTGCGCCCCGGCCAGAGGCAGTTCCACATCAGGCGGCTCACGGTCCCGTGGATGGCCGAGACGCCGTTGGCTCTCCTCGAGCCCTTGAGAGCCAGGACCGTCATGCAGAAGGTCTCGTTCGCGTCGTGGGGATTGACGCGTCCCAAGGCCATGAACTCGTCGTGGGACAGTCCCATCTTCTCCCGGAAGATGCCGAGGTGGTCCTCCACGAGATCCGGTGGGAAGCGGTCATGGCCGGCGGCCACCGGCGTGTGGGTGGTGAACACGGTGTACAGGGCCACGCGCCGCATGGCACGGTTGAACGGGATCTGATCGTATTCCATGATGCGGCGGATCTCCTCGAGGATGGCAAAGGAACTGTGGCCCTCGTTCAGGTGGAGCACGCCGGGGAAGATGTTCAGCGCCTGCAGAATCCGGGCGCCCCCGATGCCCAGCAGCACCTCCTGCCGGATGCGCAGCCTGCTGTCGCCGCCGTAGAGCCGCGAGGTCAGCTCACGGTCTTCCACCGAGTTGTCCTCCACGTTGGAGTCCAGCAGCATGAGCTTCACGCGTCCCACCTGGAGCTGCCACACCCGGGCATGCAGCGGGGTGGTCCTCGTGTCCACCCGCACGATGAGATGCCCACCCTGCGCATCGAGGACCGGCTGGAAGGGCAGACGGGCTATATCGAGGTTGACGTAGTCCTCTTCCTGCCAGCCCTCCCGGCTCAGCCGCTGGTTGAAATATCCCTGCTGGTAGAGGAGCCCGATGCCGATGAGCGGAATGCCCAGGTCGGAGGCGCTCTTGAGGTGGTCGCCGGCCAGGATGCCCAGGCCGCCCGAGTAGATGGGCAGCGACTCGTGCAGTCCGAACTCGGCGGAGAAGTAGACAACCGGGCGGTTGTTCACGTTCCCGCAGTGGATCGCCCCCCAGGTCCTCTCCTGTCCCATGTACTCGTTGAGACGCCGGAATGCGTGGTTGATACGGCTGTGAAGCACCAGCTCGGCGGCACGCTCCTCCACCTGCTCGGGCGTGATCTGGTTGAGAAAGGCGATGGGGTTGTGCTCCACCTCGCGCCACAGGTGGGGGTCAAGGTCGGTGAACAGGCCGATGACCTCGGGGTGCCACGTCCACCAGAGATTCTGCGCCAGGACTCTGAGACGGTCATGCAGGTGATTCCTCGCATCTGCCATGGGCGAATACCTCCAAAACATGGGATGATTGATGGACATATTCTAACACAGATCCGATGAATTCATCATTGATTTACGCAAGGAATTCATTTTCAGGCATGAACGAGAAATGGGCCTGGCATTCCCCCCACCTCCTGGGATAAACAACGGGTCATGAAAGACACCCACTGCATGATCATATCCCGGGAGCTCTCCCTGAAGCCCGGACAGGTCAGGGCCACAGCAGACCTGCTGGCCGGGGGCGCCACGGTCCCGTTCATAGCACGCTACCGGAAGGAGCAGACCGGATCCCTGAACGAGGTGGCCATCAGCGCCGTCAGGGACAGGATCAGGGAGCTGGAGAACCTCGACGACCGCAGGGAGACCATCATCGCCTCCCTCTCGGAGCAGGGCGCACTCACCGATGAGCTCCGGCAGGCCGTTCATGACGCCCGGACCATGGCGGAGCTGGAGGACCTCTACCTGCCGTTCCGCCCCAAGCGCAGGACCAGGGCCATGGCGGCCAGGGAGAAGGGTCTCGGTCCGCTGGCGGACCTCGTCTTCTCACAGGAGGATCATGTCGATCCCGCGGCGTCTGCCGCTGCGTACGTCTCGGCGGAAAAGGGAGTGGAGTCCGTGGAGGAGGCACTTGCAGGCGCGAGGGACATTATTGCCGAGCGCATGGCCGAAGACGCAGGCCTGCGGACGGCACTGCGCACGCTTTTTTCCCGGCAGGCTTCCCTGAGATCGACGGTGCAGCCCGGATCGGAAGAGCAGGCAGCCACCTACCGCGACTACTTCGCCTGGGAGGAGCCTGCGGCAAAGGCCCCATCGCACCGGGTTCTGGCCATGCTCCGGGGGAACCGGGAAGGATTTCTCAGGATCTCCGTCCGACCGCCCGAGGAAGCGGCGATCGCCCTGGTGGAGAGGCTTTACTGTACAGGCTACAATGCGTGCACCGGGCAGGTGAGGATGGCCGCGAACGACAGCTACAAACGCCTCCTGGCTCCCTCCCTGGAGAACGAGCTCCGGACAGCCCTCAAGGAACGGTCCGACGAGGAGGCGATCGGGGTGTTCGCCAGGAACCTCAGAGAACTTCTCATGGCGCCGCCCATGGGGCGGAAGCGGGTGCTTGCCGTGGACCCCGGGTTCCGCACCGGTTGCAAGGTGGTATGCCTCGACGGCCAGGGTACACTGCTGCACCATGACGTGATCTACCCCACAATGCCAGGTGAGCGGGTAGCCCAAGCGGGCAGGGAGGTGAATGACCTCGTGCAGAGATTCCGCATCGAAGCCGTGGCCGTGGGCAACGGCACGGCGGGCAGGGAGACCGAGGCCTTCATGCGATCCCTGGACCTTACGGTACCGGTGATCATGGTGAACGAGAGCGGGGCCTCGGTCTATTCGGCCTCCGAGGCGGCACGCGCCGAGTTCCCGGAGTGCGACGTTACCGTGCGCGGGGCCGTGTCCATCGGCAGGAGGCTCATGGACCCCCTGGCCGAGCTGGTGAAGATTGACCCCAAGTCCATCGGCGTGGGGCAGTACCAGCACGACGTGGACCAGAAACTGCTCAGGAGCAGGCTCGACGACGTGGTGACGAGCTGCGTGAACACGGTTGGCGTGGAGGTGAACACGGCCAGCTCCGAGCTCCTCACCTACGTATCGGGTCTGGGGAAGACCCTGGCGGCGAACATCGTCGCCTGGAGGAAGGAGAACGGACCGTTTGCAAGCCGCAGCCAGCTGAAGAAAGTGCCCCGCCTGGGTGCGAAGGCCTTCGAGCAGGCAGCAGGCTTCCTACGTATCCACGGCGGATCGAACCCCCTGGACGCGAGTGCCGTGCATCCGGAGCGCTATGACCTGGTGAGGTGCATGGCCGGCGAGATCGGCTGCACGGTGGCGGACCTCATGAGGGACGAAACGCTGCGGGGAAGAGTCGACCTGCAGCGCTATACCTCAGGGGACGTGGGGATGCCCACCCTGCAGCACATCATGGCCGAGCTCGCTCTGCCGGGGAGGGACCCGAGACGGCAGTTCGAGGTCTTCTCCTTCACCGAAGGGGTGAATACGATCGAAGACCTGAGGACGGGGATGGAGCTGCCGGGCATCGTCACCAACGTCACCAACTTCGGCGCCTTCGTGGACATCGGCGTGCACCAGGACGGCCTCGTCCATATCAGCCAGCTCGCGGACCGGTATGTGAGGGACCCGAACGAGGTGGTAAAGGTGAACCAGAAGGTCAAGGTCAGGGTGATCGAGGTGGATGTCAGGCGGCGACGCATATCCCTTTCCATGCGGAAGGCAGGCGCGGGGTGAGCAAGTCGCGCCCGGTCATGTGCGGGCAGTGCTATGTCTCTGAGCCCGGCGGCAGCACGTCATGGGCTTCGTGGCAGATGGCGGCGGCAATGGGATGGACCATCCTGCGCCGTACGGTGATCGCATAGAATCGCTGGCGTACCTCAGGCAGGTTCCCCACGATGACCACCTGGAATTCCCGCATCACCTCATCGGCGATGACGGTCGGCGTCGGGAAGAGTCCGAGACCTGTCTGTCCGAAGACATTGAGCAGTGCGTTGTCATCGAACTCCCCGACTACCAGGGGGTGAATGCCGTTCTCATCGAACCAGTGATCAAGGGACCGTCTCAATGCCGTATTGTCACTGGGGAGCAGCATGGGTGCACGATCCATCGAAGAGGGAAATCCTGCGGCATAACGGGAGGCAACTACAGGTCGTGCAAGGATGGTGGTGTCGCACTCCTCCATGAGATGATTGAACGCCTTTACCTTGATATGGGTGCTTGCAGGAGAATCAGTCAGAATCACGTCGAGTTCGTGCATGGCGAGTTCGGCCAGCAGCCGATCGGACTTGTCCTCCCTGCAGCTCAAGCTGACAGGGGTTGGATGGTTGAATGCCGGCTCGAGAAGATGCCGTACGACCTGCTTGGGAACGACATCGGCCACGCCGACACTGATATGGAGAGGCCTTCCCCTGGGCCTGTCCTTAAGCGTGTCCTGGAGTTCCTTTCCCAGGTTGAAGATTTCGTTGGCATATCGATAGACCATGCGCCCGGTCTCCGAGAGCGTGAGCCTCCGTCCGCTCTTTACGAACAGAGTTTCCCCGAGGGAATTCTCCAGGGCCTTTATCTGCCCGCTGATTGCGGACTGTGAGAGCTTGAGCTCCAGGCTGGCCCGGGCAAGGCTGCCTTCGCGGGCGACGATCCAGAAGTAGAGGAGATGATGATAATTAAGCCAGTCCATGCCCTGATCAATACTTCGATAAATTGAAAGTATCAATACTAATTTACGTTATTGTTGAAATATGCTGATCCGGTATAAGTACCTTCGATATTGGATGAAGCCGGAAAGATACTCTCTTACCCCCTGCTCCGGGCATGGGCATGTGAAGCCCGGGGCTTTTTCCGAACGTGAAAGGAGTGCACATGATCTGCCCACGATGCAACAAGCCTTCTCTAGAGGAACGTGAACGCGACGGGATCACCATAGATGTCTGCCAGTCGTGTCGCGGCATCTGGCTCGACCGCGGCGAACTCGAACGTCTGATTGCCAGGGCGAATGATGATAGTCGGCGTGACCCCCGCATGCATGACAACAGGTACAGGGATCATGATCATCACGATCATCATGACAGTTCTCATAAAGAACATTCCCATGGCGATCATCATGGACATGGACATCATCACAGGAAGAGGAACTGGCTGGCGGAGATATTCGACTAGGCACAACCGCCGCTGCATCGTCCCGCATGAGAAGCCGACCCGATACCATGGATACTGTGATCAAAGCAGCAGACAGGGAGAAACGATGGGTGGCGCTGACCTCGGCCATGGCCGCAGTGGTGCTCACCGGCACCAAGGCGGTGGTAGGCGTCCTGACGGGAAGCCTTGGCATCCTCTCCGAGGCCGCCCATTCCGCGCTGGATCTCCTTGCCGCCGCCGTGACCTACCTCTCGGTGCGGATTTCGGGGAAGAAGGCGGACCTGGATCATACCTACGGCCATGGTAAGGTCGAGAACCTCTCGGCCCTCTTCGAGACCCTGCTCCTGCTCCTGACCTGTATCTGGATTATCTCCGAGGCAGGACAGCGGCTTCTCGGGGGGAAGCAGGTTCACATTGACGCGAACATCTGGGCGTTCCTCGTCATCTTCCTCTCGATCTTTATTGATGTAGGCCGCTCCCGCGCCCTGATGCATGCGGCGAGGAAGCACAACAGCCAGGCCCTCGAGGCTGATGCAGTCCACTTTTCCACGGACGTCTGGTCGTCCTGCGTCGTGCTTCTGGGGCTCGCATGCGTATGGCTGTCCGAAAGGCTGGGCATGCCGTGGCTGGAGAAGGCCGATTCCGTTGCCGCCCTCGGTGTTGCGGCCATCGTGGTCGGGGTCTGTTTCAGGCTCGGATGGAAATCCGTCAATGCACTCCTCGATGCCGTTCCGCCCGGACTCCAGGGGAAGATTGAAACGGCAGCCGCAGCGATCCCCGGCATTTCCGCAGTGAAACGGGTGCGGGTACGGAGCAGCGGGCCGGATCTCTTTGCGGACATAACCGTGGTCATGGATCCGGAGATGACCATAGAAGCCGGTCATAGGGTGGCCGACGTCGTGGAGGACCATCTGAGGGCAGGATTCCCGAACATGGATATCATCGTCCATGTGGAACCTGAGAGGAAGTCAAAGTGAACCGTGCCGGTACATTGGAAGCGGACCGGCCGGCAGGCGATATCCCTGACCTCTGAAGCAGCATGAAAGGATGTGCCGGATGATAAAAGGAGGACGAAATGGGACTCGATGACCTTTTCAAGCATAGGCATAGTGACAGGCACTCACACCATTCTCACGGCCGCCATGATCATGATGATCATGCGTACGAGCATGATGAATACCCTTATTACCGGGGGAACCATCATGGTCGTCACAAGCTGGACACGATCCGGTCGATCTATGATTCCCTCCCCCACAAAAGGGCACTTCTGGCAGGGGCGGCCATCCTTGTCGTCCTGGTGCTCCTCATCGGGATCGCCGTGCTCTGGGCCCTCTTTCCCCTGATCATCAGGGCGGCGGAATATGTGGAGGTGAACGGCATCAAGGGCCTCGTGGATGCAGTTTTGCCCTTCATACAGAAACTTTGGGAAGGCAGCGGGGCATAAATACTCGGCTCACTTCATTGACGGGGAACTATAGTGTTGGCTTGAAGATTAGAGGTGCTTTTCTTATTATCTTGTACTTGTTTGTGTGGGGCTGACACTATATGAAACATATCATGATCATGAGAACCAGGATTTTACATCCAGGCTTCGAACAGTGCCACGGTCGTGACATCTTCCGGATATATTTCCTTTTCATGCTTCTCTGGATAATGGCGCTCTTTCCTCAGGGGCTGCAGGCAGCCGACGAGATCAGTGCCGGGGAGGTCCTGACCCTGGAGCGCTGTATCGACATTGCAAAGAAGAACTACCCGGGCCTCCTCAGCGCCGCAGGCTCCGTGGAAGCGAGCAGGAGTAGGGTGCAGCAGGCAGAGGCGGGTTATTATCCGCAGGTCAACCTGTCCTCTGGATACAGCCGCATAGGTCCTGCCGACAGCAACAAGACGACAAGTTCGAATACATCCCCCTATGACGAGTACCAGAGCTCGGTCAATCTCAGCCAGACCATCTACGACTTCGGCAGGACCCCCGGCAATGTGGAGGTGAGCTCCCTGAGCGCCGAAGCCTCGCAGGCCGATATGGATTCTGAGACCATCAATGTGGTCTTTGCCGTCAAACAGGCTTTCTTCGGTCTTCTGCAGGCCCGGCAGGACCGGGACGCCCTCTTGGAGTCCGTGGCTCAGTATGAACTGCATCTCAGGCAGGCGAAAGGGTTCTATGAAACGGGCATCAAACCCAAGATCGATGTAACCAAAGCGGAGGTGGATCTGAGCCAGGCCAAACTCGCGCTGCTTAAGGCGCAAAATGCCGTACGCATAGCCCGGATAACCCTGAACAATGCCATGGGCATCCCGGATGCCCCGGAATACGGCATCCAGGACACGCCGGGGCTTCAGGATTATGCCACCGGTCTCGATGAGGCACTGAAGAGAGGCTATGATTCCCGCCCGGACCTGAGGGCGGCCAGAGCCAGGCGTGAGGCGGCCCAGCGGTCCGTAGACCTGGCTGAGAAGGGCTATTATCCGGTCCTGTCCGGTAATGCAGGGTATGGGTGGACAGGGGAGGAATTCCCCCTGGACAGGCAGTGGAGCGTCGGAGCGACAGTGGACGTTCCGCTTTTCAGCGGATTTTCCACCCGTTCCCAGATCAGCGAGGCCAGGGGAAATCTGGCCGTAACCATGGGGAACGAAGAGCTTGTCCGCCAGAGCGTCAGATATGATATAGAACAGGCCTTCTCGAACCTGACCGAGGTCAGTGAAAGGATTGCCCTGGCAGAGCTCAGTGTCAGGCAGGCTCGGGAGAACAGGGATCTGGCTCAGGGACGCTATGCTGCAGGTATCGGAAACCCCATCGAGGTGACCGATGCCCTCGTCTCGGAGACCGTTGCCAAGATCGCCTATTCGAATGCACTGTACGACTATCGGATAGCCGTCGCCAGCCTGGAGAAGGCCATGGGAGTGACGCCATGAACAGGGTAGCAGTCTGGTATCTGCTGGTATGCTTCGGGGCAGGGATGCTTGCACAGGCGTGTTCACAGGAAACGAAGACGCCCTTAGACCGGGGTGTGCCCGTGGTAGCGGCACCTGCGATCCTGAAGACCGTTCCTGTCGAGATGAAGGCCATGGGGACCGTGGAGGCATATCAGTCCGTATCGGTCCGGAGTCAGATAACGGCTCAGATCAGGAAGGCATTCTTCCGGGAAGGGCAGGACGTACGAAAGGGCGATCCACTCATCGAATTGGACTGCCGTGCCATCGAGGCATCCTTCAGGCAGGCCGAGGCCAACCTGGCCAGGGACAGGGCTCAGGCGAAGTATGCCCGGGAGCAGGTGAGCCGGTATGCCGATCTGGTGAAGAAGGACTACGTGGCCAGGGACCAGTATGACCAGATCCTGGCGAACGCTGATGCAGCCGATGCCACAGTGCGATCCGACGAGGCCGCCGTGGAGAGTGCCCGTGTTCAGCTGCAGTACTGCTCGATCCATTCTCCCATCGACGGCAGGACGGGCATGCTCATGGTGGATCTGGGCAACCTCGTCAAGGCGGATGACACGGAGCTGCTCACCATTAACCAGGTGCAGCCCGTCTATGTCTCCTTCACCATCCCGGAGGGTGATCTGCCCACGGTCATGAAGTATTTCACTGAGAAGAAGGTCGAAGCGGACGCCTTCATACCCTCTGAAGATAATCCTGAAAAAGGCGAGCTCGTCTTCGTGGACAATGCCATCGACAGGGCCACCGGGACAATTACCCTCAAGGCCCTGTTTGCCAACCGTGACAGGCGACTCGTACCGGGCCAGTTCGTGGATGTGGTGCTTACGCTTGCTACCCGGCCGGATGCCGTGCTCGTGCCCACCAAGGCGGTGGAACAGGGCCAGGAGGGCCAGTATGTCTTTGTGGTCAAAGCCGATTCCACGGTGGAGATGCGCCCGGTCAGGACAGGATCGGCCTTCCGGGATGAAACGCTCATCCTCGAGGGGCTGCGTCCCGGGGAACAGGTGGTCACGGACGGCCAGATGCGTCTGACCCCGGGCTCAAAGGTGAGCGTCAAGAAGGCCCAATGACCTCGGCATGGTGAACCCGTGAACATCTCGAGCCTCTTCATCCGCAGACCGGTCATGACGACCCTGGTCATGCTGTCTTTTCTGGTCTTCGGCATCGTGGCGTACCGGGCGCTGCCGGTAAGCGAGCTCCCGAATGTGGATTTCCCCACCATCCGCGTATCGGCCAGCCTCCCCGGGGCCAGCCCGGAAACCATGGCCTCGTCGGTGGCCACCACGCTCGAGAGCGAGTTCTCCAACATCGCCGGCATCGATTCCATGACCTCGACCAGCTCCCAGGGCAGCACCCAGATCACGCTGCAGTTCAAGCTGAACCGCGATATCGATGCCGCAGCCCAGGATGTCCAGGCCGCCATATCCGCGGCAACCCACCACCTCCCCCAGGACATGGACTCCCCGCCGTCCTTCAGAAAGGTCAACCCGGCCGAATCCCCCATTTTCTTCATAGCCCTGTCGTCGGCCACCTTGCCCCTGTCCACGGTGGACGAATATGCCGAGAACCTTCTCGCGAAACGCATATCCATGATTGACGGTGTGGCCGAGGTATCGGTGTTCGGCTCACAGAAATACGCCGTCAGGGTGCAGGTGGACCCGAAAGCTCTGTCGGCCCGGTCCGTGGGTATCGACGAGGTCATCGACGCCATCCAGTCGGGCAACGTCAACCTCCCCACCGGGACCCTGTGGGGAAAGGACAAGGCATACACCATCCAGTCTTCCGGGCAGCTTGACGATGCGGCCGCATACCGGCCCCTCATCGTGGCGTACCGCGACGGCTCACCGATCCGGCTTGGGGATCTCGGACGGGTCATCGACAGCGTGGAGAACAACAAGTCTGCCTCGTGGTTCAATGACGAGCGGTCCATCATCCTGGCCGTGAACCGGCAGCCGGGCACCAACACGGTTGAGGTGGTCCAGGCGGTCAGGGACATTCTGCCCGGCATGAGGAACCTGATCCCTGCATCCGTGAACCTCAGTGTCCTCTATGACCGCTCCCAGTCCATCAAGGATTCCATCCGCGACGTCCAGCTCACGCTCCTGCTGGCCCTGGCGCTGGTTGTCCTGGTCATCTTCCTGTTCCTCCGCAATCTCTCGGCCACCATAATCCCCAGCCTCGCACTGCCCATGTCCATCGTGGGGACCTTTGCCGTGATGTACCTCGCCGGGTTCAATCTCGACAACCTCTCCCTCATGGCGCTCACATTGTGCGTGGGGTTCGTGGTGGACGACGCCATCGTCATGCTGGAAAACATCGTGCGGCACATGGAGCAGGGCAGATCTCCCCTTGAAGCCGCCTTCAGCGGGTCGAAGGAGATAAGCTTCACCATCATCTCCATGACGCTGTCCCTGGTGGCGGTGTTCATCCCGGTGCTCTTCATGGGGGGCATCGTGGGAAGGCTGCTCCATGAATTTGCGGTCACCATCGCCGTTGCGGTCCTTATCTCGGGTCTTGTTTCCCTGAGCCTTACCCCCATGCTCTGCAGCATCATGCTGCGGTCCGGGGAGGAAAGGAGTCACGGCAGGACCTACCAGGCCTCCGAGCGGATATTCGAGGCCATGCGGCGGGGTTATGAGGCGAGCCTCCGCCTGGTGATGCATCACCGGCTGGTGACCCTGGGCGTCTCCATCATCTTCCTCGTCGGGGTCGTATACCTCTATTTCACCATGCCCAAAGGATTTCTGCCCGGCGGCGATACGGGCATGGTCACTGCCTCCACCGAGGCTGCCCAGGGAACCTCGTTCGAATCCATGGTGAATTACCAGAAGAAGGTTGCCCGCATCATTCAGAGCGACCCCGATGTCGACGTCGTGATGTCGAGTGTGGGAAGGGGGTCATCCAACACAGGCAACCTGATGATCCGGCTGAAACCTCTGAGCGACAGGGTCCTCAATGCGGACGAGGTCATCCAGAAGCTCCGGCCCAAGCTCGCGGCAGTGCCCGGCATCCAGGTGTATCTGCAGAACCCTCCGCCCATACGCATCGGGGGATACCAGACCAAGAGTCAGTACCAGTATACCCTGCAGAGTCCGGATATCGCCGAGCTCTATCACAATGCCCCCCTGTTGCAGGCACGGCTGGATAAGCTGCCAGGGTTCCAGGACGTGACAAGCGACCTTCAGCTCAAGAATCCCCAGGTTTCAGTGAGCATCAACCGGGACAAGGCCTCCGCGCTGGGACTCAGCCTGCTCCAGATCGAGCAGGCATTGGGAAGCGCATACTCATCGCGCCAGGTATCGACCATCTATGCCCCGAACAACGACTACCAGGTCATCCTCGAGCTGGACCCGCAGTACCAGACGGACCCCTCCGCCCTTGCCCTGCTCTATATCAGGGCGTCCACCGGCCAGCTGATTCCGCTGAGTACCGTGGCAAGCCTGGCCGGGGATGTCGGTCCGCTGTCCGTCAACCACCTGGGGCAGCTGCCCAGCGTGACCCTGTCCTACAACCTGGCGCCCGGCAAGGCCCTGGGCGACGCAGTAGGCGATGTGGAGAAAACCGCCCGGGCCATTCTGCCCGACACGATCACCGGCAGCCCCCAAGGCACCGCCCAGGCCTTCGAGTCATCCATGACAGGACTCGGCGTGCTCATCCTGGTGGCCATCCTTGTCATCTACATCGTGCTCGGCATCCTGTACGAGAGTTTCATCCATCCCCTGACCATTTTGTCCGGACTTCCCTCCGCCGGCATCGGCGCACTGGTGACGCTCATGATCTTCGGGGTCGACCTCAACCTGTACGCCCTGGTGGGGGTGATCATGCTCATCGGCATCGTCAAGAAGAACGCCATCATGATGATCGACTTCGCCCTGGATGCGGAGCGGAAGGAGGGCAAGAAACCGGAGGAGGCGATCTTCCAGGGCGCGCTCATACGGTTCAGGCCCATCATGATGACCACCATGGCGGCCCTCATGGCCACCCTGCCCATAGCGCTCGGGCTGGGTGCAGGCGGTGAATCCCGCCGTCCGCTGGGGCTGGCCGTAGTGGGGGGCCTCGTCTTTTCCCAGATCGTGACCCTGTACATCACGCCGGTCACCTATATCTATCTCGACGCATTCCAGACTGCCGTCAGGAGGTACTACGCACGATTCCGACGGGCATGAAAACGGGGAATGCACACCCTCGGGACTGTATTCTCCGGCCGTTCTCCCCGCTTTTCTTTCGTCTTCATTCATCGCCCGGAATGTGCTAACACTACCCATGTATGATTGAAAAGATACCGTTTTTGCACCGGCAGCGGATGTACAACATCATCATCGAGGAAGACATCACCTTCACGGCCCTGCACTGCATCCTGGACGACCTCATCGGCCAGGGCGCCTTCGACACCACCGAGGACTGCGGCGAGCTCTACAGGGTGGAGTACGAGGAGGCTCGCTACACCATCGGGGTCGACGGGGTTGATGTGATCATCGCCCTCAAATGATGACCCACCTTTTGCCATGACCGACATCCACCTCTGTCAGCCCGATACCACGAAGTCGTGTGCAGCCTGCTGCGGGATATACAACTACGTGGACAATACCCGGGAAGCGCTTTTGCAGAGGTTCCTCTTCCGTACCCGGCTCTTTGCCAGGGTGAGGGAGAACAGGATGTCCCTGGAGGACTACCGCGAGGTGATCCGCCACAGGGAGAACGCCAAACGCATCTATACCACGATCTACACCTGCGAGTTCGTGGGATTTCTTGACGAAGCCTGTCTGCGGGTGGGATGCATGCTCCACCCCCTGAGCAACGACGGGAACGATATGAGGACCATCAGCTTCTACGGCAGGGATATCTGTGATGGCCACTTCTGCCCCAGCTACCAGAAGCTCGCGAACCACGAGGTGCGCATCCTGCTTGCGGCACTGGATGACTGGTACCTCTACGGCGCCGTCATCACGGATATAGATTACGTGAAGACCTTCTTCCATATTATCCAGAACAGGGTCGGCGAAACCCTTGACGCGGGGAAGGTGGAAAACCGGCCGGCACTCCTGGAGACCGTCCGTCGCTACTGCGGCCTGAAGACGGCATGGCCCTTCCGGGATACCATGAGGCCCCGCTTCGGCAAGTACTACTTCGTGGGAGAGGAGTACGACATCGCCCGCATCGACTACGGCGCCCTGGGGGCAGAACCGTCGCCCTATGACGCCATCTTCGCCAGCCTCTCGTCTCACTTTCAGAATAAGGATGAGCTTGACCGGGCAAATCTGGTAGTACATGATCTCATAGGGGAATTCTGCAGTGCATACACGGACGCTGATCGATGAGATCATACGGCTCGCCCTCGAAGAGGACGGCCGTGACATTACCTCGGAGGCGGTCTTCCCGGCGGACGCCGGGCTGCGGGCCGTGATGAAGGCCAAGGCCGCCGGCGTGATCGCGGGTCTCGAGGTGGCCGGCCGGGTCTTCACCCTTACTGATCCGGCCATTTCATGCTCCTTCGAGGTGGCCGACGGCGACACCGTGACCCCGGGGCGGAGGATTGCGGTCATTGACGGCCCTGCCAGGGGCATCCTCAAGGCTGAGCGCGTGGCGCTGAACTTTCTCCAGCGCATGTCCGGCATCGCCACGCTGACGGCCGAATACGTCAGGCTGCTCTCTGGGACGAAGGCGAAGATTCTCGATACCCGTAAAACAGCACCAGGCCAGCGCGTACTCGACAAGGAGGCGGTCAGGCTCGGAGGTGGGACCAACCACCGCATGGGGCTCTTCGACATGGCGCTCATCAAGGACAACCACATCGATGCGGCCGGGTCCCTGCAGGAGGCAGTGGAAAGAGTCAGGAAGGCCTTCCCCGGGGTTGCCGTGGAGGTGGAAGCCAGGACGCTCTCTGATGTCAGATCCCTGCTGGAGCTGAAGGTGGACCGCATCATGCTGGACAACTTCAGCCTGGAAGAGATGAGGAAGGCTGTCGAGCTGACGGCCGGCCGCATACCCCTGGAGGCCTCGGGGGGCATCACTCTCGAGACAGTGCGCGATGTGGCGCTCACCGGGGTCGACTACATCTCTGCGGGCGAGATCACCCATTCCGTCAGGGCGCTGGACATTTCCATGATTATCGAGGGGGATCGATGACCGACCGGGAGGCTCGTACGATCATTGCAAGGAAGAAAAAGGATCTGGGCGACCGGCTCGTTATCCTGGGACACCACTACCAGAGGGATGCGGTCATCGAGTTCGCCGACTTCGTGGGCGACTCCCTGGAGCTCGCCCGAGCGGCTTCGCAGGAGGAAAAGGCGGAGTTCATCGTGTTCTGCGGGGTTTACTTCATGGCGGAAACCGCCGCCATCCTGGCTCCGGAAAAACAGGTGTTTATCCCCGACCGCGGCGCCGGCTGCCCGCTGGCGGACATGGCCCCGGTGGACCGGGTCAGCCGGGCATGGGATGCCGTTACCGGTGTGGAGCCATCGGTCGTCCCGGTCACCTATGTGAACTCTTCGGCCGCGCTGAAGGCCTTCTGCGGTGCCAGGGACGGCGCCGTGTGCACCTCGGCCAACGCGAAGAGGGTCCTGGACTGGGCCCTGGGAAGAGGGAGAAAGGTGCTGTTCATGCCGGACATGAACCTCGGCAGGAACACGGCACGCTCCATGGGCATACCCGACGAAGAGGTCGTGATGTGGGACCATGGCCTGGCCGACGGGGGCCTTGCCGGGGAAGCCATCGAGCGGGCCCGTATCATTCTGTGGAAGGGCTGGTGCCCTGTCCACTGCCCGGAATTCGGGGTCCCGGACGTCGAGCGGGTGAGGTCGCGGTACCCCGGCATCAGGGTCATGGTCCACCCCGAGACCGACCCGGAAACGGTGAAGGCCGCCGGGGAGGCGGGGTCCACATCCCAGATGCTCTCCGCCATCGAGGCCCTGCCCGCCGGTGGAAGGCTGGCCGTGGGCACCGAGGCCAACATGGTGCTGAGAGCGGCCCGGAAACATGCCGGACGCGTCGAAATCGTGCCGTTGAAGGAGGTATACTGCGACGACATGGCGAGGATCACCCTTCCCAAGCTGGCCGGGACCCTCATGAAGGTCGACTCAGGGGAAGGGAGGGTCGAACTGGACGGGGACATGGCCGGGGATGCACGCAGGGCCCTGGAAGCCATGCTGAGGATATAGCATGGGTACGACACGTAAAGAGACCGAGTGTCTCATCATCGGTACGGGTATTGCCGGATCCACCTGCGCCCTCATGGCGGCGCGCATGGGTATCAAGGTGTGCCTCATCACCAAACGCTCCGACATCTTCGCCACCAACACCAACCGGGCCCAGGGAGGCATCGTGTACCGGGGCAACGGCGATTCCACGGAGATGCTCGTTACCGACATCATGCGGGCCGGCAGGGGCGTCAACTCGGTGGAGGCCGTGGAATTCCTCGCCACACGAGGGCCCGATGTGGTCAAGGAGGTGCTCATCGACGAGCTCAAGGTGGATTTCACCCACCTCACCGGCGCCCAGGACGAGGATTTCGACCTCACCCGGGAGGGGGCGCACTCGGTGAACCGCATCCTCTATTCCGCGGACAACACGGGCGAGGTCATCGAGAAGGCCCTCATCAAGGCGGTGAAGGCCCACCCCAACGTGGAGGTCCTCACCGAGGCCACGGCCATCGACCTTATCACGCTGCACCACCATTCCACCGACATCCAGGCCGCATACCAGCTCGACAACCGGTGCCTGGGGGCCTACGTCTTCCTGAACCGTAAAAAGGAGGTCATGCCCATCCTGGCTCAGTACACCGTGCTCGCCACCGGGGGACTGGGAGACATCTACCTCCACACCACCAACGAGAAGGGAACCGTGGGCGACGGCATGGTCATGGCACAGCGTGCCGGGGCCCGCATGATCAACATGGAGTTCATGCAGTTCCATCCCACCACGCTCTATATCCCGGGTGCCCGGAGATTCCTCATCTCCGAGGCGGTACGCGGCGAGGGCGCGAGGCTCAGGAACCTGCGCGGCGAGTACTTCATGGAGCGCTACAACCCCGAACTCAAGGATCTTGCCCCCAGGGACGAGGTGGCGCGGGCCATATGGGAGGAGATGATCCACAACTCCGAGGACCATGTCCTACTGGACATCGCCGGGTTCGTTGACGAGGACATCCCCCGGCGCTTCCCCACCATCTGCGCCACCTGCAGGGAGGCAGGCATCGACATCACGAAGGAACCGGTCCCCGTGGTGCCGGCGGCGCACTACTTCTGCGGCGGTGTCCACGTGGATGTACGCGGACGGACATCGCTCAAGGGACTCCACGCCGTGGGCGAGGTCTCCTGCACCGGGCTCCACGGCGCCAACCGACTCGCCTCCACATCCCTGCTCGAAGGGCTCACCTGGGGCTACTACGCGGCCATCGACATCACGGAGCGGATCAATGCCTGCAAGACCGTGAGCCACAAGGTGCTCGGCTCCGCCCGGGACTGGATACCCTCGGGCACCATGGAGAACGAGGACCCGGCGCTCATCGCCCAGGACTGGATGGCCATCAAGAACACCATGTGGAACTACGTGGGCATCGTGCGCACCGCGCCCCGGCTGAAGCGGGCCATCGAGGACATGCGTCACATGTACCTGAGGATCGAGGAGTTCTACAAGGAGATACCGGTATCCAAGGACATCATCAGCCTCTTCCAGGGCACCCAGTCCGCCATCATGGTGGCCGAGGCCGCACTGAGGAACCGCATCTCCATCGGGTGCCACTACATCGCACCCGCCAAGGGGCTGGACGGCAGCTATCCGGCCATCAGGTGACACCGGACGGAAGAACGTTCGTTGTCTTTCCATGACCTGGTCGAAATGGCCGCCTTCCCGTTTTTCGGGGAAGGCGGCCATTTCGACCAGGCAAAAACCCAACGGAATTTTCAAGGATGATCTGCACGTTGAAACTCGTCGCCCGTCACAGGAAAGAACACGAGGATCACTCTGCAGCGCTTTCGACGCTGGCCTCCCCGGATGATGCATCCCGGTGAAAGATCCGGAATGCATCATCCGGGGAGGTCGGATTTTATCGGACCTCATGTGACGGTCGCCGGTTCACCTCCGGCACTGCACGCCGCCTCGCTTCCTCTGGTGCCGTTTGATGGCCGAGAGTACGGACACGCTGCGGGACATCTCGTCGAAGACCGGTATCCCTATGGATTCGAGCCCCCTTCTCCATGAACGCAGGGGCTCGCCCATGCCGGCAAGCCAGGCAACCACGGGTTTTCCGAGTTCGTCCTTGAGTCTGGCCAGGTCCAGGAGGACGGTGCTGTCTGTAGTAAGGTTGGTGTATATATGAATGATGACGGAGTCCACCCCCTCGTCATACATGAGGGCGTTGGAAACGGTTGTGTAAACCTTTGCCATGCCGCTGTGCTCGATGGCGGGCCAGATGTCCACGGGGTTTGCCGGCTCCATCCACGGCGGGAAGACCGATTTCAGGACGGATAGGGTTTCATTGCTGAGCTCCGCCATGCTCAGCCCCGATTCATGGAGAAGGTCCGTGGTAACGATGCCGCCCCCGCCCGAGAAGGTGACCACCGCTGTACCCGCATTGTCATGGACGCTGCAGTGGGTGGTCTTGGAGAAGCCCCGCAGGAAGTCCATGAGTTCGTTCATATCGGTCACCTCCACGATGCCAGCCTGCCTCATGGCCGAACGCAGGATCGCATGGTCGCTTGCCATACTCGCGGTGTGACTCATGGCGGCCTTGGCCCCCATGGGGCTCCGACCGCCTTTGAGCAGGACGATGGGTTTATCCGTGCCGGATGCCAGTTCGATGAACCTCCGGGGGGCGGAGATGGATTCGGCATAATGTCCGATCACATCCGTGGAGGGGTCATTGATGAAATATTCAAGGAGTTCTGTCTCGTTCACATCGCACTTGTTGCCTATGGAGCACATCTTGCTGATGGACAGCCCTCCTCGTTCGAGGACCATCATGAGGAAGCCGGCCGAGAGCATGCCGCTCTGGACGGTCATGGACACGTTGCCGGGCTTCATCAGGGTTTTCCATACGTCCGTATACATGAACGAAAATACATGGCCCAGGTGGGCATCCAACAGGCCCATGCAGTTGGGGCCCCAGAGCCTTATGCCGTGACTTTTCGCCAGGGAAACACACTCCTCCTGCAGCCTTACGCCGTCCCGTCCTGTCTCGGCAAAACCCGCAGACTCGATGATGATGCCCTTTACGCCCTTCTTCGCACATTCCTCGATGGTCGACGGCAGACCCGGGGCAGGGATGAAAAAGAGCGCCAGATCGAAGTCGCCTGGGACGGATGAGATATCCGGGTAGCATGGGACATCCAGGATGGAGTCAACCCTCGGATTGACCGGGTATACCTTGCCCTTATAGCTGTGCAGGGTGTTTCTGAAGAGATGGAAGCCGCCTTTGCGCTGATTGTCGCTTGCTCCTATGACCGCTATTCCCTCTGGGTTGAAGAAGAAATTCATCGATGACCATCCCTCTCATGTCTTCTGAATTTACTGCACAATTTGTTGTGCATAGATGATTTGGCCCCCCTTGTCAATTATGGCCGATACACCAAACTATGGTGCAAATGCATAAGGAATTCAGGTAAAGGGTGGGAGACATTCAGGGGTTAGAATAGTCCAACTACTGATAATTCTAAGTAAAATATCCTACTCTCAAGGTGGCATGGCTTTCGCAATTGACATGCACATCCCATCAAGCGGGGAATACGGGTGGATTCCGAAGACACGACAAACAGGGCCTGTGGCATATGCAACGCGCAGGATGCCGTTACCGAGTGTGACGGCTGTCTCATCCCCCTGTGCAAGAAATGCCGCAGCATAGAGATATGGCGCACCCCTACTGAGGAGGTGGTCATCCGTTATTTCTGTCCGCAGTGCAGAGAAAATGCGAAGACACATCCCCGGGGAAAGAGCAAAAGGGTCTTCGGGCTCGGCCAGGTTACGGACATGGTCAACCAGGGGCTGGGCAAGGTCAGCAGGTTTAAGATCAAGCTCAAGGTATGATGGGTGGATACCCACAAATTATGGTTATAACACCATAAATCAGATTTTAAATTTGGGTGGTATCGCCACAGTCTGGGGTTAAATATAATAAAATATAAGTTATTACTGAGAGATAGAAGAGAGAAGAGAGTGGCACACATCTCGCAATAAAGCGAACAAAGAAAAGACGGCCAACAGCACGAGAGGATACATCATACGAAAAGGTCGTATAAGGGTAGACAAGGCACAGGGGCCAGAAAGCAGTAAAGGAAGGAAAAGACAATACTCAAGAAGACAAGTTCTTAACTGAAACCTCCTTTTTGATGCCAGAAGAAGGGACACACCATTCCGCAACCGTCCCCACACCTGATTCTTCTGGCATTTTTTTTATTATGAGCACAAGGTATCCTGCAATTCGAGGAAGCACCAATAATGCAATGATCGATCAAAGTTTGAAGCCCTTTTTCCTTGACAACCACGTACAATTTCATTAATAGCTCACCATTCTAAAAGTACAACCATGGTTTCGAGGTGCAACATGTATGCGGTTATAAGGACAGGCGGCAAGCAGTACAAGGTTGAAGAGGGCGACATTCTTCACGTGGAGAAGCTCGAGGCTGAAAAGGGTGACTCGGTCACCTTCGACGAAGTCCTGCTCATCGGTGGGGAAGACTATACCATCGGTACGCCCACGGTCAACGGCGCAAAGGTCAGCGCGTCGGTGGTCAGGCAGTTCAGGGACAAGAAGATCATTGTGTTCAAGATCAAGCGCCGGAAGAGATACCGCAAGACCCAGGGCCACAGGCAGTATCTGACCGAAGTACGCATCACCGGTATCACGAAAGACTAGGAGGCGTTGTCGAGCCATGGCACATAAGAAATCAGGCGGAACGTCACGCAACGGCAGGGATACCGCCGGAAAGCGGCTGGGAGTCAAGAGGTTTGCAGGCCAGCAGGTCAAGGCGGGGAGCATCCTCGTGCGCCAGCGCGGGACCAAGATCCATCCCGGCGAGAATGTGGGATGCGGAAGGGACTACACCCTTTTCGCCCTGAAAGACGGCGTAGTGAAGTTCGAGACGCAGCAGAGTTCGAGCAAGAAGGTGAAAATCGTATCCATTACCGCGTAGCCTATGGACTTCATTGACGAGTCCAGGATCTTCGTCAAGGCAGGCAACGGCGGCAACGGTTGTTGTTCATTCAGGAGAGAGAAATTCATCCCCAAGGGCGGTCCCGACGGGGGTGACGGGGGCAAGGGCGGCGACGTCGTCATAGAGGCGAGCCCCCATTACCATACACTCCTCGATCAGCGATACCATCCCCACTACAAGGCGAAACGCGGTCAGCACGGCAAGGGTAAGAACTGTACCGGCCGGTCGGGCGAAGATCTTGTCATCTCCGTGCCCGTGGGCACCCAGGTCAAGGACATTGAGTCCGGGGAGGTCATTGTCGACCTGGTGGAGGCCGGACAGCGGGTGATCGTTGCCAGGGGCGGCAAGGGCGGCAAGGGCAATGCGCGGTTCGTCACCTCCACCCGGCAGGCCCCGAAAATCTGTGAACCAGGCGGCGACGGCGAGGAGAAGTCCTTCCGCCTGGTGCTCAAACTCCTTGCCGACGTGGGTCTGGTGGGCTTCCCCAATGCAGGAAAGTCGACGCTGATCTCGAAGATATCCAGCGCCCGGCCCAAGATAGCCGATTACCCGTTCACCACGCTGGTCCCGAACCTCGGCATGGTTCGATGGAAGGGCGCCGATTTCGTGGTGGCGGACATACCGGGAATCATTGAGGGCGCGCATGAGGGGACAGGGCTGGGACTGCGATTCCTGCGCCATATCGAGCGCACGCGCATCCTGCTCTACCTCATCGATCTCTCTCCCGAATCGGGGAGGGATACCGCCCGCGAGCTGGAGATCCTCATGAACGAGCTGCGGGAGTATTCGCCGGAACTTCTTGAGAGAAAACAGCTCGTAGTTTTCAACAAGTGTGACCTCAATGGGGCACAGGAACGCGCCAAAGAAGCTGTTGCCTTTGTGCAAGACGCAGGTTATCCTTTTTTCATGGCATCGGCCTTAAACGGGTTCGGGCTCGAAGAGGTGCTGAATCATATCGTGAAGGAACTCTATGAAGTCAGGGACGAGGGCGGGACTGAAGAAGTGTAAGCGGGTCCTCATCAAGATCGGCTCGCAGGTTCTCAGTACGGGACACGGACTCAACAACAGGGTCATGGAACGCATCTGTGACGACGTGTCCCTCATGCGGGACAGGGGCAGGGAGTTCGCCATGGTATCCTCCGGGGCCATAGCCGAAGGCAGGGCCATCATGAACATCGGCGACACCAAGACCGCCCTGTCCAAGAAACAGGCCCTTGCAGCCATCGGGCAGGGAAGCCTCATGCGGGCATATACGGATGCGTTCCGGAGATACGGCTACACTGCAGCCCAGATCCTCATCACCAGGGAGGACCTCGATGACCGCCGCAGGTACCTGAACATCCGCAACACCTTCTCGTCGCTCTTCGACATGGGGGCGGTTCCCATCATCAACGAGAACGATACGGTGGCCGTGGAAGAGATCCAGTTCACGGACAACGACATGCTCGCGGCCATGATCCTTCCCCTGGTGGAGGCGCACATACTCATCATCCTCACGGATATCGAGGGTGTCTACTCCAAGGACCCCAAGGCCCATGAGGATGCCGCCATCATCCACGAGATCCCCGAGCTCAGGTCAAAGGATCTGAAGGTGTACGGCGACGGCGGCAATCCCCTGGGAAGGGGCGGCATCAGGTCCAAGCTCGAGGCGGCCTACCGCGCCTCCATGCTCGGGGTGCCTACCATCATAGCCTCGGCGTATACACCGCAGGTCGTCACCTCCATCCTCGAGGGCAGGGAGATCGGCACCTTCGTGCACCCGAAAAAGAAGGCCGCGCTCACTCAGAAGGACCACTGGCTCGGCTTCGTGTCCAGGCCCAAGGGAAGGGTCATCGTGGACGACGGGGCCGCCACCATGGTGCTCACCAGGGGGAAGAGCCTGCTGCCCGTGGGGGTGGTGGATGTCGAAGGGAGCTTCCAGGCAGGGGACCCCGTGGAGATCGTCCAGCGGGATGGCGAGGCCATCGCAGTGGGGCTGAGCAACTTCGCCACAGAGGAGATCATCAAGATCATGGGCGCCAGCACGAAGGATCTCGCCCAGATCCTCGACTACGAGTGTGATGAAGAGGTGGTCCACAGGAATAACATGATCCTGAGAAAGGAGATCCTGTAGTGTCCAGTGAAATGATCAGGGGCATAGCCGAGTCGGCCAGGAGGGCATCCCGGACCCTGACCGGACTCTCCAGCACCGCGAAGGACCAGGCGCTCAGGCGGATGGCCGATTCCCTCAGGCAGGCCTCACCGTTCCTGCAGCAGGAGAACGCCAGGGACCTCGAGGCCGCGAACAGCACCGGCCTGAGCTCCGCCATGATCGATCGGCTCACCCTGAACGGGAAGGTGATCGAGGGGATGGCCAGAGGCATGGAGGAGATCGCTGAGCTCCCCGACCCGGTGGGAAAGATCACGGGCATGGCCAGGAGGCCCAACGGGCTCATGGTGGGGAGGATGCGCATTCCTCTCGGCGTGGTGGCCATCATCTACGAGTCACGCCCCAACGTCACGGCGGACACGGCTGCCCTGTGTCTGAAATCCGGCAATGCCGTGATCCTTCGGGGGGGCTCGGAAGCCATCAACTCCAATGCAGCCATCGTGAAGACCCTCAAGGAGTCCCTGAATGATTCCGGGATCGACCCGGACGTGATCGGGTTCATCCCAGTCACCGACCGCCAGGCCATCATGGATATGCTCAGGCTGGAGGACCTCATCGACCTCGTCATACCCCGGGGGGGCGAGGGCCTTATCAGGACCGTGTCCGAGAACTCGCTCATCCCGGTGCTCAAACACTACAAGGGGGTGTGCCATATCTTCGTGGACCGTCAGGCCGACCTGGAGAAGGCATACCGTATCTGTCTGAACGCCAAGGTCCAGCGGCCCGGAGTGTGCAACGCCATGGAGACCCTCCTCGTCGATGCCCCCGTAGCAGGCATCTTCCTCCCGAAGATGGCGGAGATCTATCGAAAGCACGGCGTCGAGCTCCGGGGTTGTCAGAAGTCCCGCGCCTACCTCCCCGACATGAAGCCCGCCACCGAGGATGACTGGTATGCGGAGTTCCTCGATCTCATCCTTGCGGTCAGGATCGTGGAAGATCTCCACGAGGCCATCGACCACATCGAGAAGTACGGTTCCAACCATACCGAGGCCATCATCACGGAGAACTACACGAGGGCCATGGAGTTCCTGAACCATGTGGACTCCTCCACGGTCCTGGTGAACGCAAGCACGCGTTTCTCCGACGGGGGTGAGTTCGGCCTGGGCGCCGAGGTGGGGATCAGCACATCGAAGATCCACTCGTACGGACCCATGGGTATAGAGGATCTCACCATACAGAAGTTCATCTGCTTCGGCGACGGACAGATAAGGCAATGAGGCCAGGTATCTTCGGCGGCACCTTCAATCCCGTTCATGTCGGGCATCTGCGTGCGGCCGAAGAGGTGAGAGAGACCCTCGGGCTGGAGAAGGTCGTCTTCGTCCCGTCCTCGATTCCCCCTCACAAGGAGCTGGACGACAATGTGGAAGGCGCCAGGCGTCTCGAGATCGTGAGGCTGTCGGTTGAAGGGAATCCCTTCTTCGAGGTCTCGACCTTCGAGGTGGACAGACCCGGCAATTCCTATTCCATCAGGACCATCGAGCACTTCCGGGAGATATACGGCGGTACGCCGTACTTCATCATCGGGCAGGACGCGTTCAACGAGATCTCCACATGGTACCAGGCGGAAAGGCTCTTCTCCCTGACCCACTTCGCCGTCATGTCGAGGCCGGAAGCCGCCAGGCCGGTCCTCTCAGACATTCTCGGCGGCGCGGCTGCCCGGTATCGTCCGGCCGGAGAAGGGAACAGATATGTCAATGATCTCGGTAACGAGATCGTGTTCGTCGAGGTCACCGCATATGCGGTTTCCTCCTCCCGGATACGGCAGCTGTGCCGACAGGGAGGGTCCATCCGCTACCTGGTTGCCGAAGAGGCGTATGAGTATATAACGAAAGAGAGGATCTACCAATAGATGAAGCCCACCTGGGACATACTGGTGTCGGCCCTGGAGGACAAGAAGGCCACGGATATCGCCGTGCTGGATGTTCGCGGCGCTTGCACCTTCACGGATTACATCATCATCTGCACCGGCATGTCGGACCGGCAGATCCGGGCCATGGCAGAGCACGTCGTGGAGACCTTCGGAAAGCCCTTCGGGAAGGAGGGGGTCGAACAGGGCAGGTGGGTGCTGCTGGATTATGTGGATGTGGTCATACACATCTTCCAGGCTGATATCCGGAAGTACTACGACATGGAAGGCATGTGGCTAGAGGCGAGGAGGATCAGGTAGATGAAGCTGGTCTTCTGCTTCACCGGCAAGACCCATCAGGGACCCATCAGGGAGTCCGTTCAGGATTATATCGGGAGGATCAGGAAGTACGCGCCGGTGGAGGTCATAGAATCCAAGACGCTCAGGCCCCAGACCAGGGAAGGGCGGCACGTCATACTCGCGTCCGATGGGAGCACCCTGAGCTCCGAGGGCTTTGCACAGCTCCTTGAGCGTCAACAGAACGCCGGGACCAAGCACCTCTTCTTCTATATCGGGGGACCGGAAGGACTCCCGGCCGAGGTCCTGACCAATGCTGACATGTCCCTGTCGCTTTCCAGCATGACCTTCAACCATCAGCTGGTCCGCATCATGCTGCTGGAACAGGTCTACCGGGCCTTCACCATCATCAGGGGCGAACCCTACCACAAATAGTTCACGTCTTTGGGCCGGCCCGCAAATACCGGGACTTGTCCGTATTTCCTCGGTTTTTCATCCTTGCCCTCATGCCGCGAATCGATGTAGTATGGAGGATAATGGCGGATAATGCATCAAGGAAGGTATCCGTCTCACATGCAAGAATGGAGGGATCATGATCTACCTGAAGATTATGGAGGTGCTCAAGGCCGATGCCGATCAGTTATCCCGGAGGGTCGTCAGTGATCTGATGAACAGGGGTGAGACGGAGTATCACAAGAAGTACTCGGAAGATATCATCTACGAGCGGGTATATGACGTATACAGCACTCTGAGCTACTGGCTGGACAGGGCGCGGCCCAAGGAGGAGATCTACAGGCATTTCCGCGAGTTGGGCAGGAAGCGGTTCGACGACGGTATCCCGCTGCATGAGGTGATCATGTTCCTCATGCTCATCAAGCGCCACCTCTGGCTCTATCTTCTGGAGAAACACTTCTTCGAATCCTCGTACGAGCTCATGAAGAGTCTTGAGATGAACAACCGCGTCGTGCTCTTCTTCGACAGGGCGATCCTGGCTGCAAGCATGGGGTACGAGGAGGAGTTGATGAAGTATGTGGAGGTCTCCAAGGAGCAGAGCCTGATCGGAAAGTTCTTCAGGAAAAAGTAGCTCCTTCCCTCCCCGGGGGAGAATCTTAACAAGGTTAAAAAAAAGAGAAGGATTCTCTTCCTTTACCCGTATAAAGCATTATTATAATTCCGTAGAGGGAACATAATTCCATCAATGAGGGAGGCCGTATGATATCCGAAAAGATCGTTGACATGATCAAGGAGAATGCCGACACCCTGACCAACCGGCTTTGCAAGGATCTTCTGAGTAGAGAGGAGACGAAAGGCTACCGAGCGCTCGACAAGGACATCGTCTACGAACGTGTTTACGATGTGTACAGCCGCCTCGACAACTGGCTCGCAGGCAACAAGAAGAAGGGAGAAGTCAAGGAACACTATAGGAAGCTCGGTATGACAAGGTTCCATGAGGGTATTGCCCTGAGTGAGGTGGTCATGGCGCTCATGCTCATCAAGAGACACCTATGGCTCT